>Ga0187892_10007603_pt1 | contig 15339 bp, 16 predicted proteins | sample MA1701073metaG_FD_139345 | JGI IMG/M metagenome (GOLD analysis project Ga0187892, IMG submission 139345) | Bio-ooze microbial communities from a basaltic lava cave in the Kipuka Kanohina Cave System on the Island of Hawaii, USA - MA170107-3 metaG ... | reverse complement strand
TCGGTGTGGAGAACGTCAGCGCGCCGACAGTGCCGTGGCTGCTGATTCAGGGGAGTGCCGATGAGGTTGTCGATCCGGCTGCGGTGATGGCGTGGTCGCGGGCACTGAGGCCCGCGCCCCGCCTTGTCGTGCTGGAAGGCGTGGATCACTTCTTCCACGGACGCCTGCAGGACCTGAAGGACGCCGTGCGCGCCGGCGTTGTCCCACAGTAGATTGTTGTTCTTCGCCGGTTGATCTTGTCGCTTGCTAACGACAGCGCCCGCGCCAGCGCGCCGAGCGGCAGGAAAGAGGTCGAGCGACCGGCTCTCCTGCCCTCGTCGATCTCAATTCAGATCGTTCAATTCACCATGGCCTTGAGGCTCTTGAGAGCCATCACGCGCACCTTCTTCGAGGCGGGCTTGGCCTTGAACATCATCTTCTGGCCCGTGAAGGGATTCACGCCTTCGCGAGCCTTGGTGGCGGGCTTCTTCACGACCTTCATCTTGAGCAGACCAGGCATCGTGAACAGTCCGTTGCCCCTCAGGCTCTTCTTGATGACACTGCCGAGGGAATCAAACACGCTGCCCACCTGCTTCTTGGAGAGCTCGGTCTCCTTGGAAATCTGAGCGAGGATTTCCGACTTGGTCGGCGCAGCATTCTTTTTCGCCATCTTGCATCTCCTGTGGTTTTCTGATTCGGCCGCAGCGCGCGGGCCGGGTTCGAAAGTCGCGCGGGAAAGTATCACAAGAAAACGCGGGCGGTAAGCCTTTTTTCCGCGATCGCCTGTGCGCGAATGCCTGTTTTTCCAGCCTCACGCGCATCACCGGCGCGCGGCACCCGGCTCGCGCTCGCCAGCTGTGCGGCGGCAGCGGCAAAAAGGGCGCGCGCGCAAGTTCGATTCTTGCTTCGCACAACCACGTAACCCGTTGGCGCGCGGGAGCGTGTGACGGCGCGGCAGCGCGCCCGATTGCGCGACGACGCGGGCGCAGTTGCTTCGCCGCCGCGATGCTCGCGGCGCGCGAGAACGTGCGAGGCGCCGCGGCATGAAAAAAAGATGAAAAGCTAGCGCAACAGCGGAAAGAGCTGGAGCAGGGCGCCGATGAGAATCAGCACCACCAGCACCGAGAGGTCGAGCCCGCCAATGGAAGGCAGGATGTTGCGCACGGGACGCAGGATCGGCTCGCAGATGGAGTCCAGGATCGACGACGTCGGACTGTAGGTGCCCGGCGCCACCCAGCTCAGCACCGCGTAGAGAATCAAGGCCACCAGGTAGAACTTGAGCACGCTCTGGATGAGGGCCTCGAGTGCGAGGAGCAGCAGTGCGGGCGCCGGCGGAAAGACGGGACTGATCATCCACAGCTGGATCGAGAAGACGGCGATGTGAACCGCCAGCAGGGCCACGATCGAAGCCAGGTCGACCCGGCCGATCGGTGGCACGACGCGCCGCAGGGGCAGCACCAGCGGGTTGGTCACCCGCACCACGAACTGTGCGATGGGATTGCGGAAATCCGCCCGCGCGAACTGCAGGATTACGCGCAGCAGGAAGACGAAGAACACCAGCCAGAGGATGGATTCGACGATGAACCGAATGGCGCCCATGAGTCTCCGGAACGCAGAAACGAGGTGCAGCTGCTGTCACGGGGCGCCGGTGCGAGTGTTCTTGCCACCAACCGGGCCCGCCAACTCGGCTGCGCGACGGCAGGCCGCTGCGACAGCGCGGCTCACGATACCACGCAGATCGGCCTCCTCAAGCACCTGCAACGCCGCCGCAGTCGTTCCACCCCGTGACGTCACCTGCGAACGCAATGTCTCCGGTGAATCCTGGCACTCCCGTGCCATGCCGGCGGCGCCGTAGGCCGTCTCGACCGCGAGCAGCCTCGCGGTGTCCTCGGGCAATCCGAGCTCGCGCGCTGCCTGTTCCAGGAGTTCCATGAGCAGGAAGAAGTACGCCGGCCCGCTGCCCGAAACCGCGGTGACCGCATCGAGCAGGTCTTCCTTTTCCACCCAGGCGGTCGCTCCCACCGCGCGCATCAGCTTCTCGGCGGTTTCACGCTGCTCGCGGCTGACACGCTGAGTTGCAAAGAGCACGGTCACGCCTTTGCGCAAGAGGGCCGGTCGGTTCGGCATCGTGCGCACGATTGCGTCATAGTTTCCCAGCCAGCTCGACAAGGCTTCGACGCGAATCCCGGCGGCCACAGAGAGGATGAGCGGTTTGCGCTGTATCACCACACGCTGGACCTGGGATGTCACGTCGGGCATGTCTTCGGGCTTCACCGCGAACACCAGGACATCGCTTGCGCTGGCCGTAGCAAGATTGTCCGCATGAACAGCGACGCCGAAGTCCCGCTCAGCAGCCGCACGCTGCTGCGCAGAAGGGTCGGAAATGGCAATGCGCCGAGGATCGACGCCGCTGGCGAGCAAACCGCCCACCAGGCTGCGCGCCATGTTGCCGGCGCCGATGATGCCAACCGTGTCAGCAATGCTTGTGTCCATCATCCAGGCTCCCGTTCGCGCGGTCCGAAGATCGCGGTACCCACGCGCACGTGGGTGGCTCCTTCCTCGATCGCCACTTCGTAGTCCGCACTCATGCCCATCGAGAGCGAGTCCACTTCGAACCCCCGCGCACGCAAGTCTGTCAGCAATTCGTGTAGACGGCGAAAATGCCCGCGTGTGCGTTCTGCTTCCTCCGAGGGAGGAGGGATACACATCAGGCCGCGCAGCCGAAGGCGAGGGTAACCGGCCACTTCCTTTGCCAGTGTCGGGAGGCTGCCTGGCGGCACGCCGCCCTTCGCAGCCTCGTCAGCCAGTTTCACCTGCAGCAGGACATTCAGTGGTGGCGCGTAGTACGGGCGCTGCTCGCTCAGGCGTCGGGCAATCGTGCCGCGATCGACGCTGTGCACCCAGTCGAAGCGCTCCGCGACTGGGCGCGTCTTGTTGGATTGCACCTGGCCGATGAAATGCCACTCGAGCCGCCCCTCGTCCGTGCTCTGGGCCGTTGTTGTGCCCGCGCGGCTTGCCTCCAGCGCATCGATCTTCGCGATGCCTTCCTGTGGGTAGTTCTCCCCGAACTGGCGCTGCCCCAGGCGGGCTGCCGCTAGCACGTTTTCGACGGGTTGCGCCTTGCTGACGGCGACGAGTGTGATCGACTCCTCGGAGCGTGCCGTGCGGGCTGCGGCGGCAGCGATTCGGGAGCGCACTCCGAGGAGGTTCTCGGCCAAATTCTGCGGACCAATTAACATATTGGGGGCGACACCCCTCCGCTATACTCGTGCCCGTTTCTGGCGGCGCTGCCACGCGTTTCCGTGCCCTTTCCGGGGCGCTGCGTGGGCAGCGCGGCTGTCGACACAGGGAGCTTGAATGGCCGTCGATATCGCCCAGCTGCTTGCCTTCGCCGTGAAGAACAACGCCTCCGACCTGCACCTGTCGGCGGGCGTCGCGCCCATGATCCGCGTGGACGGCGACATGAAGCGCATCAACATGCCGGCGCTGACGCACAAGGAAGTGCACAGCATGGTGTACGACATCATGAATGACAAGCAACGGAAGGCTTACGAAGAGTTCTTCGAGACGGACTTTTCCTTCGAGATCCCGAAGCTGGCGCGCTTCCGCGTCAACGCCTTCAACCAGAACCGCGGCGCTGCCGCGGTGTTCCGCAACATTCCCTCGGTGATCCTGTCGCTCGACGACCTGGGCTCGCCGAAGATCTTCAAGGACCTGTGCATGCTGCCGCGCGGCCTGTGCCTGGTGACCGGCCCGACCGGCTCCGGCAAGTCCACCACGCTCGCGGGCATGGTGAATCACTGTAACGACAACCGGCCCGACCACATCATCACCATCGAAGACCCGATCGAGTTCGTGCACGAGAGCAAGCGCTGCCTGATCAACCAGCGCGAAGTGCATCGCGACACGCTCGGGTTCAGCGAGGCGCTGCGCTCGGCCCTGCGCGAAGACCCCGACGTCGTGCTGGTCGGCGAAATGCGCGACCTCGAAACGATCCGGCTCGCGCTCACCGCGGCCGAGACGGGCCACCTGGTGTTCGGCACCCTGCATACGAGTTCCGCCGCCAAGACCATCGACCGCATCGTCGACGTGTTCCCGGCCGCGGAAAAGGAAATGGTGCGCGCGATGCTGTCGGAATCGCTGCGCGCGGTCATCTCGCAGACGCTGCTGAAGAAGATCGGCGGCGGCCGTATCGCGGCGCACGAGATCATGATCGGCACGCCCGCGATCCGTAACCTGATCCGCGAAGGCAAGATCGCGCAGATGTATTCCTCGATCCAGACCGGCCAGGCACAGGGCATGCAGACGCTCGACCAGTGCCTGACCGAGCTCACGGCCAAGGGCCTGGTGAGCAAGGAAGAAGCGCGCTACAAGGCGCAGCACAAGGACAGCATCTGATGGAACGCGATCAAGCCATCAAGCTGATGCAGGACCTGCTCAAGCGCATGGTCGACAAGAAGGGGTCGGACCTCTTCATCACGTCCGGCTTCCCGCCCGCCATCAAGATCGACGGGGAGATCCGCCCGCAGAGCGAGCGCGCGCTCACGCCCGAGCAGAGCGCCGTGCTGGTGCGTGCGATCATGAACGACAAGCAGACGCGCGAGTTCGATTCCACCAAGGAATGCAACTTCGCCATCGCGCCGCAGGGCATCGGGCGATTCCGTGTCAGTGCCTTCGTGCAGCAGGGCCAGGTGGGCGCCGTGCTGCGTACCATCAACGCCAAGATCCCGAGCTTCGAGGAGCTCGAGCTGCCGCCCATCCTGCGCGAGATCGTGCTCTCCAAGCGCGGCCTCGTGATCATCGTGGGCGGCACGGGCTCCGGTAAGTCCACCACGCTCGCGGCGATGGTCGGCCATCGCAACGAGAAGACGCGTGGCCACATCGTCACCATCGAAGACCCGGTCGAATACATTCATCCGCACCGCGGTTGCGTCGTTACGCACCGCGAGGTCGGCGTGGACACGGACTCCTGGCACATGGCACTCAAGAACACGCTGCGCCAGGCGCCCGACGTGATCCTGATCGGCGAAATCCGCGACCGCGAGACCATGGAATACGGCATCCAGTTCGCCGAGACCGGCCACCTCGTGCTCTCGACCCTGCACGCGAACAGCGCCAACCAGGCTCTCGATCGCGTCATCAACTTCTTCCCGGACGAGCGGCGCGAACAGCTCCTGATGGACCTGTCGCTGAATATCCGCGGGATGATTTCGCAGCGCCTGATTCCCAGGGAGACCGGGACCGGCCGTATCGCGGCGATGGAGATCATGCTCAACTCGCCGCTGATCCAGGACCTGATCTTCAAGGGCGAAGTGGCGCAGATCAAGGAAGTGATGTCGCGCTCGACCCGCCTCGGCATGAAGACATTCGACCAGGCGCTGTTCGATCTGTACGAGTCGGGTCACATCTCCTACGAAGACGCGCTGCGCAACGCCGACTCGAAGAACGAGCTGCGCCTGCGCATCAAGCTCGAGAGCAAGCGCGAGATGAAATCCGAGGCCGAGGGCGCGCAGAGCCTGCGCATCCTCGAAGAAGGCGGCGAAGGCAAGGTGTTCTGATGGAAGCCGCCGACATCGCAGGCGCACAACCCGCTCTCAATACCAAGCCCCTGTTCAAGCTGATGGTGGAGAAGCAGGCCTCCGACCTGTTCTTCACCTCGAACGCGCCGGTCAAGATCAAGATCGACGGCCAGATCTTTCCGGTCAACAAGCAGATCCTGAGCCCCGAGACCGTGCGCCAGGCGGCGTACGGCCTCATGAACCAGGAGCAGATCGAGTACTTCACCGAAGAGCTCGAGATCGACTTCGCGATCTCGGAGCCGGGCCTCGGGCGTTTCCGCGTGAACGTGTTCCACCAGCGCGGCTACCCCGCGATGGTGCTGCGCTACATCACGGCGGACATGCCGAACCTCGACAAGCTGCAGGCGCCCGAGATCCTGAAGGAGCTCGTGATGCACAAGCGCGGGCTGGTGCTGATGGTGGGCGCCGCCGGCTCGGGCAAGTCGACCACGCTCGCGGCCATGATCAACTTTCGCAACGAGACCTCGTCGGACCACATCCTCACCATCGAGGACCCGATCGAGTTCCTGCACTCGAACAAGAAGTCGATCATCAACCAGCGCGAAGTCGGCCTCGACACCAAGTCGTATCACCGCGCGCTGCGCAGCGCGATGCGCGCCGCGCCGGACGTAATCCTCATCGGCGAAATCCGCGACCGCGAGACCATGGAAGCGGCGATCGCGCTGGCCGGCACTGGGCACCTGTGCATCGCCACGCTGCACGCCAACAACAGCGCGGAAACGCTGGATCGCATCATCAACCTGTTCCCGCAGGACCAGCATGCGCAGGTGGTGCTCGACATGTCGCAGTACCTGCGCGCGATCATCTCGCAGCGGCTGGTGCGCACCCGTGATGGTCACCGTACCGCGGCCGTTGAAATCATGCTCAACACGCCGCACATCTCGGAGCTGATCAAGAAAGGCGACGTGGTGGGAGCCAAGGAAGCGATCCGCAACACCACCGAGAACGGCATGCAGAGTTTCGACGTGGCGCTGTACAACCTCTTCAAGCAGGGCAAGATCGAGCTCGAGGAAGCGCTCTCGAACGCCGACTCGCGCACCAACCTCGAGGCGAAGATCAACTTCGGGTAGAGGTTGGCCGGCTGCCGGGTAAACACGCGGCGACGCTCGGCCGGTTCACGTTTCCCCTCGGCAGATTATTGCAAGACCTGCCCGCGAACATAGGTGCGGCCGGGTCGCCGGTATTCACCCGGCATCCAGCCTGAGAGGAGAGAGGAGGCCGCGTGTTTACCCGGCAGCCAGGCGAAACAGTCAGGCCTGGAACACCGTCTTCGCGTCGAACACCGGGCCGTCGACGCACACGCGTTTCATCGCGGGACCGGAGTCTGTCTGCACGAGTACCGTGCATCCTGCGCAGCCGCCGACCGCGCAGGCCATGAATTCCTCGAGTGATACCTGGCACGGAATGTCGAAACGCCTGGCGACGGCCGCGGCGGCTTCAAGCATCGGCGTGGGGCCGCAGGCAAACATCTCGACTTCGCCGAGCTCGCCGGGCCCGAGCGCCGACAGCCACGTGGCTGCGAGATCGGTCACGTAGCCGTGAAAACATCCCGGGAAGTCCGCGAAGCTCGCGAGCCGGCTCGGCACTCCCCAGTCCTCTATCAGTGGCATGCAGGCCATTACGCCCGGCGGCATCCCGTCGACCATTATTGTCGATGGCCGCGTGCGGAACGGGAAGGGAATCTCCGATCCCATCAGCACCAGCGGTTTCCACCTCGCCTGGCGCTGCGCGAGCAGGGTCTCGGTGAGAAAGATCATCGGCGGGATGCCGACGCCACCACCGACGAGCAACGTGCGCGGGCGCTCCGCGTGCGGCACGAAACCTTTGCCGATGGGGCCGAGCACGCTGACGCGCTCGCCGGGATGGCGCTGCGAGAGGTGCCGCAGCCCGGGCCCCATGATCTTGTAGAGCACTTCGATCCATCCGGCGTCGCGGTCCGCGCGCATGATCGACAGCGGCCGCCGCATCGGCACCGCCGGATCGCACGTGAGGTGAACGAAACTGCCCGGCGTCGCCGACGCGGCCGTCAGCGGCGCCTTGATGCGCGTGACGAATTGATCGCCGGGAAACGGCGTCTGCTCCTGCAGCACGCCATCCTCGACGAAGATCGTGTCGCGATGGGGCCTGGCCGTGAGTGAGCTGCTGCGGACGGGATCGGCGGTCATTGGCGACGCATTGTCGCACGGCCGCGCGCCTTCTTCGCGGACGAACCCTTGGCCTTACCGGGCCGTCCGGTAGTGGAATAGGCCCCTGAACGTACTGCGGGGCGCGCGGTCGAGTGCTGCCTGGCTTCGTCGGCTGCCCGCCGCGTGACTTCCTCGAGCACAGCCATGCGCACGGCCAGGCCGTTCGTGACCTGCTGCAGGATCACGGACTGCGGCCCGTCGGCCACCTCGGGCTCGATCTCGATGCCGCGGTTCATGGGTCCGGGATGCATCACGATCGCCTCCGGCGCGGCGAGCTGCAGCCGCTTGCGGCTCAATCCGAACTGCGCGAAATAGTCCGCCGCTGCCGGCACGTTGGCCTGCGCCATGCGCTCTTTCTGGATGCGCAGCATCATCACGACGTCGGCGCCGCGAATGGCCTCGTCGATCGAGTCATGGCGCGAGCAGCCACGAAACTCGCCGCGCGCAGGCATGAAAGGCATTGGTGCGACGATCCGGATGTCCTGCGCGCCGAGAATCGAGAAAGCCTGGAACGCGGAGCGCGCGACGCGCGAATGCTCGATGTCGCCGACGATCGCGATCCTGAGACGCGCGAGATCTCCCTTGCGCTGGCGAACAGTCAGTGCATCCAGCAGCCCCTGCGTCGGGTGCGAGAGGTTAGCCTCGCCCGCGCTGAGAATGCTCACGTGCGGCGCGACGTGATGGGCGACGAAGGCCGGCACGTTGGGCTCCGCTTCGCGCAGCACCAGCACGTCCAGCTGCATCGCCTGGAGCGTGTAGACCGTGTCGAGGATCGTTTCGCCCTTGGTCCGCGACGACAGGTGCACTTCGAGATTGACTACCTGTGCGCCGAGCCGCGTGGCCGCCAGCTCGAAGGACGTGCGCGTGCGAGTGCTCGCCTCGCCGAACAGGTTGGCCACCGTGACCCCGCGCAGGGAGTCGGAGCGATACGCGGGATCGCCGACCGCGCGCACGCGCTGCTGGGCGCGATCCAGCAGTTTCTCGACCAGTGCGCGATCGAGCGTCTCGAGCGTCACGAGGTGACGGAGGGAGCCGTCGGCGCGCATTTGCTCGATTCGCTGGAGGGTCATGAAGCCGGGGTCGCGGGAGGACTTTCGTTGAACCAGCGTTCGAGTATGACGCAGGCGGCGGCCGCGTCGATGTCTTCCTTGCGAACGCGACGGGTGCGCCTGCCCGCCTGGCGGGCTTCCTTGAGCTGAGCGCTCGCTTCGACCGAGGACAATCGCTCGTCAACGGTGACGGTGCGGATCCGGTGCCGTTGCTCGAGCGCACCGGCGAACCTGCGCGCGTCCGCAGTGACGTCTGCAGGCGTGCCGTCATCGTTCATCGGGAGGCCCACGACCAGGACGGCGGGTTTCAATTCGGCGACGAGGCGATCGATGGCCTTCCAGTCCGCGTCGTTGCCGGAGCGCAGGGTCGCGATCGGGCGCGCGCGACCGGTAATGGAATCCCCGGCGGCGACTCCGATCCGCCTGCGTCCGAAATCGAAAGCCACTGCGATGAAGCTGTCGGGCGCGGCCGGGCTAGGCATGCCCGGCGACTGAACTGATACGCGTCAGGTCGATGCCGAGGAGCCGGCCGGCGGCGTGCCAGCGATCCTCGAACGGCGTATCGAAAATGACGGCTTCGTCCGCGGGAACGCTGAGCCACGCGTTCGCGAGCATTTCCTGCTCCAGCTGGCCCGCTTCCCATCCCGCGTAACCGAGCGCGATGAAGGCATCCGGCGGGCCTTCGCCGCGCGCCATCGCGGCCAGCACGTCGCGCGAGGTGGTGACCTGGATGCGCTCGGAGACCTTCAGCGTCGAATCCCAGCTGCCACCGAAGCGGTGAATGACGAAACCACGATCGGTCTGCACCGGTCCGCCGCGCAGCACGGCCGCCTGGCCGATCCGGGTGTTGCTGGGGTCGAGCGCGAGCTGCTCGAACACGTCGTTGAGTTTCATCGGCAGCGGTCGGTTGAGGACGAGCCCGAGCGCACCGCGCTCGCTGTGCTCGCACACCAGGGTGACGGTCTGCGCAAAATTGGGATCAGTCATCGCCGGCATGGCGATGAGGAGCTGGTTCGAGAGGAACTCGGGTCCGGCCATGACGGCAGTATAAGCGCACCCGGGGAAGTTTGGCCCAAGGCGGCCAATACTTCCCCGGGTCCCGGCAGAAAGAAAAAGTCACAGGGAGAAACGGTCCGTTCGGGTCAGTTCACGGGTGCGCTGACCGTGGAATCCACCAGCCCGCCGCGTAGAAATTCCCACTCGTAAGCAAACCGCAGCACGTCGTGGCGCTGGGCAAGTTCCTGCGGGAACGGGTCGAACGGCGTGGAGAGCTTGAGAATCCCCAGTGCCGCCTGGTCGAGCTCCCGGTGGCCGCTGGTACGGCGAATCAGGATGTCTTCGAGGACCCCGTTGGAACGGATGGCCACCTCGACCACCGGGTTTCCGGACAGTCCGTCCCGCCGGGCCTGCTCGTACGGAAAGTGCGTCGTGCCGATGCGCTCGACCTTGCGCCGCCAGCGGTCGAGGTACACGGCGATATCGGATTCTCGGGTGTTGGCAGTCACGATCAGCTCGCGCTGTTGTTTGCCCTTCACCACCAACTGGTCGCCATCGTCGCTGGAAGCCATGGGCGACAGCGGGCTCGCCTGCATCTTCAGGGCGGTCTGTTGCTGCTGGCTGGCTGCAGCTGCCTGCGGCAGCTTCTCCGCCTTTTGCGCACCGGCGCTGCTGGCCAGCACCTGCGTAGCGCCGCGGGCGCCGCCCGCGTCTTCATCACGCAGCGCCTGCCCGAGCTCCGATCCCTCGTTGTCCATCAGGACCGGGGAAGACTGCGGGCTGACGGGGCGCTTGCGCTCGGTGGTGTTTCCGGAGCCTTGCTGCGTTCGCTGGGAGAGGTAATCCGCAGTCGGGTTCGTCCCCGACTCGGGGATCTCATTGCTGACGAGAAGCACCTCGAGCGTGGGGAGGGCATCCGGGATCGCGATGGCGGCACCGAAGGAGACGCCCAGCAGGATGATCCCGTGTGCCAGCGCCGCCAGGAAAACGGTCGTCGTCAGCCGGTCCCGCACCGGCGCGACGCCTTCTTTCATCGCCAGCAGCTTCATGTCAGCCATAAGAGTCGGCCCAACCCGTCAAACCTTGCGCACCCGGGACGGCACGAGGCCGCGCACGATCATTTGCGCGCCAGCCTCTTCTGAATCGCGTCCATCAGCAGGCCCCCGATATCGATCCTGAACTGCTTGTCCAGCTCGCGGATGCCGGTCGGACTGGTGACGTTGATCTCGGTGACGGAGTCGCCGATGACGTCCAGGCCAACGAACAGCATGCCGCGCCTGGCCAGCTCGGGGCCGATCTGGCTTGCCAGCCACCGGTCCCGCTCGGACAGCGGCCGTCCCTCGCCCCGGGCACCGGCAGCGAGGTTGCCGCGATTGTCGGTCTCGGAAGGGATGCGGGCGAGGGCGTACGGCACAGGTTCGCCATCAACCAGGAGGACCCGGGCGTCGCCGGTGCGCGCGATTTCCGGCAGGTAGCGCTGCACGATGGCGAAGCGCGTGCCGTACTCGCTGAGGGTTTCGAAGACGACGTTGGTGTTCTTGTCGCCACGGTCGATCACGAAGATGGACCGGCCCCCCATCCCGTCAAGGGGCTTGCAGACCACCTTGCCGTGTTCGCGCAGGAAGGCGGTCATCTCCGCCATGTCGCGCGTGATCAGGGTCGGGGCACAGCATTGGGGAAACCAGGCCGTGAACACCTTTTCGTTGATGTCCCGCAGCCCCTGCGGGCGGTTCACCACCAGGGCGCCGGCCAGCTCCGCGCGCTCCAATATATAAGTGGTGTAGATGTACTCCATGTCGAACGGCGGATCCTTGCGCATCAGGATCGCGTCGAAGGCCGCCAGCGGTTCCTGCTTTTCGGCGCCCAGCGTGAACCAGTCTTCCAGGCTGTTCCGGACCGTCAGATCCCGGGCGCGACCGTGCGCCACTCCGTCGCGAAGCAGGAGATCGCGCTGTTCGAGGTAATGCAGCGACCAGTCCCGGGCCTGAGCAGCGAGCAGCATCGCCAGCGTGCTGTCTTTTGCAGGCTTGATCTCATCGATCGGGTCCATCACCACGGCCAGTCGGACCGGCTGGGTCATCGGGCTCTCTCCGCCGGCGCGGACTGCGCCGGGACGGCTTTCGCCGACGCGGGGCCCATACGCCATCTAGCTGACATAACACGACCATAGTACCCCGGGCTGCGGCAGTGCCACAGCCGGGAGCAGGAAGAGGGTGCGATGAGCGTCAACCTGCAAATCCCCGGCGCGTGATGCGCGTCGCGACCGCAAATCGCCCGCATTTCGTGCACCGGAAGTGTGAACTGGGTGCATTAGCGGGTAGGGAACCGATATGTTAAAACGCATGCTCGTTGCGACCCGCCGCACTCATTGACAAGGGTGGCGGGCGTGCAGGGGTCCAGGAGTTGGGGAGAGCCGAGTGGCGGACGGGAAACCGAAACTGAGCGGGTTGAAAGTGCTGGTCATCGACGACAGCAAGACCATCCGTCGCACTGCGGAAACGTTGCTTACCCGCGAGGGTTGCGAAGTCTTCACCGCGGTCGACGGCTTCGATGCGCTTTCCAAGATTGCCGACCACCAGCCCGACATCGTGTTCGTCGACATCATGATGCCGCGCCTCGACGGCTACCAGACCTGCAGCCTCATCAAGCACAACAAGATCTTCAAGTCGATTCCGGTGATCATGCTGTCCAGCAAGGATGGGCTGTTCGACCGCGCGCGCGGCCGCATCGTGGGCTCGGAACACTACCTGACCAAGCCCTTCACCAAGGACGAGCTCTTGAGCGCCATCGAAACTCACGTCGACAAATGAGCGGGGGCGGAGGAACCGGCATGGCCTTGATACTCATCGTGGACGACTCGCCCACCGAGGTCCATGTGATGCAGAAGGCGCTCGAGCGCCATGGTTTCCAGACCGCGGCGGCCGAGAACGGCGCGGAGGGGATCCGCAAGGCGCGCGAAATGAAGCCCGACCTGATCTTCATGGATGTCGTGATGCCCGGCGTGAATGGGTTCCAGGCGACGCGCACGCTCGCCAACGATCCCGACACGCGCGCCATCCCGATCATCATGGTCACGACCAAGGGACAGGAGACCGATCGCATCTGGGGACTTCGCCAGGGGGCAGTCGATTACCTCGTGAAACCCGTGACGCCGGCGAAGCTCGTGGAGAAGGCGCAAGCCGCGCTCTCGGGCTGAACCATGGAGCCTGAAGTCGCCCTTCGGGCGTTACGCGATCGGCCATTCGATCTGCTGCTCGCATTGGAGCGGCGCAGCCGCACCGCCGCGGCGGCACAGGGGCGCGACAGTGGTGTCGGCCGCGAGTGGGTCGGCATCGCATTTCGAATGTCGGGGGAGGCATTCCTGGTGGCACGCGAGGAAACACGCGAAGTGCTTGGCCTGCCGGCCGTGATCACGCGCGTGCCGGGTGCGCGCACCTGGGTGAAAGGACTCGCCAATGTCCGCGGCCAGCTCCTGCCGATCCTCGATCTGCGCCAGTATCTCGGCAGCGGCGCGACGCAGCCGAACCGCAACACGCGCGTGCTGGTGGTGAACCACAGGGAAGTCCCGGCCGGCCTGATGGTGGATGAAGTGCTGGGATTCCGTCGTTTCGCGGACCGCGAGTTCTCCGGCGAAGTGCCGCCGACCGTGGTGCGCGTCGATCGTTACCTGGCCGGCGCCTTCCGTCGCGGCAACGAGGTGTGGCCGGTCATGAGCCTGCGCAACCTGGTCGAGAGCCCGAGTTTCCTGCAGGCGGCTTCGTGAAGTTGAAAGGTAAAGAATGAATAGTTCCATGCTACCCAGGATGTACGGTGTCCGGCTCTTGCCGGTGCTGATGGGTGCTGCGCTGGTGAGCCTGCTCGCAGCCGCCGGGCTTCTCTTTTTCGCGGGCAATTCCGCCTCCTCGGCGACGGCCCCCGCCAACGTGACACGGCTCGCCGTCGTTTCGCAGAAGATGCCGCTGCTGGCACAGGAAGCGCTGCGCGGCGATGCGAAGGCCTTCACACAGCTCGATTCCTCGCGCCAGCAGTTGCAGTCCGCGCTCGAGAACGCTCGCGCTGCCGGGCTCGAGCTGGCCGCCGATCCCTCCTGGCAGCAGCTGATCGATCGTTCCGCGACCGTACTCGAGAACGAGGCCGCCGCGACGACGGCTCGCGATGTGGCCGTGCAGATCCGTGAGCAGATGCCGAAATTGCTCGCCGAGCTCGGCAACCTCTCGGGAGCGATGGGCGGCGATCGTGTCGCGACACTCGGTCAGCACCTCGAGCGGTTCGAGCTGAACGCGCAGACCGTCGTGCAGAACCTCGACGCGCTTGCCGGTGGTGCACGCGACGCAGCGGAGACAGCCCAGCGTGTCGCGGACAGCACTGATTACATCGGGCAGGTGCTCAGCGGTTTCGCGGGCGAGGACGCCGGTCTCGGCGTGCCGCGCGCGACGGGCAGAGAAGCCGAACAGCGGCTCGTCGCCGTCCGCGCGTTGTTCACACCCATGAACGATCGAATTCGCGAAGCAGTGTCCGCCGCACCGGCGCTCACCGCTGCGCAGATGGCGGCCACGGAAATGGTCGCCGCTGCCGGCAAGGCCGGTGCGAGCATCCCGGGCGAAGTCTCGCCGGGCGTGGCGAGTGCGAGTTTCATGGGCCATACGCTGCCGCTCGTGCTCGTGGCACTCGGCCTCGTGCTGCTGGCCGCGGTTGCTCTCATCTACATGTTTTCGGGCAACATTCGCCGCGCCGCCGAGGCGCAGGCGAAGCTCAACGAACGTAACCAGGACGCGATCCTGCGGCTGCTCGACGAGCTCAGCAGCCTCGCCGACGGCGACCTCACCGTGCAGGCCACGGTTACCGAAGACATCACGGGAGCGATCGCGGACTCCATCAACTACGCGATCGAGGCGCTGCGCGAGCTGGTCACGACGATCAACGACTCCGCGATCCAGCTCGACAGCGCGGCCAAGCAGTCGCAGGCGTTGTCGGCGCACCTCGCGAAGGCGAGCGGCGCACAGTCGAAGCAGATCGCATCGGCGACGGAATCCATCGGTGCGATGGCGGCCTCGACCGAGGAAGTATCCGGCAACGCCGAGCGCGCCTCGGACGTCGCGCGCCACTCCGTGGACGTCGCGCACAAGGGTGGCGATGCCGTGCGCCGCACGATCGACGGCATGAACGCCATCCGCGAGACGATCCAGGAGACCTCCAAGCGCATCAAGCGCCTCGGCGAGAGCTCGCAGGAGATCGGCAACATCGTCGAGCTGATCAACGACATCGCCGAGCAGACCAACATTCTCGCGCTGAACGCCTCGATCCAGGCCTCGATGGCCGGCGACGCGGGGCGCGGTTTCGCGGTGGTCGCCGACGAAGTGCAGCGGCTCGCCGAGCGTGCCGCGAACGCGACCAAGCAGATCGAAGTGCTGGTGCGCACGATCCAGACCGACACCAACGAGGCCGTGGTCTCGATGGAACGCAGCACCACGGACGTGGTCGGTGGCGCGCTGCTGGCCGAGAACGCCGGCGCGGCACTCGAGGAAATCGAGCAGGTCTCGAACCAGATCG
>Ga0187892_10007602_pt1 | contig 15339 bp, 13 predicted proteins | sample MA1701073metaG_FD_139345 | JGI IMG/M metagenome (GOLD analysis project Ga0187892, IMG submission 139345) | Bio-ooze microbial communities from a basaltic lava cave in the Kipuka Kanohina Cave System on the Island of Hawaii, USA - MA170107-3 metaG ... | reverse complement strand
GGTGTTGACGGCGCCGGAGTCCATCTTGCTGGACACCGACATGATCCGGCCGTCGGCCAGGCGCTTCAGCTCCACCGAGAACTGGTCCTTGGCGCAGCGATTGTCCGAGCCGCCGGGCGGCGGCCCGCAGGGCGGGGTGTTCTCGAGGATGAGCTCGAAGTCGGCGACGTAGCGGCTGAGGAGGCGGGGCCGGGCCGGGTCGGTCACGTCGTAGTAGGCCACGCCTCGGTCGGCGTAGGAGCCGATCTGGACGATGCCGAAGTCCCGGAACACGTTGCGGTCGTACTGGCAGGTGGCGTAGGAGATGGCCACCAGGTCGCCGGTGAAGGCCGGGGTGCTGACCTGCAGCGCCGCCACGTCGCTGGCCACCTGGAACTGCGGGGTGGGGATCTGGGCGGTGACCCGGGGGCGGGCCGGGTCGGAGATGTCGACCACCTTCACCGGCACGGTTTCACACGGCGGGGCGATGTTGATCGATGCCCTGAGCGTGTTGGCGTTCTGCATCGTGTTCATGGGGATGAAGCCGGTGGCCACCACCGCGGTGGTGCCGGCGACGGCGACCTCGCCGTTCAGGCCGTCGCCGCCGAGGTCGCTGTGGCCGACGACCTGCAGGCCCTGCGCCTGGCCGCCCGGGGGGCCGGGCGGGGACACCGACTGCGCCTGGCCCGGGGCCGGCCCGGCCAGCAGCGCACCACCGGTGGCCAGGGCCAGCACGGCGGCCATCCGGCGGCGTGCCGCAGCGACGGTGCGCTTCTGCGTTGCCATCATGTCCACTCCTCGTGTCGCCTCGGACCGGCCCGGTCGCGCCCGATCCTGCCGCGCACGGGCCTGCACCCGCATGCGGCGTCTCCTGGCGGGGATCGTGCCACACCGTCTCCTAGGTGCGCTGTCCACCTAGACCGAGCGGTACTGACACGCAAGCCTTGCAACCGGCTCCCCAGGTGGCATACTTCGAAGTGGTGGTGTCGGCCAGGGGACCGGGCGGTGCCGCGCAGACGTTGACCACAGGGGTCCACTTCGACATGGAGGAACGGAATATGCACACCAGGAAGCGAGTTCTCGGGGGCTTCGGCGTTCTCGCCGGCTCCGCCGTCATCGCCGGGGCCGCCTGGGCATGTGTGCCGCAGGCGAGCCTCTCCGCCGCCCCCGGCACCGGCAACGTGGGCAGCACGGTGACCCTCACCGGCGGCACCTACGACGCGGCCGGCGGGCCCGTCAGCATCTGGTGGGACACCGTCGGCGGCACACCGATCGCCACGACGACCGTCGGCACCGCCGCCGGCACCCGCAACATCTCGGTCCAGATCACCGTGCCGGCCAACGCCACGACCGGTTCCCACATCATCTTCGCCACCCAGAACGACGCCAACGGGGTGGCCATCCCCGGCAGCCCGGTGCGCGCCGTCTTCCGCGTGGCCGACGGCACGGCGCCGGCGCCGGTTCCGGTGAACCCGCAGGGTGCCACCGAGGACGCCCAGGGCGCGGCCAGCCTCGCCCCGGCGCCCGCCGCGACCTCGGCTCCGGCTGTCGCCGCCCCGGCTCCGGCTGTCGCCGCCCCGGCTCCCGCCCCGGCCCGCACGCCGGCGCGAGTGACGACCCCGGCTCCGGCCGTGGTCACTCCGGCTCCGGCCGCGGTCCCGGCCCCGGCCGCTGAGGTCGCCCCGGCTCCGGCCGTCGCCGCCCCGGCTCCCGTGGTCACCCCGGCTCCGGCTGCCCCGGCACCCGTCACGCCGGCTCCGGCCGTCGAGGCGGCTCCGACCCAGGCCGCATCCAGTGACGACAGTGGCACCTCGGGCTGGGTTCTCGCCGGCTTGGCCATCCTCGCCTTCGGCCTGTTCGCCGTCGGCAGCGGCATCTTCCTCACCGAGCGCAAGCGGTCCCGCGCCCGCGGCTGATCACCTCGTCGCGCAGCGGTCGACAGAAGGGGCGCCCCCTCCGGGCGCCCCTTCTGCGCGCTCAGTGCGCGGCTGTCTAGATGTGATCGCCACCTAAGCGTCGAAAATACTGCGACGAACGTTGCACCGGCCGCCGCGGTGGCGTACGGTTCCCGGTGGCGGCTCCTGCCATGGACAGGCGTCGCCGAGTAGCCATCAGAAGCTTCTTCGGCAACCAACGAGAAGGGACCACAACATGGAGGGACGCAGCATGAAAACCCGAAAGGGCGTGCTGGCGGGCTTCGGGGCACTGGCGGCGGGCGTGCTCATCGGGGGGGCCGCGTGGGCCTGTACCCCGCAGGCGAGCCTGCGGGCCAACCCGACCGCCGGTACCGCCGGCAGCACCATCACGATGAGTGGTGGCACGTTCGACGCGTCGGGCGGCCCGATCAAGATCTGGTTCGACGGCGCAGGCCGCACCCAGATCGGCACCGCCACCGTCAACGCCGACCGGACCTTCTCGGCCCAAGTCGTCGTGCCGGCCTCCGCCGGCGCAGGCACCCACATCATCAGCGCCACCCAGAGTGACGCCAACGGCCAGCCCATCGCCGGCAGCCCGGTGAACACGACCTTCCGGGTCGAAGGCCCCGCCGCGGCGCCGTCCGCACCGGCCAACCTCCAGGGCAGCGCCCCGCAGGACGCCCAGGGCGCCGAGGCGCTCGCGCCGATCAGCGAGGCGGCACCCGCCGTCCAGGCTGCTCCGGCTCCGGCCGCTGCTCCCGTCGCCACTCCGGTCCGTACGCCGGCTCGGGTGACAACCCCGGCCCCGGCCGTGGCCACTCCGGCTCCGGCTCCGGCCCCGGCCGCTGAGGTTGCCCCGGCTCCGGCCGTCGCCACCCCGGCCCCCGTGGTCACCCCGGCTCCGGCCCCCGCTCCTGCTCCCGTCACGCCGGCTCCGGCCGTCGAGGCTGCCCCGGCCCCGGCCGCGTCCAGCGACGACAGCGGCAGCTCGGGTTGGGTCGTCGCCGGCCTGGCCATCCTCGCCTTCGGCCTGTTCGCCGTCGGCGGCGGCATCTTCCTCACCGAGCGCAAGCGCTCGCGGGCCCGCTCGTAGGTCAGTTCGGTCCTGGTAGCACCGGCAGGCCGGAAGAGGGCGCCCTCCGGGGCGCCCTCTTCCGCGCTCCCCGACAGCACCGGCGCACCCAACCGTCCCGACCGCGGCGGTCGGGCGGTGGCACGGTAGGCTGAACCCTGGCGTGCAGGAGGCGACCAGTCCAGCGTTCGCGCCGTACGGTGCGGCCGCACCCGACGCCAAGGAGGCCCGGTGCCCAATCGCAAGCTGAGTGGTGCCCCGTGGCGCAAGGCCACGTTCTGGGTCGCCCTGTCCATCCCGGTGACGGTGCTGCTCTACATCGGGATGATGCTGGCCACGCTGCCCAGCAAGAATGGCGAGGAGGTCGGCTACTCCGACTTCACCCGCCAGATCGAAGAGGGCACGGTCGAGTCGGCGGTGCTGCTGAGCTTCGACAACATCGTCCTGTTCCGCAGTGCCGGCGAGGAGTACCGGGCCGTGCTCCCGGTCAACGCCCTCACCGTCGACCGGGCACTGGAGCGAGCCGAGGCCCGCGGCGTCCAGGTCGAGGTCGACCAGCAGCGGGTGAAGGCCCTCATCCAGCCCGTGAGCGTCTTCATCCCCGGCCTGGCCTTCATGGCCACCTTGCTGTTGATCTTCCTGTTGCAGCGCTCCAACAGCGGCGCCCTCAAGAGCGCGGCCCGCCGCGGCGAGGCCGACGGCAAGGTCACCTTCGCCGACGTGGCCGGCGCCGACGAGGCCGTGGCCGAGGTCCGGGAGGTCCGGGACTTCCTCCGCCACCCCGAGCAGTTCCAGGCCATGGGCGCCGAGCCTCCCCGCGGCATCCTGCTGGTGGGGCCGCCCGGGACGGGCAAGACCCTGCTGGCCCGGGCCGTGGCCGGCGAGGCCGGCGTGCCGTTCTTCTCCATCTCGGGCACCGAGTTCGTGGAGATGTGGGTCGGCGTCGGCGCCGCCCGGGTCCGGGACCTGTTCCGCAAGGTCAGGGACAACGCGCCGGCCATCGTCTTCATCGACGAGATCGACGCCGCCGGCCGGGCCCGCGGTGCGGTCGCCGCCTCCGACGGCCAGGAGCGGGAGACCACGCTGAACCAGCTCCTGGTGGAGATGGACGGCTTCGACCGCTTCTCCGGCGTGGTCCTGATGGCGGCCACCAACCGGCCTGACGTGTTGGACCCGGCGCTGCTGCGGCGGGGCCGGTTCGACCGCCAGGTCGTCGTCGACCGCCCCGACCGGGCCGGGCGCAAGGCGATCCTCGAGGTCCACGCCCGCGGCAAGCGCCTCGACCCGGCCGTCGACCTCGACCACATCTCGGCCCAGACCCCCGGCTTCACCGGGGCCGACCTGGCCAGCGTGCTGAACGAGGCGGCCCTCCTGGCCGGTCGCCGGCACCTGGAGGTGATCGGGCGGGCCGAGATCGAGGAGGCCATCGACCGGGTGATCGCCGGCAACGAGCGGGCCACCCGCCGCCTCAGCGTGGAGGAGAAGCGGGCGGTGGCCTACCACGAGGGAGGCCACGCCATCGTGGCCTGGGCACTGCCCGGCACCGACCCGGTCCACAAGATCTCGATCATCAGCCGGGGCCAGGCGCTGGGCCTGACCTGGATGGTGCCCGAGGAGGAGCGCTTCCTCACCGCCAGCAGCGAGCTGCTCTCCCGCATGGCCGTCGCCTTCGGCGGCATGGCGGCCGAGGAACTGGTCCTGGGCGAGACCACCACGGGCCCACGAGGCGACATCCAGCGGGCCACGGCCATCGCCCGGACCATGGTCTGCGAGCTGGGCATGAGCCCATCGCTCGGCAAGGTGCGTCTCGGGCACGATCTGGGCAACGACTTCCTGGGCGGAGGGCTGCGCCAGTCGGACTACTCCGACGAGGTCGGGGCCGAGATCGACCGTGAGGTCCGCCGGTTCACCGAGGAGGCGTTCGCCCTGGCCCGCCGGGTGTTGGAGCAGAACCGCAAGGTGCTCGACAAGCTGGCCGCGCACCTCGTGGAGCACGAGACGTTGCGGGACCCGGAACTGGCCCGGTTCGCCGAGGCGGTCCATCGCCCCGCCAACGACGCCCTGCGCCGGGCCGAGGGGCGCCTGGCCATCCTGTCGCCCCGGGCCGTCAGCGAGTGAGCGCCTCCCGGGCCAGCGCGTGCAGCCCCAGCTGGTGGGCCTGGGCCGCAGCCCGGGCGGCGGACGCATCCGCGCGCACCGCGTCGCCGGCGCGGCCACGGGCCCGGTAGAGGCGGGCCAGGGCTACTTCGGTGCGGGCCGTCTCCGGGCCCAGCTCGGCCTCCCGTGACCGCCACAGCCCGGCCAGCAGGAACCGTTCGGCGTCGGGCCAGCGACCGAGGGTCGTGGCCAGGGCGCCCAGGTAGCGGGCGACCCACCCCCCGAACATCTCGGCCTGGCCGGCGAACATGCACTGCTCCGCATACGGCAACAGGAGGTCGTAGAGCTGCGCCGAGCGGTCGATGTCGGCCAACCGGACCGATACATCGGCAAGGGCAGTGGCGCAGGTGAGCCACGTGAAGTCGTCCGGGAGCGCGGCGAAGTGGTCCGCCGCCATGGCGTCGAGGGCCCGGCGGGCCTGCTCGGTCCGGCCCACATCGGCCAGCACCCAGGCCAGGCCGCACCGCCACGCCGCCGTGGCTCGGTACTCCCTGGCGCCGGTGGCCATGCTCTCCTCCAGCTCGGCCAGCCGGCCCTGGCACCGGCGAACCTCCACCAGTTGCACGACGTACGCCTGGAACGCCGTCTTGCCGTGGGGGCGCTCCCCGACGGCCAGGGCGGCCTGAGCCAGGCGCTCGGCGTCGTCGATACGACCGGCCATCAGCGCCCGCATCGCCCGCCACTTGGCCGGGTACCAGGCCCAGGCCGGCTGGCGGGCCTGGTCGGCCAGGCGGGCCACCGCGTCGATCTCGGCGTCGATGCCCCGGAAGAGGCTCGACTCCACCAGGTCGACCACACGGGCGACCCGGCCCCGCAGGGCGGCGACCACATCCTGGGCGCCCTCGGCCACGGCGACGAGCTCCTCGCTGACCGCCAGCCGGGCGGTGGGCGCCCCCGGGCCGACCAGGAGCAGCCGCCGCACGTCCAGCGCGTCCACCAAGCCCACGGGGTCGGCGGTTCGGCGGGCGAGGGACACCGCCTCGTCCGACAGCGCCCGGCACTCGCCCCGCCGGTCGGTGAAGTACAGCTCCTCCACCAGCCGGGCCAGGAGGCGTGCCCGCCGGGGGTCATCGGGCCCGAGTGAGGCCGACGCCGACTCGAGGATGGCGACCAGTCGCTCGTCGACGACGCCCGACTCCGCCGGTACCTCCGCGTAGGTGAGCGCGCTCCGGCTGAGAGCGTCGGGAGTGCCGACGGCGCCGGCCGCCTCGATGGCCAGGCCGAAGGCCTTGCGGGCCTGCTCGGTGTCCCCGGCCCGGCAGTGGGCCTGGCCCAGCAGCAGGAGTACGTCGAGCCGCTGGTCCGCGTCGGGGTGCGTCTGGCGCTCGAGCACGTGGAGAGCCCGCTCGCACAGCCCGGCCGCCTCCTCGAAGGCCACGGAGCCCATCGCGCCCGAGGCGGCGGCATAGGCGTAGTCCACCGCGGCCCCCGTGCCGCTGTCGCCGTCGCCCGCGCCGCGGGCCGCCTCCAGGAAGTGGTGAGCCAGCGACGCGAGCCGGTCGGCCGAGCGTGGCCTGCCGTCACCTTCGAGCGCCGCCCCGATGCGCCGGTGCAGCCGAGCGCGGCGAAGCCCGATGAGGCCTTCGTAGAGGACCTGGCGGATGACGGCGTGATGGAACGCGTAGCGGCCGGCCGTCGCCGGGACCTCCACCAGCACCCGGGAGGCCACGGCCTCCTCCACCAGCCCGATCAGGTCCTCGTCGCCGACCTCGGCGATCGCACCCAGCAGGGGCGCATCGAACTCGCGCCCGAGAACCGATGCCACCGAGAGCACCCGCTGGCAGGGTGGGCTGAGGCGGGCCAGGCGCCGGGCGATCATCTCGGTCACGTCGTCCGGAAGGCCCAAGCCGCCGACGCCGGCCGTGGCAGGGGCGTCGTCGAAGTGGCGCACCAGCGACTCGACGAACAGCGGGTTGCCCTCCGTGGCCGTGAACACGGCCCTGACGAAGCCGGGGGGTGACCGCCGGCCCCCGAGCTCATGGACCAGTGACGCGACCTCGCGCTCGCCCAGACCGCCGACCGGGATCACCTCGACGAGGCGGTCCCGCCGCAGCCCCGCCACGAGATCGCCCAGCGCCGCCACGGTCGCCAACTCGGCCTGGCGGCAGGTCGCCACGACCAGGACCGGGGCGCTCCCGAGGTGGCGCACGAGATGGCGCAGGAGCATGAGCGCCGGCTTCTCGGCCCACTGGAGGTCGTCGAGGAGCAGCAGCACGGGCGCCCGGCCGGCCGCGGCACGGACGACGGTGGCGGCCGCCTCGAACACGCGGTAGCGATCGACGGGGCCGGCGGGACGGGCGACCGCGGCCACGCGGCCCAGGATCTCGGGGACCAGCGAGGCCAGCTCCGGGGCGATGGCGGCCAGGTCGGCGGCCAGATGGTCCGCCGGGCAGGAGAGGACGTAGTAGCGGAGCGGCTCGACGAGGGGCTGGTAGGACGACAGGCTGTCCTCCTCGCACCGCCCGATCAGGACCGTCGCTCCCTCGGCGGCGACCGCGCCGGCCAACTCCTGACCAAGCCTGGTCTTGCCGATCCCCGGCTCGCCCGTCAGGACGGCCAGACCGGGGCGACCGAGGCGGGCCTGGTTCCACAGCGCCGTCAGCCGTTCCAGCTCGGGAGTGCGACCGATGAAGGTGGCCGGGCCCGATGCGGCCAGCTCGGGGGGCATGGCGATGGCCGTGGTCGCGGGGAGGGCCCAGCGCACTTCGCACGCCGGGACCGGCTCGCTCATCCCTTTCAGCTGCCGTGCCACGACTGGTCCGAAGTCGAACCCTCCCCGCGACCCCACCAGACGGCGGAGGAGCTCGGAGGCCAGGATCTGGCCAGCTCCCGCCAGCTGGCACAGGCGCGTCGCCACCACGACCGCCGTCCCGAACCAGTCGCCGTCCTCGGTCGACGCCTCGCCGACATCGAGCCCGACACGCACCTCGGTCGGCGCCTCTCCGCTCCGGCGGTTCTGGCGGTGCACGGCCTGTTGGATGGCCACGGCGCAGCCGATGGCGGCCGACGGGCTGCCGAAGCTGGCCATGATGCCGTCGCCCAGGTGCTTCACCTCCTCGCCGTGGGCGGCCGCCACCGCCTCCCGGAGCAGCAGGGTGTGGACGCGCAGGGCACGGTCGGCGGCATCGTCGCCGAGATGGTCGCGAGACTCGGTGGAGCCGACCTGGTCGGTGACCAAGATGGTGACGACCCCTGTGACGGTGCCTGCCGACATCGTCCTCGTGCCCACCACTCGACCCCCCGGCTGCGCCGGGAGCCTACCTCTTGACCGCTCGGGGCGGCACGGCCCAGGACCGCCTCAGCGGCCGAACGCCCTCGACAGGATGACGTTGTCGCACGCCGAGCAGAAGAAGTCGACCTCGCCCAGGCGGTCGGTCCATCCTGGCGGGAGCCACTGGATGCTCTGGCACCGCCGGCAGGCCAGGTTGTTGGTGAACCGGGCCTCGCCCATGCCGGCCACGGTGTGGGCGTAGGGCTTCGACGGCTTGGGCCGCATGCGGGCCTGCCCGCTGCTGGACGAGCGCTCCCGGGCCTGGCGGGCCTCGTTGGCCCGGACGGCCTGCGCGGCCCGCTCCCGGCAGCCCTGGGCCCAGGGCACCCCGGCCGAGCCACCCGCGGAGCGGGGCTGGCTGGTGGCCGGCGGGCGCTTGGACGCCGTCGCCGTCCACTTGCCGTCGCGGTTCGGCCCGAGGGCCGAGGGTCCCTCCCGGGCGAGCTTGTACGCCTCGTTGAGGTCCTTCATCTGCCGTTCGGCCTCGTGGCGCACGGCCTCCGGCGCGTCGCTGTAGCGGTCGGGGTGGAAGATCTGCACCAGGATCCGGTATGCCGCGGTGACCTCGGCCACGGTGGCCGTGGGCTTCACGTCGAGGAACTCGTACGGCGTCATCCCGTCAGTAATGTACCGGCCCACTCGGCCGATAGCATGCAGCCACGGGCCGGCACCGGCCCTCGAGAGCGGGAGGCGACGACGTGGTCAACAAGATCCGCGAGGCCATCCAGGTGTTGGGCAACCGGGGCTGGACCAAGAACTCCTTCACCGACGGCGGCGGACGCCACTGTCTCCAGGGCGCCCTGTACGAGGCCTATGGGGTCAACTCCGGTGAGTGCGCCCACCATCTCCGGCTCCGGCTGGCCGGCCAGCTCGCAGCCGACATGCGGCTGGTCAACGACATCGTGGCGAGCGAGTACCCCGACCGCTTCGGTGGTGTGGGCGCGTCCCGCTTCAACGACCATCCCGAAACGACGGTGGACGACGTCGTCCGCGTGCTCGAGAAGGCGGCCGCCCGCAGGGACGAGCAGCTCTAGGCAGATCGAGCGCCGCCGCTGGCGGCTCCGAGCGCTCGTCGTCAGCCTGACGAAAAGGCGAGGAAAGCGAGCGGGCTAGAGATCGGCGAACACCATGGGGGGCGGGGGCATGAAGCTCACGCCCTTCACCTGAGCCTTGAGTTCCTCGGGCAGCGAGGTGGTCGACAGTTCGAGACCGCCACCTTCGACGGTGGCGACTGCGCCAATGGTCTCGTCGTCGATGGTGATGCTCTGGCCGAAGACCCGTTCGAACAGCGACCGCTTCCCGGCGATGGAGAAGCTGGTCCCGAGCGGTGCGTGGACCTCGAACCCGGCGGCGGTGAAGTGGCCCTTGGCCTTGGCGATCTCCTGCTGGGTGAGGTGGTCGCGCCCGGTGGCGAGCTGCACGACGGCGGAGACGGTGGGATCGAAGGCCATTTCCCGCATCCTACCGGCGTCCCCGCCCCGGTCAGCGCAGCACCCGGCGCAGGGCGGCACCGGCGAGGTCGACGGCCAGGGTGACCACGACCAGGGCGCAGAGGGTGAGGCTCACCCCGGGGTAGTCGAAGGCGGCCAACTGGTCGGTGAGCAACCGCCCGAGCCCGCCGGCCCCCACCAGCCCGACCACGACCGTCTCGCGGATGGTGACCTCCCACCGGTAGACGGCGTAGGCCGCGAACCGCGGAAGGGCGCGGGGCAGGGCGCCGTACAGGAAGGCCTGGGGGCCGGAGGCGCCCTGGGCGCGCAGCCCCTCCACCGGTCGTGGGTCGAGGCCCTCGACCACCTCGGCCATCAGCCGGCCCAGGATGCCGAAGTTGTAGATGGCCAGGGCGACCGCACCGGGCACCGGTCCGGCGAAGAACACGAACAGGGCCAGGAGGGCCCAGATCGGTGGAGGTACGGCCCGGCACACCAGCAGGAGCACGCGCACCGCCCAGCCCCACGCCCCCCGGCGGGCGCCCACCAGGGCGAGCGAGGCGGCGGCCGTGCCGGCCAGGAAGATGGCCAGAACGGCCATCTGCAACGTCTCGAGTGTGAGGCGGCCCAGTTCGGCCAGCGCCGCACCGGTGACGCGCGGCGGCAGCGCCTGGCCCAGGAAGTCGGCGGCCAGGGCGCGGCTGCGACCTGACCACAAGGTGGTCGGGTCGACGCCGAGGTGCGAAGCCGTCAATGCCACCAGCGCCAGTGCGCCGAGAACCGACCCGGCCAGCACGCGGTCGCGGGAGAGGTCGGCGCCCGAGCCCACGACGCTGGCTGCCGGGCCGACCCGGCGCCGGACGGCGCGGCTCCACACCTCGGTCAGCGCCCCGAGCACGACGAGGACGTACAGCAGGGTCCAGATCTCGTCGTAACGCAACGACTGGAAACTCAACGACAGCTGGAAGCCGAGCCCACCGGCGCCGACGAGACCGAGGATGGTGGCCGCCCGGATCGAACACTCGAAGCGGTAGAAGGCATAGGACACCATGTCGGGCAACGCCTCGGGCCCGAGGCCGTAGGCCATCGCCGCCAGCCGGCCACTCCCCGCCGCCCGCATCGCCTCGTAGCCCCGCGCCGGGGCCTCGTCCAGGAGCTCGGAGAAGACCTTCGCCGTGACCGCCCCATAGGGGATGCCGATGGCCAGCACACCGACCAACGGGTCGAGGCCGAGCACGTTGACGAGGACCAGGCCCCAGACCGCCTCGTGGATGGCGCGGGGGACGCCGAGGGCGCCACGGGCCGCCAGCCAGCCGCCCGACCGGGGCCGGCGGTGCCACCACACGCGAGAGGCGGCGATCCCGCCGATCACGCCCAGCACAAGGCTTACGGCCGTGCCGAGCACGGCGTAGGCGAGCGTCGTGAGGGTGGCCTCCCAGACGATGGCGAGGAAGTCGTTCCCGAGCTCGGGCCGCACGGCGGCGACGGCGAAGCGACCGAGCAGCGGCCAGCCCCCGGGGTTCACCAGCTCCCGGGAGCCGGCGCCGGCGGCCAGGAGGGCCCAGACGAAGGCGGCACCGACGGCGATTGCCCACACCAGCCGACACCGCGACCGGGGCCGGTGCACGCCCGCCGGTCCCGGTCCGACCAGCGCCTCACGCACCAGCAGGTCGGCTTCGGGAGCCGCCTCCTCGACCGGTGCCATCAGTGCAGCTCGTACAGCCCGCGGGCGGCGGCCGGCGTGACGTCGGCGGGCCGGCAGTCGAACAGCACCCGGCCGTGCCTGAGACCCACCACCCGTTCGAAGTGCGACAGCGCCAGCTCGAAGGCGTGCAGGCTGACGACCAGCGTGGTGCCGCTCTCGACGGCCAGCCCGCGCAGCAGGTCCAGCATCTCCCGCCCGCGGGCGGGGTCGAGGCTGGCGATGGGTTCGTCGCCGAGGATGATCTCGGGCGACTGCACCAGTACCCGGGCCAGGGCCACGCGCTGCTGCTCGCCGCCGGAGAGCCGGTCCAGCCGCTGGTAGAGCTTGTCGGGGATGCCCACCCGGTCGAGCGCGGCGCGCGCCGCGCCGACGTCCCTCGGCGCCACCAGGGAAAGGGCGGCCCGGGCCAGCGACCACTCGCCCAGGCGCCCGGCGTTGACGTTGTGCACCACCCGCAGCGGCCCGACCAGCTGCAGCTGCTGGTGAATGCTCCCGATGCGCCGCTGGAAGCGCCGCTGCTGGCGACCCGCCAGGGCCGTGGGGTCTTGCCCCAGGACCCTGACCGTCCCGAGCGTCGGCAGCACAGTGCCGTTCAGCAGGGACAGCAGGGTCGACTTCCCGGCCCCGCTGGGGCCGACCAGCGCCACGCGCTGGCCGACCCCGACCTCCAGGTCGACGTCCCGCAGGGCCCACGCGTCCCCGTAGCGGACGCCCACCCCCTCCAGCCAGACCGCCGACCCGCGGCTTGGTGCCTCCCCTGACGGGGCGACCGTCACAAGTGACCGCCTACCCCCGAACTTTGCGCCGTATCGCGCGCCCAGGCGCGCGATCTGGCACCAAGTTGGCCAGGGCGGTGAACACAGCTGGACCGGCCTCGCGGGCCGGTCACTGGTGCACCATCCTTCGGATGGCGCCCAGTGAACGCTTTCTGGACCGGCCTCGCGGGCCGGTCACGTCACCAGGCCGAGCTTGCGGCCCACCGCCTCGATCTCGCCGTAGTTGCCGTTGTCGGTGGGGATGAAGCGCTTGGCGGTGAAGAGCTCCAGGATCGACGCCTGTTCGGGGTCGGACCCGTCCAGGTCGACGAAGGCCCGGGTGAGGCGCTCCTCGAAGTCGGCGCCGTAGCGGAGCAGGGCGTCCTGCCGCACCACCCAGTGGTAGTCGTGGTAGCCCGGGGTGGTGTAGAAGGCGGTGACCTTGGTCGGGTCGGCCTTCCCGTCGGCCAGGCGGGCCTTCCACACCTGCTCGTTCAGCACGCCGGCCTCGAAGGTCCCGGCCGTCACCAGCTCGATGGTCTTGTCGTGCGAGCCGGAGAACCCGGGCTGACCGGCGAAGTCGCCCGTCTCGACCCCGGCCTGGTTCAAGAAGTACTCGGGCATGAGGCGGCCGGAGGTGGAGGACTCGCTGCCGAAGGTGAACCGCCGGCCCTTCAGCTGGGCCAACCCCCCGGCGTCGGTGATCGGGGCCAGGCCGGCGGCGTTGTTGACGATGAAGACCGAGTGGAAGTCCTCGTCGACATCCCGCTGCACGATGGCCCTGGACCCGGGCGTCTGCAGGCGGGCCTGGACGCCGGTGAGACCGCCGAACCACACCATGTCGAGGTCGCCCACCTTGAACAGGCTCACCGAGGCGGGGTAGTCGACCACCGGCACGTACTGGACGGTGACCCCCAGGGTGCGGGTGAGGTACGAGGCGACCGTGCCGTACAGGCGCTGGAGCTTCTCGGGGTCCTGGTCGGGGATGGCGCTGATGACGAGCGGTTCGGTGCTGATCGTGGTCGGGGTGGTACCCGACCCGGCCGGGGCGGCCGAGGGCGGGTTCTCGCCGTCGCTCCCGCAGGCGGCCGCCACCAGCGGCAGGGCCAGGGCGGTGGCGAGCGCGAGGCACCGCCTGAGCCCAGAGGGACGGGGCCCGCCGGAGGTGATCGCCCCGGGCACGCCGGGGCTTCGGGGGGCGCTCATCTCGTGCTGCCCGGGGCGGGCACGGGACAGGGAACGGTGGTTGTCACGGCTTCCTCCTTGGGAAATGGATGCAGCCGGAAACTACCGCGCGCCGGTCGGACTACGGCGAAAGCGTGCCGTCCAGGACCTTCTGGGCGACCACCCGCATGGTGACCCGCTCCCGCATGGCCGCCTGCTGGATGAAGCGGAACGCGTCGCCTTCGGACAGCTGGTGGGAGTCCATGAGCAGACCCTTGGCCCGGGCGACCACCCGGCGCGTCTCCAACTGCTCCTCGAGGCTGCGGTTCTCGCTCTCGAGCGCCTGGATCTCGTGGAACCGGCCCAGGGCGACCTCGATGGCGGGGATCAGCTCGCCGGCCTGGTACGGCTTGACGAGGTAGGCCATGGCCCCGGCATCACGGGCTTCCTCGATGAGGTTCTTCTGGCTGAACGCAGTGAGGATCAGCACGGCTACCCGGCGGCCGCTGGCGATCTCCCGGGCCGCGGCCAGACCATCCATGCCGGGCATCTTGATGTCGAGGATGGCGAGGTCCGGGCCGAGGTTGCGCACCAGCTCCACCGCCTCGTCGCCCCGCCCGGTCTCGCCCACCACCTCGTAGCCCTCCTCCTGGAGGACCTCTTTCAGGTCGAGACGGATGATGGCCTCGTCCTCTGCGATCACCACGCGCACAGGCAAGAAAGGGCTCGCTTCTCTGCTATCGGGACGGGACGAGCCGGTCGAGCAGGTCGTCGATGGATCGTTCCAGGTCGGCCACCGTGGCGACCAGCGCCGCCCGGCTGCGGGCCATGCGTTCGGCGTGGCGTTGGGCCTGGCGGCTCTCCTGGTTGTCGAGCGGCGCCTCCGACACCAGCGCCCGAACGCGGGCGTCGTCGGCGTCACCGGCCATGACCGCGAGCTGCTCGTCGAGCACGGCCAGCTCGGCGCGGGCAGCCCGGAGCTGGCTTGTCGTCCGGGCCAGCCGGCGCTCGACCGAAGACTTCAACATGGCGGGCCAGTGTACGCACCGGAGCCCCCGGGCCCCGGCCTCCTTCTCGACGGGCCGGCTGTGGAACACTGCTCGACCATGACGGGCCAGCCTCTCGCCGTCGCCGTCGCCGTCGCCGTCGCCGTCACCCTGGGCGCCTGCGGTGACGACGGGTCTCCGACGGCCACCGGGACCTGCGGTGGGGACATGACCGAGCCGCTCGACCCGGGCAGCGCCCGCCACGTGCTTCCGGGCGCACCCGAGCCCGACTACGCGTCGGACCCGCCCACGTCGGGCGCCCATCTGCCGGGCGCCGGCGCCGGGGGGGCGCGACGCCAGCCGCTCTCGCGACCCGAGCAGGTCGCGGTGTTGGAGGAGGGCGGCGTCGTACTCCAGCACCGGGACCTCGACGATCGTGATCGGCGCCGCCTGGAGGCCCTGGCCGCCGACGACATCGTGGTTGCCCCCAACGCGGGTTTGGACGTCCCGGTGATGGCGACGGCGTGGCGCCAGCGGCTGCGGTGTCAGACCGTCGACGCTCCCGCGCTTCGGGCGTTCATCGACGCCCACCGCGGTGGTGGGCCGGCCGCCGCGTAGCCCTTACCCGACGGCGCCCGCCGCACCCCGGACGGGCCGGGTGCGCGACGGTCCGGCCCCGCTGCCGACGAACTGGGCGTCGCCGAACGAGAACACCCCGCCGTCGGCCGCCATCAGCCAGTAGCCGCCTCCGGTCGGCGTCGCCACCATGGCCACGATGGGCTGGTTCAGGCGGATGTCGCCGGTGCTGCCCCGGAAGATCGCGTCGCCGAAGGCGAAGACCCCGCCGTCGCTGGCCACCAGCCAGTAGCCCTCGCCCGAGGGCGTCGGCGCCATGGCCACGACG
>Ga0187892_10007601_pt1 | contig 15343 bp, 13 predicted proteins | sample MA1701073metaG_FD_139345 | JGI IMG/M metagenome (GOLD analysis project Ga0187892, IMG submission 139345) | Bio-ooze microbial communities from a basaltic lava cave in the Kipuka Kanohina Cave System on the Island of Hawaii, USA - MA170107-3 metaG ... | reverse complement strand
TCTTCCTCAATACGGTAGATAAGAAGTATGACATCGTGTACATGGATGCTTTCCACGCGGATGTCTCCGTTCCTTTCCACCTGGTAACGCGGGAGGCGGTAGAGAATATAGCGAGAGCCGTGAAGGATACCGGCTTAGTGGTGAAGAATTTCGTGGCTTCTCCTAGCAGTGAACTCATCGCTTCCTTCCGGTCCACTTATCTCTCCGAGTTTCCTTATGTCTCTGTCATCCAAGTGAACCGAGGAGCCGGGGAGCAATCGCAAAATTATGTCTTGGCGGCAACTCGATCTCGGGCTCTGGCGGAAATTATTGAGAGAGATGCCTCCTTGAGAAAAGTTAGAGGTATCGCGCAGGGAGAAATTTTCACCGACGACTATGCTCCGGTTGAAAACCATATTCTGAAATTGTTACGATATAACAGAAATTTGCCGCTTCTGTAGAAGGAAGACCAACGGCTCGCCCGGCATATCTTTCCGGACACTCAAGCCATGTGCACTTCCTTGCTTACTTTCTCTCCGATCTCAATTCGACAAATAAAGCAGAGTATAAGAAACGGGCGCTTGAAATCGCCGTACATCGAGAGATCGCCGGCGTACACTATTCGAGCGATACGCGGGCGGGACAAATCTTGGCAAAACAATACATGAATAGGAAAGGGGGCCGGCGGTTTGCGTAAACCGCCGGCCTTGACTGCGCACTATCGACATGCAGGAAGTCCCTGCGCCTCTTTCAATTCCTTTTGAAGAGAGGAACCATCCATAGGGGGGAAGCAGCGCTTCCAAATCTCTTTCTCGCCCTTCGCCGAGAGGTACCCGGGAATTGGGTCGCTGTCCATGCTGTTTAGCAGGGAGCATCCCTGGTCTAGCGACCCTATCACAAGAGCGCATTGCACATTAGCCCCCTTCCGGGACCAATACGCTTTCCCCTGCCCGACAGTGGGAAGACCCGTGGTCGTTGGGACATTCATTGCTTTGTTCCCCAGTGAAAGCGCTTTGGGGGCTGTCGAGGCCACATAAGCGGCCTGTGCCGCAGTGAAGCCCAAGACACCCAGAGCACACCCGCTAACCCCGCTAAGACTGGCGGCGGCAAAAACGAAAATTAAAGTACGCATTAAGAAGGCCCTCCTTACGAACCTATTACGTATGTAACTTTCCCAAAATCACCCGAAATCGTGTGAAGTTGGGTCCATTCTTTATATACACTACTTCCACCAATTTGGCAAGACCCACTATCCGGGGTCTTATCCACATGGCAGAGACGGTTGTACTTCACTTTTCTGTTATACTGAACTCACGCATAGTATCCGCGTATGCAGAATACGAATTCCATTTTCGCGTATTTGCCGCAGAAGAAGTTCACCTATGTTCTCTTGGGCGTATTGATTGCGGTCGGCGGATTTTTCTATTACCTCGAGAAGCGAGGCGGAGAAGAACGGGTTGCGGCAGGGGGTGTCCGCGTTGCCGCCGCGGAACAGTTCCAGATAGATACTGATGATGACGGGTTGAAAGATTGGGAGGAGATTCTTCTTGGGTCTGATCCCGACAACCCCGATACTGACGGCGATGGAACAAGGGATGGGCAGGAGGTGAAAGAGGGAAGGAGTCCTCTTGTGAAAGGACCGAGCGATAAGTATTCCGACGAGCAGGAAGAAAAGTTTACGGCGCGGCGCAAAGAGGGGGCGACGGAACTTGACGCCATCTTCCTCAATATGTTTGCCGCCGCCACGACTTTGCAGAAAAACGATCAGATATACACGGGTACATCGTCTCTGCTCTATGATATCGCGGAGAGAGAGGTTGCGCGTTACGGGAGCAAGCTTGTTAGCTTGAATATCTACAGTATCGGGGATATCCGCGTCAGAGAGGAGTCGTCTCCGTCTTCGCTTCGAGCGTACGGCAATGCGGTTGGTGAGATGTCGCGAAAATATGATGTCCCGCCGGGAACCGAACCAGACCTCTTGATCATATATAAGGCGCTCCTGAACAGTGATGAGAGGGAGCTGGAAGAGCTGGACTCTTACATCATATTCTACGACAAATTTGTTCCGGCTATTCTTTCGATTCCCGTGCCGAAAGTGCTCGCCGCCGCACACCTTGATTTCGTGAATGCTATGAATGCGTACGGGAGCGTGCTCCGCTCCGTGCGGACAGTATTTAGAGATCCGTTCGCGGCGGCAACGGGAATGAAGCAGATTGAAGCGGTCTTTGGGGCGCTCTCTGCGGCAAGAAGCGAGATGGACGCATTAATGAAGAAGAACGGGGTTATTTTCGCCGAAGACGAGTTGGGGGCAATCTTTGGCCCGGTTCCGGAAGATGTTGCAAACGGGATTAGAAACTACTATATCCGAAGCGGCATCCCGATCACCACCCCGCCCGCAGGAAATCGTCCTACTAACCTTAATATAAACGCGCCGTAAACATATGAATACGTTGTATGTACAAAATCCGCTTGCGAAACAGATTCTTTCCGTGTTTTTTGCATTTACTGTTATTGCCGGGTCGATCAGCCCGATACTTCTCATGAAACCGAACGAAGCAAGCGCGGTGATCCCCGTCGTCGATATCCCTCATGCAGCCATAAGTGCCGCGTCATGGGCGGGGGATATAATTCAGCAAGTGGCGCAGGTGTTTTATGGGCTTCAAGATTGGATCAAAGAGTGGACACTAGACCCTATTCTGTGGTTTATTGCTAAATTGCTCATTCGATCCTTGACATATTCCATAGTTACCTGGATCAATTCCGGTTTTGAGGGCGAACCGCAATTCCTTTTGGATAAGAGCGTGCTGTTCTCTCTCATCATAGACGAGAACATACGGACTTTGCTCTATACCATTGCGAACTTCCCGGAACTTATGGATTCGCTCAAGGTGGCCGTTCTGCAGGGAATTATCAGCGGATTCTATTCTCCGGCGGAACAGCTCCTCCGATCTACATTCCCCGGCGGAAATGCGGCGTACATCGCCTATCTTGCCGATTTCCGCGCTTGCGAGTCGGTATCATCGTGGGAGTGCTATCTCGAGATCACCGCTCCGCAGAACAACCCGTACGGCACGCAGATGATCGCTATGAATGAGCTCTCGCGGCGATTGTCGGATAAGATAAGCCAGACAGTAAATGATCTTATAGAGGGAACCGGATTCCTCTCTCTCACGGAGTGCGTGGAACGCAATGCCGCCGGAAACTGCACGAGAAGCATCCGTAAAACGCCCGGCCGAGCTGTTGCCGGACAATTGGACATTTATCTCGGATCAAGCGAGGGGGCGCTTGAAGCTGCTGACGAAATGCTGGAGTCCATTGCCTCTATTTTGGACGCGCTCTTGAACCAATTCATCACCAAGGGTCTTCTCTATTTGGCAGAGGGTGGGCCGGAGAGTTTCGGGAGTTCTCTCCCCCCGCCTGGTCCTGGCACCTATGTCGGTGCGGGGGGAGACGGCTGGTGCAATCCGGACTTTCCGACAGTTGACCCGGATTGCGGTCCTCCGGGAGGAGACGGCTGGTGCAATCCGGACTTTCCGACAGTTGACCCGGATTGCGGTCCTCCGGGAGGAGACGGCTGGTGCAATCCAGACTTCACGGCAACCGACCCGGACTGCGGTCCTCCGGATACTGTGCCCCCTTCCGTAACAATCATTACGCCGATTGCCGGCTCGACTATTTCGGGAACAATTACCCTTTCAGCGAATATGAATGATAATGTTGGAGTACTCCTGGTGGACTTTCTTGTTGATGGTGTCGTTCGGTCTTTCGTCCAAGGAAACCCGCTGCCGACATCTGTTACAACCAGCTGGGATACAACGAACGGCAATACGCATCCGTGCGGGGGTCCCCATACGCATAGCATCATGGCGCAAGCGCGCGATGCGGCCGGTAATGTCGGCGTAAGCCCCGCCATTACGGTCAATATGAATAATCCGTCGTATTGTCCGTGATCCGCTAAGATCAAGTATGTTTCGCTTTCTCAACAATCAAAAAACGCTTCTTATTGTTTTTGGAACGGCTATTGGAATTGTTTTCGCCCTGCCCATCCTATTCGGCGCCGGGGAAGAAGTTCGCGCCCAAGGAGTTGCGGATGGCGTCTGTTACCCAAATACACTCGATCCTGATTGCCCTAACAATGGACTCTCTGCCGGCACCAGCGCGGCGGCTCTCTCAACGGCGGACAATCCCGTTGGCGGGGGCGACTCACAGAAGACTACACCGGTTACGATCAAGTGCGGCGTAGGGTGGGATCATATCGGCGGCTGCGTCGTCTGGCTCGTGGATATTGTCATCTACCAATCCTCCTCGATTTTCTTCTTCTATGCTGGCGTCTTGGTGGACACCTTCATGGCAATATCGCTCTCAAGCACATTCACGAAGCAGATCGAATTCGTGGACTTCGGCTGGGTGATCACCAGAGACATCGCCAACACCGCATTCATCTTCGTCCTTCTCTACATCGCCATTGCGACGATTCTCCAGCTCGGCGGCGGGAATACGAAGCGCATGCTCGTCTCCTTGATCATCGCCGCTCTTCTCGTCAACTTCAGCTTATTCCTAACGCGGCTCGTCATAGACGCTACGAATATCGTCGCAATAGAATTCTATAATAAAATAGGCACCGGCGACGATCCGCCGGTCAACATCTCCGGCATACAGACAAGAAGCATCTCCAATGGATTCCTCATCGTGAACAACCAGGCCATTGAGCCGGTAGCTGCAGGGTATTCCAATAGCGGGCAGACGGGGCGCGCCATTGTTCTCCTTCTTCTCGGGGCGCTCTTGAATATCGGCTCATTCTTCATCTTCCTCTCGGTGGCATTCCTGTTCCTCGGCCGGGTCATCGCGCTCTGGTTCGTTATGATTTTCGCCCCGATCGCATTCGTGGCGGCTGTCATACCCTTCGCATCGGGCGTCTGGAACATGTGGAAACAGACCTTGACGAAACAGGCGATCTTCGCGCCTATCGTCCTCTTCTTCTTCTATCTCGCCTATGCATTCTTAAAAAATGTGCCGACATTCAAGGATCTCGCCAAGCCGAATGCGGACGCTTGGACCAATCCCTCGGCCGCCGACGGATCAGCCGAGCTCTTGAATGCCTTCATCAATGTAGGGATCCCGCCCATCATTGTGTATGCATTTCTTGCATTCGGCCTAAGCATCGCCCGCGACATGTCTGGGGCTTTCGGCGCGCAGGCGGAGAAATGGGGCAAGCTCGGCCTTGGCGCCGCACTTGGCGGCGTAGCGATTGTCAGCAGGAGAACAATAGGCGCCGGGGCAGAGAAGCTGCGGGAAACCCAGCTCTATCAGAGAATGCAAGCGCAGAGCGGACTAATCGGAAAGAGTTTTACAAAAAGTTTGGATAAGATGGCAACCAGCAGTTTCGATGTGCGGGCGACGCGATTGTCCCAAGTTCCCGAAGCGGGGGGCTTCGGTGCGGCGAAGGCAGGGGGATATGTAAAGATCCAACAGGAAGAGCGCGATCGTCAGAAGAAAGAATTCGAAACGATCAAAGATGCCGCGCTCCAGGCGAAGTACCTGGGTCGCATGGACAAAGGGGATGCTCGTACCCTCCTCGGCACCCTCTCGTTTGAAAAGCAGCAGGAAATTATCAAACATGCATCCCCGGAGCAGAAGAAGGCGTGGAGAATGGGTGCGGGCGCAATCGGCGGAGCGATTGGCGCGGTAGTCGGCTTGGGAACCTCGCCATTGGGCGGAATGCGCAGAAAGTCAGAGTATGACTTCCTTTCTGGTCTCGCTGGAGAGAAGAAGGTGCGGGAAGATAAGAGAAAAGAAGCTCTTAAGAAGGAGTTTGAAGGACTTACGAGGGACGAGCAGAAGGCGGACTTCTTCGCGAAGCAGAGCCAAGCCAACCAATCAATTCTGGTCAAGGCATATCCGGGCGATATCGAAGCAATTGCGAAAAGCGTGGAAGTATCTTCTCCGGAAAACGCGAAGATCCTTCGCGGGGCGGCAGCCGGCCTCCCGATCGTCCCTGCCTCCGCTACCCTCGAGGAAAAGAAGGAGACATACCAGAAGGCGTACCGTGCCGTTACTGCCTCGGTTGACGAGAAGACAAATAAGGTCATCCGAACAGTCACAGAGAACAAGGCCGCGTACATAACCACGCTTGACGATATGTCAACGCTTGGCAACCTCTGGGCCGACGAGAGCGATACAATGCGCGCAGAGCTGAAGTCGCTTGGGGAAGAGAGAAGTGCGAAAGGAGATACTGCACTTAAGAAAAAGCTCGATCTGCTTGAAGCCCGCCTTACCCCATCCCAGCAGTTTGCAACAAGGAGGGCATTCGTTGAGGTCGCGAACAGAAAAGAGGCGGATAAACGGAAAGATGCCATCCGTAAGACGATACAGACTATCAAGGCGAAAGGCGCGAGTCCGGCCTATGCAAGCATCATCGGGGACAACCTTTCAAAGCTTACTCCGAAGCAGATCTCCACCTTCGAGCCGGATGTCCTGAAACATGCCGCAGTGCGTTCCCGTATTGATGCCGGAACACTGAAAGAAATCGTCGCCTTCGGCGAGTTGAGCGCGGTTGACATCCAATATCTTGCCTCGCGTCTTGTGGACCGCCTCATCGCAAAGGGCACGGCGGCTCCGGCGAAAGGATCAGCGGAGAAAGCTGAATTCAGGAAGATTCGTTCAAGTGATGTTATTATGAAGTTGCTTGACCCAGCAAGGGAAGCTCAAGTAACTCATGCGGCCCAATAAATCTATGGCAAACGATTTCACACAGATGAGCGGGGAGGAATTATATGAGATGTTCCGGAAACTTCCGCCGGATGTGCGGGATGCGTACAATTCTATAGAATACGAGAAGGTGCTTGAAGATATCGCCAAGAAGCATGCTCTCCATTTGGACCAAGCGGATGCGCTCGGGAACGAAACATTCCAGCTTATGCTCGGTATGACCCACCCGACGGAATTCATCGGGAAGATTGCGTCACGCGCGAATATCCCGCAGGCGGCGGCAAAAGAGATTGCCGAAGAAGTGAATGAGAGAGTCTTTAAGCCGATCAGAGGATCGCTCATGAAGATACACAAAATGATGGAAGAAAGCGGAGAAGACGAAGAGGAGAACGCGGAAGATGAAGGGGAAAGCGGTGAACATGGTACGGCTGAAGCGGTCTCCGAAAAATCTCCAGCGAATGTTGCTCAGGAGAAATTGCAATCTTCCTTCAGCATCCCAAAAAAATCAAGCAGTTATAGCAACGAGGATCCATATCGGGAGAAAATATGAACAAAGAAGCTCTGCGCGCAATTTGGTGCAGAGCTTTCTTTCACGCCCACAGCTACAGCTGGGGCCAAAGAACAATGAGCGGCGTGACTACTACTGGAATTGCCGCCCACCACGCCCGCGAGCCGATGGCAACTATCGCACAGAGCGATGGAATGCCAACGGCGTAGAGACGCGGAATCGGGGGGAAGAAGTTTCCGTTTTTCCCCCCCAATCGGCTTGTAAGCTGGATATGGTCCATCACTATGAGCCACCAGCCGGCTTTCGGGGAGGCGCCGCGGCCCACCATTTCCATAAGGACCCATCCGAGTTCCCAGAGGAGGAAGAACCCTCCTATGAGTATCGAGATTGCGAGCGCCGCGTCTCGCTGATCCCGGTCCCACCTCACTTTGTACATGAAGGCGGAATACGAGATTCCTGATGTCACGAGGAGCGTAACGAAAAACACGGCGAATGCGCCCCATACCGGGATGCGTACCTCCCCGGTCAGGTACCTTAAGACACTCTCGCTCATAGAATACCACCTCCACGCATCATAACCGCAATTACGACCACGGCTCCAAACACAAGCGCTAAGAATAAGTGCACATAGCGCTTAGTCTGGAAGTTCCACTTCCGTTCCGGAATCCCCGCCCGAAGCGGTTCTTCCTCTTTTTCGTCGGCTTGGGCGGTACGGAGTTGCTTTTCCTTCCTCCCAAGCCCAAGCACCCACCACATGATGAGAAACCCAAGGAAGAGGATGGCGGCGATTGCTGCGGAGAAATTCCCCGAGAGGAATTCGCCCGCATCTTTCACCGTCCCGGACGGCACATGGGGCGCGGCCACAATGACCGCGAGCGCGGCGAGGGAGACGAGGGCGAGGAATCCCGCTCCAAATCTCCACTTATTCGCACTCTTCCATCCCCCCAGGACGACAACCGCAAGCACGAATGCAAGCAGTATGCCGCCGAGGGTGTGGAGCGTACTCCATGCCGACTCGCCTTTCGGTCCGTCTGGAGCCGGTTTAGCACCCTCAACTGCACTCTCTCCTAGGACAGAAGCCCAGTCAACGAGAGTAGAGAGGATGGTCACTGCGAGCCAAGCGACGAAAATCGCCATGACTACGATGGCTACAGCCCTAATGACCCTGGGCCACCTGCTTTTTACCCAATCCTTCCATTCCTGCGGAACTCTAGGGAGTGAGATCGGGGACGGCGCGCCGCCTCTTTTCCCTCGCTGTTTTGCTTGGTATTGGTATAAGAGCCCAAGCACGACCGCGAGCAATAGGATAGTCCCCGCGCTCATTTTCCACCCCCTTCATGGTTTGCTTGGTTCGATTGCGACGGTTTCGGTGTGGTCTTGCTTTGAGCAAGCTCCAGGGTTTGCTGGATGGCACCCACAATACCAAGTCCCTCTGTGCTCAAGAGATTGAAGTTTGCCTCTTTCAAGGCATCCCGCAGAACTTGCGACTGGAGAAGATGGGATTTTTGGGCTTGACTTAACGAGAGCTTCCGTGCTATGTTCTCAAACCCCTCAGCCTCGCCATCGAGGAATGCTTGGCGCAATGCCTTATTGCCGAGCGCTTGGAGTTCCTTGAACACCTTCTCAGCAAGACCTTTATTCCGTTCGGTCTGTATGCTGATTTGACTCGCTACTTGCGCGCTGAATCCCTCATTGATCTCTTTGGTGAGATCAATCTCCTTGATGGCAAACTTGATGAGACTTACGCCGTAGTCAAATCTGCCAGCAAGGGCGACAAGACTGTCCAAGACATTTGTCTCTATGTCTTGCCACCTCTCATATACTTCTGCCGCCGTCCCATCCTTGAACGCTTTACGCGTTTCCGCGGCAGAGCTATCTTCCATTTGTTTCAAAAATGCTTGACGCGACACGGCGTTCGTGAAAAACTTCTCCACATCCACCACCTGCCATGTGAGCACCATTGAAACCTTAGTAGTGAGGCGGCCACGACTTAAAGGATCTACTTGCCCCTTTTCCTCGTCCTGTTGATCCTCGTCGCTGTCCTTGCCATAGCCGTGGGTCATGCGGTAATGATCTACTCCATTACCGTCTTCACCTCCTTCTTCCTTTGGTTTCCTCCTGTGAATAGCCTCGGCCGCGTCGATGATTCCCTCTTTCTCGTTGTCTGTCGGAAACTCCGTATTTTGCGGTGCCCGACTGATGACCATATGCTCAATGATTCCTTTCCATGCAACTACCAGACCGGGCATGGTCTGCTGCACATACCGCCCGAAGAAGAATTTTCCACCCAGTTCATCCTGCTTCTGAGATGAGAACGAGATAACGAGGTAGAAGACCTCGATCCCGAGTACATACACCGCACCAATGAATGGTGACAGTATATATAAGAAGCCAGCAACAATGGCCGATACTGACCAGAACCACCTTGTTTCCCTGCTCATAGACTTCCTACCTCCTTCGGCCTTTCGGCCTTTGCCTTTGGTTGGTTAACAAGTGTTTAGCTGTCAATGTGCACAGCCTGGAAGTATTATACACAGAAAGCAGGAAATGTCAATACTCTCACGAGCTCTTTGTGTGCGTTATCCATAGAAAATCTGTTGTGGGTTTCGTATAAATATTTTAAACTGCATATATCGTTTCTGAAATATACAGTTCAAGAACTACTATGGCCCGCGAATTTGACCCTCTTTCAAAAATACTTCGATCGCCTAATACCGTCTTTACATTTCGTGACCTTGCACTCTTGTGGAACGACGCGTCTCCCAAGCGTGTTGCGGTGCGAATCCATCGTTATGTTGAGAGAGGAGAGCTTATGCGTCTTCGCCGGGGACTGTATGCGAAGGACAAAAACTACGCGCAATTTGAGGTTGCAGGGAAATTATATTCTCCTTCGTATGTAAGTCTAGAAACGGCGCTTGCGATCGAGGGGGTGGTTTTTCAATATTACGAGACTATTTTTTCAATGTCGTATTTAACAAGAAGCGTGACATGCGACGGGAAGAAATATTTTTATCGGCGGATAAAAGAATCGGCGCTTATCAACACGGCCGGGATTGAAAATAGAGGCGGGTATTCCGTCGCCACAAAGGAACGCGCGCTCCTTGATGCCATTTATGCGTATAAAAATTACCACTTCGATAATTTGAGGCAGATAGATTGGGAAAAATGTTTTGAATTGGTGAAAATTTACGAGAACAAAGAAATGCGGGGACGCCTTGATTCTTACTATAAAAACAGCAAGCGAGATGTTTAACCAAAACCTTCATATTTTTTTCTTCTTTCTTACGGCAAAGGAGAGCGTGGAATAAAAATTGCAAGAGCCTAATTTTCCCCTGCACATTGCCGATTTGTGCGATATAATGGGGGCATGCAATTCCAGGTGCCGCAATTCCTTGAGGTGGAAGACAAGCTCTTCGGGTCGTTCACCTTCAAGCAGTTCCTCTATGTCGCCGGCGGAATGGCGACCGCCTATCTTATCTATGAATATGCGCCGATATGGATCGCGATACCTCTTGACCTCGCTATTGTCCCGTTCACATTCGCCCTCGCATTCCTAAGGGTGAATAACAAGCCGTTCACCTATGCCGTGGAGGCATTCTTCAAATATATCACGAGCGCGCGGCTCTACATATGGAAAAAGGTTCCGAAGAAGATTGTGAGGAAAGAGGAGGAGAAGAGCGCCCCGCCGCCGGCGTATACGCCGCGATTGTCGGAGAATAAGCTCAAAGAGCTTGCGTGGACGCTCGATGTGAAGTCGCACGAAGGAACAATATAATACGAGCCGTTATGCCGAACAACAAACCAACGCAGGAGTTCATTCCGTTCAAAGAAGTCCGTGATGGGATTATTATCATGAAGGACGGCTCGCTTCGCGCCGTTCTTATGGCATCCTCCTTGAATGTCTCGCTGAAATCGCAGGAGGAGCAGGAGGCGATCACGCTCCAGTTCCAAGTGTTTCTGAATTCGCTTGAATTCGCGATACAGTTCGCCGTCGAGTCGCGGCGCCTTGATATTCGTCCATATCTTGCGCTTCTGGGAGATCGGGAGAAGGAACAAGTGAATGAATTGATGAAAATTCAGACGCGGGAATACATTGAGTTCGTCAAGAATTTCACTGAGACGACGAATATCATGTCTAAAACATTTTTCGTCGTCGTACCGTATACTCCAAATGTCCTCGAGGCCGTCCAGAAGAAAGGATTCTTCGCATCTCTGAAACCGCAGAAGAAAGAACCGGGACAAGGAGCGAGGGAGTGGCTGGAAGAATTCGAAGAGAGCAAGACCCAGATAGAGCAGCGAGTGGGCGTTGTCGAGCAGGGACTTACGCGCATCGGGGTCCGTATTATCCAGCTTGGCACGGAAGAGATTATTGAGCTGTTTTACAAAATCTTCAACCCCGGCGAACTTGAGAAGCCGGTGCAGCTTGATCAGCTTGCTTAAAAAAGTTTTTTGTTGGCAGTAAATATCTAAACTAGCATGAACTACAGAATATTAAAATTTTCAATGTCTGGTTGAGCGAAGCGACCCGAGGACTTGGAAATTTTAATATTCTGTAGTTCATGATAAGTCAAAAACTATAATGGGCCTTTTCTCAAAACCAAAACAGAAATCTGATATCGTCCCAATCCTTCCGCAGGAGATCTACGAATCGGGCGTCTTGGAGCTCAAGGATATCCTGGCGCCGGCGGCTCTGAAAATCACCCCGAAACAGATCAATCTCGGAGAGAAGATCGCGCGGACATTCTTCGTCATTTCGTATCCGCGCTACCTTTCCGACAATTGGTTCACGCCGATCATCAACCTCGACCGCGTCTTTGATATTTCCATTTTCGTGCATCCGATAGACACCGCGCAGGTGCTGAAAACATTTCAGAAGAAGGTAACTGAAGTGCAGAGCCAGATACACGAGCGGGAAGAAAAGGGGTTCGTGCGCGACCCCATGCTCGATACGGCTTTCCAAGACCTTGAGGCGCTTCGCGATAAGCTCATGCAGGCGACGGAGAAGCTCTACGATGTGGGGCTCTATATCACCATATACGGGAACGACGAAACCGAGCTTGATAAGTTCGAATCGCAGTTGAAGTCGCTCCTTGAATCGCGCCTCATCTATGTGAAGCCGGCTCTCTTCCAGCAGGAACCTGGATTCCATAGCGTCATTCCCGTCGGACAAGACGAGCTCTCTGTGCATTCCAAGCTCAATTCATCGCCGCTCTCATCGCTCTTCCCGTTCGTATCATTTGATCTCACTTCCGACAAGGGAATTCTCTACGGCATCAACCGCCACAACTCTTCGCTCATCCTTTTCGACCGTTTCTCTCTCGAGAATTACAATTCCATCATCTTCGCGAAATCCGGAAGCGGGAAATCGTACACGACCAAGCTGGAGATTCTGCGCTCCCTTATGTTCGATACCGAAGTGATCGTTCTCGATCCAGAGAAAGAATACGAATATATGGCCGAAGCGACCGGCGGGAGATATTTCAATATCTCACTCACGGCGGGAAATCATATCAATCCCTTCGATCTTCCCATGCCGCGCGAAGACGAGTCCACAGCGGATGTCTTGCGCTCCCATATCATCAACCTCGTGGGGCTCTTCCGTATTATGTTCGGGGGCATCACACCGGAAGAAGACGCTATTATTGATCGCGCGATTACTGAAACATATGCGTTGAAAGACATCACTCCGGAGTCCAACCTAGCCGAAGTGGAGCCGCCGCTTCTCTCCGACTTCGAACTTGTCTTGGGCGGCATGGAGGGAGCAGAATCCTTGATCCAGCGCCTCTCCAAATTTACGAAAGGAACATGGTCCAACTTCATCAACAAACCGACGAATGTGGATATCAATAAGAAATTCGTCGTCTTCTCTCTTCGAGACATGGAGGATGAGCTGAAGCCAATCGCCATGTACATCGTCACGCATTTCATCTGGAATGCCGTGCGGAAAGAGCTGAAGAAGCGCCTGCTTGTCATAGACGAGGCGTGGTGGATGATGAAGTCGGAGGATACCGCCTCCTTCCTCTATAGCGTCGCGAAGCGCGGAAGGAAATACTTCCTCGGCGTTGCGACCATTACGCAGGATGTTGAAGATTTCCTGCGCAACCCGTACGGACTGCCTATTATTACGAACTCCTCCCTTCAGCTCCTTATGAAACAGTCGCCGTCGTCTATTGACGCTGTTCAGAAGACTTTTAACTTGACCGAAGAAGAGAAGTATCTCCTCCTTGAATCCGGTGTGGGGGAGGGGATATTCTTCGCTGGCGCGAAGCATGTAGCCATTAAAGTCATCGCCTCGTACACCGAAGACCAGATTATTACCTCTGACCCGTCGCAAATACTCGCCATTAAGAAGGCGAAGGATGAATTTAGGATAGCGCAGACGCAGAACGCCGGACGGTAATAAGATGGCGCTGTTGATAACTTTTTGGGTTTCTCTGTTTTCCGCGGTACAATAAATGAGCGAATCTGCGAGTATGAAGAAGGTCATTATTTTTTCTTCGTGTGTGGCGGCGATCTCGCTTGCTTTTATCACGCAAGCGTTTGGGCAGTCGGCGCCGTCTAGGCCGCCCGCTTTCACGCCGCCCGCCGGGCAAGGCACGGGCAATGCGAACTGGAATGTTTCCCTTGAACCGCGATCGCCAGGACCGAATGAAACCGTGACGGCGAGTGCGGTGAGCTATTTCACAAATCTGAATGTCGCCGACATAACCTGGTATGTGGACGGGGAGATGAAATTAAGCGGGACGGGAAAGACGAATTTCACCTTTACGGCGCCTCCCGCCGGGCGCTCGATGACTCTTCGCGTCGTCATAGAGAGCCCGGACCTGGGGATTCTCTCGGACACCATCGAAATATCCCCGACGGAAGCGGACATCCTCTGGGCCGCCAATACCTATACGCCGCCCTTCTACCGCGGCAAGGCGCTTCCATCATCAGAGAGCTTGGTTACTGTTGTCGCCATCCCGCACATATATGACGGCACGGGGAGAGCGGTGTCGGCGAACAATACGATGTTCTCCTGGTCGAAGGCGTATAAGACGATTCCTTCATCAAGCGGAGCAGGGAGAGACACCTTCGTGTACAAGGCGAACTTCACGCATAACGACGACATCATTGGCGTTTCCGTTTCTCCTCGGTCGGGACAAACGCCGCGCGAGAGTATTGTGAAAATCCGCGTCGTGGAGCCGAATATCGTCTTCTACGAGAATCGCGCGCTTGAAGGAGTGCGGTACGAGCAGGCAATCGGAAACGAGTATGCGCTTCCCGGAAATGAGGTGCGCCTCTCGGCTGAACCGTATTACTTCTCGTGGAGCGGTAAGAATACGAATGCAGGGGTGTATGAATGGCGTCTGGATGGGAGGTTGATCAGCGTTTCCCCGGGAAGAAAGTCCGAAGCAACCTTCGGGAAGCCAGCGGGGAGAACTGGAAGAGCGCGGGTTGAACTCACGATTGCCAATAAGGCCACTTTCATCCAGCAGGGGAAGAAGGGTGTTCTGCTTTCATTCTAAACTCTAAACAATAGTAGTATGAATAAGAAACGATTCTATATAATCATAGCCATCATCATCCTTGTCGCTCTTGGCTTTTTCTTGGCGGCATATCTTATAACGAACAGGGGAGGCGGCAGTAGCGGTGAAGACGGCGGGAATTTCTTCGACAAATTCTATCCTTTCGGCGATCCTGGGAGCAATCTTGGCGGCAGTTCGGACTCTCCCTTACTCTCCGGTCCACAGGATAGCGGGACGGGGGATATTGTCCAAGGCGAAAGCTTCAACCCGCTTGTCCAACTCTCAACCGTGCCAACTGCCGGCGCTTCCATCTTCGATCGCAATGGGAAGACCTATGTCCGCTATGTCGAGCGCGCGACGGGGCACATGTATGAAGTCAACCTGGAAAACCTGGGTCAGCAGCGCGTTTCCAAAACCACCGTCCCCGCAATCCATGAGGCATTCTGGGTGAATGGCGGAAATACGATACTGTATCGGTACCTTCGCGACGATCAGGAGACCATCGCTACTTTCGCCATGGAGTCCCCGGCTGCGCAGGATGGGAAGACATTTCCCGCGACGGCAGAGGGAGAGGGGGACGGCGCGGAGCTTCGCGGCGTCTTCCTTGAGGACAATATTCTGCATGTAATGGTTTCCCGCG
>Ga0187892_10007600_pt1 | contig 15344 bp, 13 predicted proteins | sample MA1701073metaG_FD_139345 | JGI IMG/M metagenome (GOLD analysis project Ga0187892, IMG submission 139345) | Bio-ooze microbial communities from a basaltic lava cave in the Kipuka Kanohina Cave System on the Island of Hawaii, USA - MA170107-3 metaG ... | reverse complement strand
GAACACAAGTCTCAACACCCTATCGTCTTTTGCGCTGATCGTCAAGGTAGGATCGGCTGTCGCCATATCGAGTCGATCCGCCACGGGACACGTAGAGCTATGGTCTCTTTGACGATTTGAGCGACTTGATCTTCCGGAGTTTCGGGACCAGCTTGATGATTCCCCTCTTGTCGCGAGCCGGCCCCGGCTGCCGGAGCTTTGGCGTGGCGCCTCGATCCCGCTTCCCCATGCAAATCCTCTCCCTCTACGGTTTGCGCCCGCGCCGGGTATCTGGGTCGCGAATAGCGTCAGGCACAGGATGGCCGGAATGCTTTCGGAACGCGCGCGTGAAGGACACGGTCGATTATCCTTCCGTTCGGCGAACAACGAGCCCCCGCGTATTGAGGGCGCAGGGTAGGACCCTGGCACCTGACGAGTGGGCCAGCGCGGTCAGGCGTGCCCTTGTTTCGGGCTCGATGAGGACCGCGAGGCATCCGCCGCCGCCTGCCCCGCAGACCCTCGCGCCCAGAGCGCCCTCCCGTCGGAGGGCCCGTATCAACCTGTCGATGGCCGGCGTGCTCATTGCCGGGAGGGCGCGCCTCCGGGTCTCCCAATCGCTGTTCAGGCGCTCAGCGATGGCGGAGAGATCTCGTTGGAGAAACGCGTCGCGCATCGAGACGGCATTCTGACTCAGGGCCTCGAAGAGGCGAACGGTTCTCTTGTCACGATCGACGTGCTGCTTGAACAGCTCCCAGTTGTTGGCTCCGGAGAATCGCGGGGTCCCGACGTAGAGCAGGAGGAGGTGTCGCTCGAGATCGGCAAGGAACGCCTTGCTGCCGACCGACGTCCGCCGGATCCCGCCGAGTCCGAATTCGATCGCGCTCGCCCCGCCATACGCCGCGGCGTAGTAATCCTGATAGCCGGTCGGCACGTGGATCGCCTGGGTCTCGATGCTCCTCGCCACCTCGATCAGGGTGGTCTTGCTCCATCGTGCGCCGGCGGCCGTGCTGAGGGCTGCGGTAGCGGCGACCGCCAGCGCCGAAGAACCGCCGACGCCTGCGCCCGCAGGGGCCAGACAGCGTGTTGTGATCTCAAGGCCGACATCAGGCGCAAGCGTCTTGATCAGCCGGGCCGCCAGCTCCAAGAACGGTGCCCGCGTCCAGGTGATCTTGTCGCGCGACGGCCAATCGAGTCTTCGCCGTTGATCGACGGAGAGCAGTCGAATTGCGCGTCCCTCTCGTCGCCGGACCTCGACCTCCGCAGGGAGGTCGATCGACACATTGACGGTCATCGCAGGCTGGTGAAACAGGTAGAGCGGCGGGATATCCAGGGTTCCGCCGGCGAAGTCGATCCGCGTCGGGGCGGAGGCGGCGACGAGCTGGCCCATTAGAGGGATACCTCGGTGAGGCTCGAACAGCGTTGATGGGGAAGCCGGGAGGGGATGGCGAGATACCTGGCGGCTTCGCGGAAGCGATCGCGAAGGCTCGCCTCCGCATCGTCGGTGGCCGAAGGCGGCACGCGACAGATCAAGTGTGTCAAGAGCCGAGGGTTGCGAGCCTGCATCGCATCCAGGTCGGCCGGATTGTTGTCGATGGCATGAAGCGTCTCGTAGCGCGAGCTCAGGTCATGAGCGAGCTCCTTCTTTCCCTGCTCTGCCGCCGTGTACCTGATCTCCCTGAAGGACGGGGCGATCCCGGAGGCCTGCACCTTATAGCTTTGCCAGGATGGATCGCCGAAGGAGAGGAGGATCAGATCGAACCCTCGTCCGGACGCGGACTTCAGGAACCCTGGGACATCAGGGAACAGATATGGGCGGAGATCGGAGAAGCGGGCATTGAAGGCGTCCAGCATCGTCTGTCTGATTTCCGGCCCCGAGATCGCTCCCACTCTTGCCAGCTCGTCGAGATGCTTCGCCAGCGAATAGCCCGATGGCCAGATCGCGTCGTAACTTCTCTCCCACGCGTCATCGGGGACGCCGAATCGGGCGAACGCTGACCTTAGATCGATCCAGAAGAAGCGGTCGGTGTCGAACAGGGTGTGATCGAAATCCAGGAGGATCCCTCGCCGTTCGCGAGCGGCAACCCGCTTTCTGGCTTCTCGCTTCTCGGCCTCGCTCACCTGGGTCTGTCGGGGGAGTTGATCAACACTCTGCATCCAGATAATGTCTGGCGATCTGAAAGATGCGATGAAACATCGCGTCGGTCAGCCTACCGGTCTGGGTGTTCTGCTGGCTTGGGTGATATGAGGCGACCAGCACGAGTCCACCCTGAAAGGAGGCGATCTCGCCGTGTCCGAAGCGTGGCCTCGGCGTCGCGGGATGCAGACCGAGCGCGTCGAGAGTTTGAAGGCAGGCCCGGAAGGCGATCTGCCCGAGCGCCACGATGACCCTAGCCTGCTGAAGCAGCGCAAACTCCTTCAGGAGGAAGGGGTGACAGCGCTGAAGCTCCACGGGGGTCGGCTTGTTATCGGGTGGGGCGCATCGGGCCGCCGCGGTGATGTAGCAATCGACGAGGCGAAGACCGTCATTGCGGTCCGTCGAGGTCGGCCGATTGGCGAAACCTGAGCGGTATAGAGCCCGGTATAGAAAGTCGCCGCTTCGATCGCCGGTGAAGATTCGGCCAGTCCGGTTTCCGCCGTGAGCGGCGGGTGCCAGTCCGACCAGCAGCAGTCGCGCCCGCGGGTCGCCGAATCCAGGCACCGGACGCCCCCAGTACTCCTGGTCGCGGAAGCGCCGCACCTTCTGGCGGGCGACCCGCTCCCGATGCCGCACAAGCCGCGGGCATCGTCGGCAACCGATGACCTGCTGGCAGAGCGCGTCAAGCTCCCGCGCGGCGCCGTCTCGCCCTTCGACCCTGCTCAGGCTGCGCACTGAGCCTGCCGAAGTGGCAGGCCCATCGACCCCCTGACTCCGTTCGGGCTGAGCGTGTCGAAGCCTCGCGCTCAAGACAGGCAAGGTCTCCACCTTGGTTCGTCCTCTTGGTTGATTCAGGCGATCGAGCGGTTCGTGATTGTACTATGGCGGTCTCGGGGGGACAAGCGATTGTGTCTGTCTCAAGAACAGCGACCGGGTCCCTAGATCTCTCTCGGCATGTGCTGTCGGCGGATCCCCAGAGTGATGAGGAGAATCAAGCCCACGGCGACGAGAACCAGGAGTTGCGGGGTAACCGTTGGAATCACAGGGACAGGCAAACAGGTGAGGCTTGCGCCACTGAGAGTGCAGGTGATCTGAGGCGCGCTGTTGACGGCGTGCGCTGTCACGATCCAATCGCGACCTGACCGCTCCATGGTCACGAAGCCGAACTGGTCGATCACCACGCCGGTTGCAACTGTCGCTCCGGCGATCTCAAGGCCGGCGAGTGGCGTGGTGACCGTGTGGTCCAACGATGTCCCGCCGTTTCCGACGGCGAATTGGGGAGGCCGTCCGGCAAAACTCAGCAGTTCGAGCAGATGGATGTGACCGGAGAGGACAAGTTGGACGCTAGAGGGGAGCGCGCTCTGAGACGCAGCCTGCAGGGTGGGATTATCTCTAAAGAGCTGCTCCACGCCATCCTTGATGCCCGCGTGTCCAAAAATCCACATCGGTCGATGGGTCAGTAGCCACGCGTCCCCCTGGGCCAGGTTGTGGAGCGCGGCGAATTGGGGTGTGTAGACTGCTACCTGGTCCGGGTCCGCTTCAAAGTCATCCGCGATTGACGAATCGAATAACAGCAACTGGACCTCCCCGGCGGCAATAGCGTAGGGGTCGGTAAAGTCCTCGCAGGTCGCGGGAATCGGGCGAGGATCGAACAGGCGGAACCAGGCAGCGCCGTTCCGGCTGCACAACTCGTGGTTCCCGCGAGTGAACACCCAGGGCGCCGCACGCAACAGCGCGGCCGCGGGCGTGAAAAAATCCGCGTTCATCGCGTCGAAGTTGTAACCAAAAGGGCTGCCGGCGCACCCGGCGTTTCCGACAGGACATGCCTCTTCGCGGTAGAGCAGGTCGCCGACGTGGATCACAAGATCGGGCTGGAGGGCCGCCGCTCTATCCGCGACCTGTTCGAACGGCCACGCTTGAGGGTCGTTGCAGGCCTGAACCTTGGTGGCTGAGAGGCGGCAACCAGCGTCGCCGATCACGACGATCCGCTTTGGACTTGGCTTCGGGAGGGGGAGCGCCTGACCGGCAACCGAGGCCGACGCGACTCCAGCCGGGATGGTTGTCTCGCAGACGAGGACCGGATAGTCGGGCGGCGACGGTTGGGCGCGCACCTCCATCGGTTGTATCGTCGGGCCCAGTGTGATTTGCGGACAGGTCGGATCCGTGGTAATCGCGCGGGCGATGATCGCGCCGGCGGGCCCAAGCTCCACCCAGACGATCGGTGAAGCAGCCACCGGCTGCGCGTTGACCACGATCACACCGTGACTCGCCACGGTCAGCCAAACGGGGATCATGAGGATGGTCAAGATGCGCAACGGCAGGCTCACGATCATCTGCCTCAGGCGTCCCATCACCGTATGCCGAGACGGATGGCTCAGCGGTTTCTGTTGTCCGTTTCGCTCTGGAAGAAGAAACGGCGGGAGCCGATGCTCCCGCCGTTCTATTCGGGCACCGAGCCCGGAGCGTTGGTCCGTGATTACTTTGGTGGGGGTGGCAAGGTGGACGAATGGTGATCGACAATCATCCACCCCCAGGGGCGCCTCACGTACGTGAAGCTATACCGGGCAGGAAGAGTCTTGGTTTCGCCATCCTTCATGAACGTGAACGTGTAGTACCCGGTATCAACAGCGGTGTCGCCGAGCACCCGTACGTTTTGATCTCCAATGGCGGCCTTGAGGCCCGGGAGCACCTTGAAGGCTCGCTCGAAGTAGCCGCGAATCCCCGGCTTCCCATCGAGCCGCGTGGCAGAGATGGTTCCCCAGAGGACCGCCGTCTCATCGTCATAGAGGGCGACTACCGGGTCAGGATCGTTCGTGGCGACGACCTCCGCCCACTTTAAGGTGGCGGCGGCTACATCGTCCTTGGCGCCCGCCCACGCCGCGGGGCCAGCCGCCAGGAAGACGAGCGACAGGATGAGGATGAGGTGAATCGTTGATCTCGAATCACGACCGATGGATCGCTTCATTGCTGGTCCTCCGTCGTTAGGGTTTGGTGGTTAGGGGGTGAGGTCAACGGTCCGAGCCGTAAGAGAGTGCCGGAATTTTAGGGTGGATTGCGGGGAGAGTCAAGGGGTAAATTCGTCACTGTTGGTAGCATCTGAAGTAGCCGCCTCTTGTAGCAAGTAATCTGTCAGCCACGCTCCCCGTCAGAACAGGATCGTGACATGCATGGTGATCGCGGTGGCCGGCGAGAAGCTCGGGCTCTGCCCTGGGTTCGGGATGTGCGTCACCGTGGGCTGCAGATAGATATCGCCCACCGCGTGCATCTGGTAATACGCGGCCAGCATGACCTCATTGCTGCGGAACCCCAGGTTCCGGTTCAACCACGACACCGCGACGCCCGCGCCCACGGAATCCTTTGGGCGCCCTGGCACAAGGCCGAAGCCGGTGAGCCCGGCGCCGACGTACCTGTTGAACGGCCTCGTGTTCGAGTCGTTGATGCCGAACTGGAAGAAGCCCGTGATGCCGCTGTTGTCGACCCCGGGATTACGGAGCCAGAGGCGCTGGCCTCCGAAGGTGTAGAAGCCGTGGGCGCCGTCCTCGGTGACGCCGCCCGCGGAAAGCTCACCCGTCTGTCCCCATCCGCCGACGGCCAGGGTACCGGGCATCCCGTGTTCCCCTAGACGCCACGCGTAACCGACCTCCCCGATCGTGAAGTAGTAGCCGTTGAATTTCGGGGTCACCCGTAGACCGGTCTGGTCGCCGCGGGCCAAATTGCCGTCGTAGGCCGCGGCGGATACGTAAAAGTTGGTCGTCGGGGCCACCGTCACCGTAATGCCATACGCCGAGTTGTAGTAGCCCGGCAGCGTGTCAATCAGCGTGGGGTTCTTGAAGATCGGTGTGTAGATCAACGCGGAAACCGCGGGGATGGAGAGGCTCTCGTCCTGGAGCCGCAGCGGCCGGACGACATTGTTGAAGTCGTACGTAGGCACCGTCTTGCCGATCCGGACGATCAGCTTGTCGTCGAAGAGGCGCTGGCGCCACCAGAGCTCGTAGAGCTGGCTGCGGTCGAGCGGCGGCGGACCAGGGAGGCTGTTGTAGCCGGCCACCACGCCCGCCTGATCGTTCGTGGGCTGGCCGTTGAACTGGAGGAACTCGACGCCCAACTGGGCGCCGGGAATACGCAGCAGCGTCTCGAGGTCGAGGCCCAGGTCCACGAGGAGCAGGCTGTTGAAGCTCCACGTCCTGGGCTCCGCTCCCCCCGCGAACAGATAGTTCGCGTCTCCGATCCAGAGGCCGCCGAGGCGAACTCCCGAGTCCGGTCCGAATCCGAGAAGGCGACCGAGCAGACCCGTCCCTGTCTGGATGTTCACTGCGCCCGGATTCGCGCTGATTCCTTCGGTGGCTCCGGTGAAGATTCCCCGGACGGCCTCAGCGCCTGTCGTCGAACCGCTGGAGGCCGCGTCCCCGGAGGGAGCCTGGACCTCCTCGGCACTCCAGGCGCCGGGCGGCGCCATCATCGGCGGGAACGGCCCCGCGACCACAAGCGCGAGGGACAGAACCGCCGTCCCGGCATGACGGCCTCGCCGCATTCCAGCGCGTCGATGGCGAATCAGGGCCACGGACTGTACGGAATCGCATGCGACGCGGTCAACTGCCGCGTCGCACATTGTTCCTTGACTCGCTCCGAACCATCAGCCGTGGACCGGGCGAGACCGCTGTCTAGCGAGTAGCCAGAATAAAGATGATCAGGGCCACGGCGTATCCGAGGATTACCGCACCGGTTCCCAGGGCCTCGACCAGTCCGGAACGCGAAGGCGACGGGATCAGCCAGAAGCCGAAAAGGCGGTTCGCGAGCGGCACGAGCGGCCAGGTGGTTAGGGCCACGCTGGCCACGTTGCTGATGAACATCGCCTCCGCCATGGGCAAGCCCGTGAGCCATGGCGACAGAAAGAGGGCCAGGACCATGACGGTCGGGTAAAGGGCGAGGAGGACGATCATGCCCTGCTTCCAAGCCGGCGGGAAGGCTGGCGGCTGGCCGGGCCCGGCGGCGCCGGGCGCGAACCATCCGGGGAAGCCGCCTCTGAGGCTCTCGACGCGGGCCTCGTCCCATAGGCGAGCTGCCTGGTCGATCAGGCGGCGCCGGGCATCCGACAAGAGCCAGCCCTGGAGATGCTCCGCCGAGTCGAATCGCACGACGACCACCCACTCCTCTTGCACTCCGGGCACGGGGGCGAACACCTCGTTGCCCAGGAAGCCCGGAAACCGGGCGGCCTCGGCGTCGATCTTGCCCTGCCATTCGCGATACTCATTCTCACGGCCGGGCTTGACGCGCGTGGACACGACGATGCCCGCCCCTCGCGTGGCGGGACGAGAGCCGGCCACGACATGCTGTCGGGCATCGCCTGCGAACAGGTTCTCGCCGCGGGCGAGGAGCACCTTGCGCGAGTCCGAGCGCAGCCAGGCGTCGAGGTGCGGGGGCGAGTCGAACCGGAAGACGACGACGTAGTCGTCCTGGATGCCGGGAACGGGCGGCACGACCTCCATCGCCTCGAAGCCCGGAAACGTGCGGCACAGGTCGTTGATCTCCGCCTGCCAGCGGAGGTACTCGTCCTTGCGCTCTGGCCGCACATGCTGGGCGATGACCACGGTCGCAGAAACCGGACCGGCACCTGTTGCTGTCTCGCTCATGGCTCGCTCCCTTGAGGATCGTGAATTCCGCGTGAACAGCCGACCACATGCGGCCGGTGGGAAAGCGCGTGCCGTCGCGGCGCCGAGAAGCGGTCAGGCATCAGGTCCGGCGTGGCTTCCCCGCGCCAAGCTCCGCGAAGATGCGCTCGGGCGACAGGGGCAGGTTGGCAAAGCGCACGCCGGTCGCGTGCCGGACTGCGTTCGAAATCGCGGGGGCGACGGGATTGATCGCGCACTCACCCTGCGCCTTGGCTCCCAGCGGGCCGAATTTATCATACGTGTCGGCGAAGTACACCTCGCTGTGGGGAATGTCCGCGAAAGCCGGAATCCGGTAATTCCGCAGCGCCGGATTCACCATGGCGCCATGGCTGTCGTACACCATCTTCTCGTAGAGCGCCCACCCGACCCCCATGGCGACGGAGCCGTCGATCTGGCCCCTGCACTGCATCGGGTTGATCAGTCTGCCGATATCGGCGGCGTGGACGCTCTGCAGGATCCGGATCTCGCCGGTCATGAGGTGAACGGCGACTCGTACCCCATGAACATTGGAGGCGGTGGTCCGCGGCGACAAGTAGGCCTTGCGTTTGGCCTCGAAGTGATGGCCGGCTTTGACGCCCGCAGCATACAGATCCACGAGCGAGATGCGCGTATTCCCGCTTACCACGCCATCGTGCTCCAGGCGCCAGTTGGAGGGGTCTGTGCCCGTGTGGCGCCCGGCGTATTCCAGGAGGTTGTCGCGCAGCGCTGCCGCCGTCAGCGCCACCGCCTGGCCGGCGACGACCGTTCCCGTGCTCGCAAAGGTACCGGTATCGTAGGGGGTGAGATCGGTGTCGGCGTTGATGATGTCGATCTGATTCGCTCGCGAGCCGAGCACGGAGGCGGCGATCTGACGATGCGACGTTACCGACCCGTTCCCCATCTCCGTCGAGCCGACCGCGAGATGATAGCTGCCGTCGGGCCGAAGTCCCATCTCCGCGCCGGACCGGTGCTCCGTGGGCGGGCCGCTATCCAGCATCGCGAGCGCGATGCCGGTCCCCTCGACCCACTCGTCTCCCTGGGGTTTGGCGGCGCCGCGTCCGCTGGCCAAGGCCTGCTCCACGAGGTCGAGACACTGGTCCAGCCCGTAGCTGCCGAACTCGACGTCCGAGGTCTCCTTCCAGATCGATTCTATCCAGTCGCCAGGCCGGATCACGTTCTTGCGGCGAATCTCGAACGATCCCATCCCCAGCAACTGCGCCAGATCGTCGATCGCGCATTCGATGGCGAAGGTGGACTGCGAGGACCCGTATCCCCGAAAGCCGCCCCCCGGGATCATGTTCGTGTACGCGGTGTACCCGTCGGCCTTCTTGTTGGCACACCGGTACATGGTGAGCGGGCTGCCGAGGGCGGCCGCCAGCGTCTCACCGCCATGGCCTCCATAGGCGCCGGTATTGGAGACGACGCGGAGCTGAATCGCCGTCAACGTCCCGTCTCGCTTGGCGCCCAGCTTAACCCGGGTGGTCATCTGATGGCGGGTGGTCGCTGCGATGAATTGCTCCTCGCGGGTGAACTCCCACATCACCGGCTGGCCGGTCTTCAGGGTCGCCAGGACGCACAGGTCCTCGACGATCATCTCCTGCTTTCCGCCGAATCCGCCGCCCACGCGCTCGGTGAAGACGTGAGCGTTGCGCGGGAAGAGTCCGAACAGGTAGCACAGCTTTTGCTTGACGATGAACGGGGCCTGCGAGCTGGTGCGGACGTGAAGCCGCCCATCGTCACCTTTCCACGTCAGGCAGCCGTGCGTCTCCAGATGAACGTGCTGGACCCGCGAGGTCGAGTAGGTCCGCTCGTGGACGACGTCTGCGGCCTTGAAGCCCTCCTCGACGCTCCCGACTTCGCCGTGAATATCGACGTAGATGTTGCCTTTCGCCTCGCCGCCCTTGTGGTGGAGGATCGGCGCGCCAGGCGCCATAGCCTGTTCGGGGTCGAAGACGGCGGGCAGGAGCTCGTACTCGACCTCGAGCGCCCGGCAGCCCGCCTCCGCGGCGGCCACGGTCTGCGCGACGACCGCCGCCACCCTCTGGCCGACGAAGCGGACGATGTTGTCGAGGATGTACGTATCGTCCGGGTCCACGAGGTGGTCCTCGTGCGTTGCCGTGCTGTAGAGCCGCCGGGGGACATCCTCCCAGGTGAAGACGGCGACCACGCCGGGAACGGCCATAGCCTTCTCGCGGCCGATGCGCAGGATGCGCGCGTGGGGATGCGGGGACCGCAAGACCTTGAGATGCAGCACGCCGTCCATCGCGATGTCCAGTGTGTAGCGCGCGCGGCCCGTGACGATCGATTTCCCGAACGGATTGTTCAGGCTCGCTCCGCAGGCTCTCCCGGCGACGTCCTCCTCGGCCTCGGCGATGCCGTGAATGGCGTCGTCGATGGAGCGGTATCCGGTGCACCGGCACAGGTTGCCCTTGAGGACGCGGGACAACTCCTCACGCGCCTCTCCGGTGAAACTGGCGGCCGTCATGATCATGCCCGCCGTGCAGAAGCCGCACTGGAACGCCTGGGCGTCGAGAAATGCCTGCTGCAGGGGATGGAGCCCACCCTCCGGGGCCAGCCCTTCGATTGTCGTGACCTTCCGGTCGGCCGCGCGAAAGGCCGGCATGAGGCAACTATGGATCGGGGTCCCGTCGAGCCACACCGTGCAGGCCCCGCAGTCGCCTTGGTCGCAACCCTTCTTGACGCCGAACCAGCCGAGCCCCCGCAGGAAGGTGCGCAGGCACTGGCCCGGATTCGGCTCGGCGGAAAAGCGCTTGCCGTTGACGGTGATGTTCATCGGCCGATCTCCACGCGGATCTGTTCGCCAAAGTAGTACGTGAGGTGGCGCCGGTAGGCCGGCGAGCCGTGCACGTCGTCGAAATACAGGGAGTCCGGAATCGCCGCGTCGAGCGCGCGGCGCAGCTCGTCGGCCGAGGGCAGGCGGTCGAACCGAAGGTGCACGGGCCGGGCGGTGGCGGCGGTGACGGTGAGGAGCACGGCGCCCGTCTTGGGCGAGCGCGTGCCGATCAACAGCACTGCCGAGCGCCCCAGATGCGTGAGGGACGCACGGCGGAAGGCGAAGGCCGTGGAGAGGGCCTCCGCGGGGAGATGGATGCTCCGCAGCAACTCCCCGGGGCGGAGGACGTTCTGATGGTTGCCGGTGACGAAGTCGATGGCGGGGACCTCACGCGGGGCGCCGGCGCGGGGCCACAGCGTATACACGCCTTCGAGAGCCACCGTCAGCGAGATCATCGGGCCGGCCGGCAACGACATGCAGATGTTGCCGCCGACGGTCGCGGCGTTCCAGATCTTGAACGACGCCAGGAACGCCCGGCAGCATTCGCGCAGCAACGGCGCCGCCTTCCAGTCGGCGGGGCCCTTGAACCGTTCCAGCTCGGCGATCGTGCAGCTGGCCGCGATCTCGAGCCCGGTCCCGGATGCGCGCAAGGCCGGCCAGCCCAGCGATCCGAGATCGATGAGGGTGTCGGTCTTCACCTGCGGCTCGGAGAACAACCAGGTGCCGCCGGCCAGCCAGGCATATCCGTCTTGCCAACGGTTGATCTCGTCCGCGGACGACGGGCGCTTCACTTCGATGATCGTGTTCAGGTCCATCGAGTCCTCCCGACCGGAGGCGTTACCGGTATGAGGCCAGACGAGGCGGCGACGTGGTCAGTTCGCGGGCAGTGCCCGACGCACGAGTTTCACCGTGACAGAAGCTGCTTGACCGTTCCCGGACCTGGGCCTGGAGTGATCTTCCACGGCCAATCGTGAGAGCCGAACGGCACCAGCGGCGGCAGGAACGGCGTCATGCCTCTCTTCTTAGTTTCGGTGACGATCGCGTCGCGACCGTCTCCGCCCATCAACTCATAGTCCATCAGGTAGTAATTGCCAAAGAACTCCGCCCCGACCGAGCGGTCGGCGACGACCCGGGTGAGACCGACAAGCATCTCTTCCGGGGTGGTGGTGAAATCTGTCGTCTCGAAAAGCATCAACCGCGAGTTCATCGCCTCCTTCCCGAAGTACTGGGCGAGGACGCTGAAGATGACGTTGTTTTGCCGCGCGACGTAGATCGAATTACTCACCCCGTACGTCTTATCCCAGTCCTTCCCCAGCATCTGTTTCCAGTTCTCGACAACGGCCATCCAGTGCGCCACTTGCGTCTCGGCCGCCCAAGCGACGATCCTGGCGAGGTACGGTGCCTGCTTCTTTGCGAACGCGCTCAGGTCCGTATAGGTGATCACGCCTCTCGCCAAGGCGGCATCCATGAAGGCGATGTTGTTTGTCAAGATGATGCGAAGATCGTCGCGCCAGTAGGGGTCCATATCTACGTTGGCGAGGGTGTCGAGCGCCACCTTGTGTTGAGTCCGATCGACTTCCATGAGGGCGCGCCATGACTGATCCGCGGGGTTGTCGAGATAGGGGCCGGCAATCTGAAACAGGGCCATGGAGCTGTGGCCGACCGATTTCATCACCTGATACACGATCGGGACCGACGGGGCGCGCAGCGGCGCCATGCCGGGACGGTACAGAGTGAAGTCGCCGCCCGCGCCAGAGAAGAGGGCGAGTATCACGGGATGTTGCGCGAGCAACCTCTGCTGGTAGAGTTTGAGCGCTCGATCGTAGTAGCCAAACATCGCAACGTTCAAGGCCAACACATTTTGCTCCGCCACTTGCGTCTTCGTGGGCGTGGCATGGCCGACGATGACGTTCATGTACGCGGGCTTGTCAGCTTTGTCCCCCGCCCATGCCGTTCCCGCAATGCCAACCAGAGCGAGCACCAAGACAAGACCGATATGTCGCTTCACCGCTGATTCCCTCATGTCTAGTCCTCCGTGGCTAGGGTTTCGTGGCTCGTCTTAAGTGACAAGGTTCGGCGTTGAAAATGGCGCGGGATTCTAGGCCGGATCGTGTGGAGTGTCAATGTCAATTAAGCACTGCGGGCCGGTCCTGCACCGCTCGCAACGGCTCATAGTCCTGCGGCGTGTCGATGTCGAAGGCCCCACCCGGGAAGGGAATCGCGTGGACCGTATTCCCTGCGCCCGCGATTAGCCGCTTGGCCCCTTCCCCGTCCGCCAGCCCCGAGAGTTGGGGGAAATACCGCCGGGCGAACAGCGCCGGCACGCCAAGCGTTCCCCGGTACTCGGAGGCGACGATGGGCTTCCCCGTCACCACGTAGCCTTCAACCAGCCGGCCAATGACGTCCGGCCCGACCAACGGCTGGTCACAGACCGTGAACACCACCGCCTCGACGCCCGCGGCCGCCGCCTGCATCGCCCGCATCCCTGCCAGGATGGAGGTGCCCATCCCCTTTGCCCACTCGTCGTTCGTGACAATCCCGACCTGCAGCTCGGCCAGCTCTGGTTCGAGGCGGTCCGCCTGCGCGCCCAGCACGACAAGGACCGGGGCCAACCCGGAGGCGACCGCGACCTCCGCCGCGTGGCGTAACAGGCTTCGACCCCGGTACGGAAGGAGCTGCTTGGCCGTGCCCATGCGCGTCGCACCCCCCGCCGCCAGAAGGACCAGGCCAATCTGCCGTTCCATTACTCCGCCTCCACGAGACACACGCGCTCGTCATTGTTCCACGCCGGAACCAGGGGCCCGATCTCGTCCGGTGGACGGTCGTGGATGGGGCGGTCGCTCCTCCGCAAGGGCAACCCGGAGCGGCCGGCGAGAATCGTCCGGATCTCGGCCGCCACGGCCAGCGCGATCTCTTCCGGGGTGTCCGCCCCGATGTCGAGCCCTACTGGGCCGTATAACCGCTCCGTCTGCCGGGCGGTCGGCGTGAAGCCGCCGGCCGTGAGGTCGCGCAGCAGGCTCTCGGTCCGGCTTTTCGGCCCCAGGACGCCCAGGTAACGCAGGGGAGCCGGCAGCAGCGCCCGCAGAAAGCGCAGATCATTGTGATAGTTGTGCGACATGATCACCGCGGCCTCCAGCGCCGACGGCACCAGTCGGCCCGTGAGGTCTTCTGGGGCGGCGACAAGGATGTCGTCGGCAAGCGGGAAGCGCTCGCGGGTGGCGTAGGCGGCCCGGGGATCGACAACGGTGACGTGCCAGCCCAGCTCCTTGGCCAGGCGGACGAGCGGGATGGCGTCGTGCCCCGCCCCGCACACCAGCAGCGCTAACGGCGGTTGGACCACCTCCAGGAACACCTCGGCACGTCCCGCGGCCAATTGGCAGGTGGCGTACAGAGAGCGGCGTTCCCCGAGGGCCGTGGCGGCGGCCTGCCGGACCAAGCCGGCCAGTTCCGGCCCGGCGAAGTTGCGAGCGCCGCTGCCGGTCTCGTCTAGGGTCAGGAAGGCTCCCACGTCCGCCCCGGTGTGCCCCTCGACGGCCACGACCCGCGCGAGCACCCCCGGCTGCCGGGTGTCGAGGCAGCGCCGGAGGAAGTCGAGAGGCTTTGCCCCGCGATCCGGGTCGAGGCGCTCGATCAGCAGATCGACTACGCTTTTGCAGCCAAGGCCCAGTCCCCAGACGATGTCCACGTCGGAGGTCGAGTCGTAACGCAGAACGACTGGCTCCCCTTGGGCCGTCAACTGCCAGGCGCGCAGTTTCACGTCGTCCTCCAGGCATCCTCCGCTCACGGTCCCGATGGTCCGGCCGTCAGGCAGCAGGAGCATTCGGGCTCCCGGCCGCCGGTAAGCCGACCCATTGACCCGCACAACGGTGGCCAGCACGGCGGGCCCGCCGTGCCCCAATTCTGACCACACCTGGAGGATCGCCTCGATTTCTTTCATGGCTAGGATTCGGTAGCGGTTGGGTGGAACAATCGGTCGGCAGTCGGTGCCGCGCCGGATTCTAGGCGTAGGTCGCACAGGTGTCAAGGTGATTTTCCATGATAGTGGATCACATCGGGCCGGCTCCGAAGGCCTGGGCCGGGACCGCGCCGCATCGGATCGGGGACTTGACAGGCCCCTGCAACCACCCTACAGTGGGGAAGCGCTAGGCCTGACTGGCGATTCAACCATGGTGGGGCACATTGGCCGCTGTGTTCAGCCCTTGGCGCACAACGCGACACTCGATCAATCGTCGGATGATCGCGAGCGGCCGGTGAAGCATGACCGGATCCAGATCGTCGCGAACACCCTCCAGCGTTTGAGAGAGCCGTGAAACAGAGCACGAGAGAGATGCAGAAGGGCGCTGCAAGAACACTGCGGCGGTTCGTGGTCCACGAGCACAAGGCATCGCGCTTGCACTACGACTTCCGCCTGGAGATGGGGGGCGTGCTCAAATCGTGGGCGGTCCCGAAGGGTCCGTCGATGAATCCGGGCGAAAAGCGGCTGGCCGTGATGGTGACGGACCACCCCGTCGAATATATCGACTTCGAAGGGATTATTCCCAAGGGGAGCTACGGTGCCGGTCCTGTCGTGGTCTGGGATCATGGGACCTATGAGGCGATCGACGTGACCGATCCGGAGACTCAGCTTGAATCGGGAAAGTTCGGCTTCGTCCTGAAGGGGAAGAAACTCAAGGGGGCGTTCGCGCTCGCCCGATTCTCGAGGGGTGACACCGGGAAGGAGTGGCTCCTCATGAAGAAGAAGGACGAGTATGCCAACTCATCCTGGGTGCTCAAGACCGATCTCACACCG
>Ga0187892_10007599_pt1 | contig 15344 bp, 22 predicted proteins | sample MA1701073metaG_FD_139345 | JGI IMG/M metagenome (GOLD analysis project Ga0187892, IMG submission 139345) | Bio-ooze microbial communities from a basaltic lava cave in the Kipuka Kanohina Cave System on the Island of Hawaii, USA - MA170107-3 metaG ... | reverse complement strand
TGGTTTGGACGAAGAAAAGGCGATAAGGTACGTGTTGATGCAGCAACAGCATCATAAAGCGGTTTTTGCTTAAGCCCTCCCAGTCGAGGAAACCCCCGAATTTATTCGGGGGAGGAGGTCATTGATGTCAAGAATAAATTTTTCCTTATGTTTTTTGTACAATTCTCCTTTACCCTTTGAAAATTTCACAGCATTAATTTTTATCTTCTCATATTCTTTTGCAATATTTGTATGAGAGGTCAGATAATTGCGAAATGCTATCATTTCCTTTTGGTCTTTACTTCCTGTAAACGTTAGGTGAATGTGTACTCTCCTACTGCCATTAGAAGTTTTGTAATCTCTTCGAAAGAAAAGCCTTGAATTAGTGCTTGCAACACCTCTAAACTCATAACCAGCTTTTTGAAGCTTTTTTGATGTATTTGAAATTATATTTTTCGGGACTGCCAAAAGAATGTCTAAGATGCCTTTGCCCCCAAGTTTAGGAATGGAAGTGCTACCAACATGTTCTATCAATGGTTTCGAACCGACTATTTTCTGTATCTTACCTTTTTCGGTAGAAAAGAATCTCCTGTATTTAGAGTCGTATTTTCTGAATACATATTTTTTCATAATTATTGTTTAGATCTTAAATTCTTATACATACAATTCCATTTATAGGACCCGTAGCTGTGTTTGGCTGTGAGCTATTAATGGTTGGGTTGGTCTATCTTGTTGATTACGGACAAACTTAAATAATATTCTGAATGTATAGATTTACGTGGTTTGCATGAAAAAAAGAGTGTTTACTGTTGTTATAGAAAAAGACGAAAATGGCACTTACGTGGCAGAAGTTCCAGATCTCAGGGGCTGCTATACCCAAGGCGATTCAGTAGAAAAGGTTATGAAGAATATAAAAGAAGTAATAGAAATGTGCCTTGAGGAGCAGCAAATTACGCCAAATGAGTTCATAGGTATCCAGAAAATAGAGGTATGAGGCATGAAGCTGCCTCTGGTTTCTGGCAAGAAAATGATAAAGATTCTTTCTATGAAGGGCTTCGAATTCGTGAGGCAAAGAAGCAGCCATGTTCAGATGAAAGATGCCAAAGGCATACTTGTCACAGTTCCTGTTCAGTCTGGAAAAGACGTGAGTATAGGTGTCGTGCTTAAGATTCTTCGCGACGCAGAAATATCACGGGAAGAATTTATAGAGCTGGCAAAGAAAGTATAGTAGTGGGCTCGTAGCTGTGTTTGGCTGATGGTTTGGTTCTGCGCAGTATGATTGTAAGCTATGGGTGGTTGGATTGTGGTTGATTAAGAAATCGTAATTATGACTGTTTTGCCAATTCTATAACTTTCTTGACATCTCCGGAGAACACTTTACTTGCCCTAAGTATTTCTATGGCGGTTATTTTTCCATCTTTAGCTACATCAAAGACTACTCCGTTGGGTAATTCAATGCTTTTCCAGTAAGCCTCGCTGCTTAACTGAATACTCAAAATATCCTCTTCATCATCGTACGACATTCCCATACTATTCACCTAATCCAGCCAAAACGCTGTTATTACTTTGATTTTATCTTTACTAACTCTTCTGTATACAATCTTTAATAACCTTCCAGACGGCGGTATCCTGCATATAGCATTCAGTGCGTCCTCCCAGTATTTGTCTTTCAGAATTGCCGAATTCTGAACAGCGTAAATTATGAAATTATCAGTTATGTCTTTTCTGTACAATCTCTTCTTTTTCCAATGCTTTGAATATTCAAGCTTCATTTTATCAGCTTGTGCTTATAAATTTATAAACCAAGAAAGTCTTTCTATAGGGCTCGTAGCTGTGTTTGCTTCCTAGCTAGGTTCTTTGCAGGCTATTCGTGGGCTTTGGTGGTTGGGTTGTGGTCCGTCATTCATTAACTATATTCATTGGCTTACCTTTCGCAAATGCCTCAACATTTTCTACTATCATATTTGGCAAGTTTTCAAAAAAGGCTTCCTTGGTGAAAGATCCGCAGTGAGGCGTTAGAACAACATTATCAAGTTGAAATAATGGGTCATCTTTCTTTGCGCCGAACATATCTATACCAGCACCATATATTTTTCTTGATACAAGTGCGTCATACAATGCTTTTTGGTCTATAATCGTAGGCGGAGATACGTTAATTATAATAGTATTTGATTTCAATTTTCCTATTTCTTTTTTGCTTAAGAGATTTTTTGTTTCCTGTGATAGAGAAAGGTGTACAGATACTATATCACTTGTTTTCAATAGTTTATCTAATGTTACCATTTTTACACCGGCTAAATTCTTAGGACTCCTGTTGTACGCAATAACTTTCATACCAATTGCTTGCCCAATTTGTGCAACTACAGAACCAATTCTACCTAGTCCAATTATACCCAGCGTCTTCCCTTTGAAATCGAAACCAATGAATTTTTGATGTTCGGGATTTCCCGGATCAAGCTCAGTTGCTTCTTGCCGGACAATTTTATCTCCAAGAGCAATCTTTCTATTGACTGCGAACATAAGACCAATTGCAAGCTCGGCAACGGCTTGCTTTGAGAAGCCCGGAAGGTTAGAAACTTTTATTTTACGTTTTTTAGTAAAGTCCAAATCAACCGCAGAAAATGATGTAGAATTAAGTGCCAATAGTTTTAGCTTAGGTGCACTCTCAATAACTCTTTTGTTAATTGGTGCAACAAATTGATCAACAATAGCTATATCAACGTCTTTTATACGTTTTATGGTTTGTTCTTCTGTTTTTGTATCTTTGTAAACTTGTAATATACCCAATTTTTTCAGACGTGATAAGTGTGTTTTGTTAAAAAAACATTCGTTTAGAATGGCTATATTCATATCTTTATTTTGTAACCCATGTTTTTAACCTTAATTTTCAAATATTCTCATCTTAGGGCTCGTAGTCCAGCTTGGTTACTTCTTCCTGTGCTTCTCGACCGTGCTCTTTATCTTCTCCAGCGCCTTCTCGTCCGGTTTTTTGACTTGCTCTCCGAGCGTCCAGTATTTCAGTCCATGGTAAATTATGGGATGTTTTTCAGAAACCTTTGCATCGAGCACCTCTCCTACGAGCATTGTGTGGTCGCCCAGTTCTTCCTCCTTTACAAGCCTGCATTCAAGGTTCAGCGCAGCGCCTTTAACCATAAGCACGTCTATATTTTTCGCCTTGTAGAACTCGACGCCCAGTTCTTTCAGGGCCGCAATCTTGTCAATATCCTTCCCGGACGAGCCGCCTGCAACGCTCGCGGCGACATTCTGGTCAGATGCGGCAAGGCTGATACCAAAGAAACCTGTTTTCCTTATGTTGTCTCCTGTTGCTTTGTTCTTCCCGACGTTGACTATGATTAGCCCCGGCTTGTAGGAAACATGATGCGTCCACTCAGCTGCCATGACGTTATGGCCGTGCGGTCCGTTTGATGTTATAAGCCCTACGTTAGTCGCGAACTTTACCGTCTTCTCATCGCCCCACGGAAGGTCCATAAAAATCACATCATAGGAACGTCCAGGATAAGAACGTCCGCCTTGGACGGCGCAGATACTTCGAGAGAATCCGCGTTCCATACGCCTATTGCATCGCGCTCGCCCAGCTCTTCGTCCGCAATCCTTGCCCTGCCTTCTATCACAAAGACGTAGGCGCCGTTGTCCTTGCCGCTGATATTGTATTTTACCTCTTTTCCTTTGTCCAAAAGCGCCCGGGAAATGACGGCGTCCTGGTGGATGTAGAGCCCTTTCCCCTTTTCGCCTGACGCTAGCACGTTCAGTTTGTTCCTGCCCAGACGGAAGGCCTTCTGGCCGTACCGCGGCTTTATACCGTCCTCCTTTGTCTCTATCCAGATCTGCAGCAGTTTTGCCTTCTCCTTCTTTGAATTATTGAATTCAGAGTGCATAACGCCGGAGCCCGCGGACATCACCTGCACTTCTCCCGGCTTTATCACGCCCTCTCCTCCTGAATTATCTTTGTGCGCTAGCGCGCCTTCCAGGACGACTGTTACGATCTCCATATTCTCGTGCGGGTGCGTGTCAAACCCCCTTCCAGGCTCTATTATATCGTCGTTCAGCACCCTGAGCAAGCCGAATCCCATCCTCTCCGGGTTGTAATACCGTGCGAAGCTGAAGCTGTACCTGCTGCGCAGCCAGCCGGCTTCCACCTTACCCCTTTCCTCTGCCCGGTGTATTTTTTTCTCCATTTATGACACTTCATTAATCATGATTAAAAAATGTAAAAAGCATGATAAATAAAAGTTGCAGAGCAACTTTTATACGCTGTTTATCCCTTCTCGAGTTCTTCTATTCTTTCCTCGACGCCCTTAGCTTCCTTCTCCAGAGCCTCTTTGTATTCCTTGAGCATTTCTATCTTTTCCTCCTTTGTTAGGAAGCTCCTGGCCGTTGTGCAACAGTCCATGAAATCCACCTCCTTATGACAACAAATATTTTGATCAAAATTTTTGTAAAAGTCTGTATTGGATGTCCTATATATGTTCCTATCAAGTATTTAAATACATAGGATGCCCTATATATAGCATGAAAGACAAGACAGACAAACGCGGCAGCGTTGATCAGCCGTGCTGCGACATGAGGGGCATGCTATCGTTCCAGATACTGTGGCTGCTCTCAAAAAAGAAGATGCACGGCGACGAGATCGCTGAAGAGATAGGCAAGCGAAGGGGAGAAAAGCCGAAGGCAGGAACCATATACCCTGCACTCAAAGATCTGAAGGAAAAGGGGTTCATAAAGGGGACTAAGCAGGGAAAGCTCGTAGTTTATTCTCTCACGCCCAGCGGCAGGACCGGCGTGAAGGCTGCAAAGATCTATTTCTGCCGGGCTTTCGCCGATGTTTTCAAAAACCACATGAAATAATCATAACTTCTGCTCAATCAACGAACGCACCTGCAACGAGTAGCGGAAATACTATGGACGCGTCAGCCTGAATCTTCACGGAATCAGCGCCGGCTGACTGCTTGCCCCAGGATTTTGCTTCTTCAGGGAGCGCGCCGCTGTCGCTTCCGTCAAATTCCAAGGCCGTGTTTATGTATATAGTGTACTTTGTGCCTTCCCGCATCATGTTGGCGTTCATGATGTGGTGCTTAGGCAGGGAGCCGCCCAAAATTATGGCGCCTGTTTCTTTCGCGTCCAGGACCATGTCCGTCAATCTTACGATGTCGTCGCTGACGTCTATCTTTAGTTCCGGATTCTCTGACTTGAAGAAGAATATCATGTCACCCATGCTGCCATCTGTGATGCCCGGGCAGAATACAGGTATGCTGTTCTTATTGCACCAGTAGAGCACTGAAGTCTCGTCGCCTAGTTCGCCAAGGCGGCGGCATATTTCACTGGGCGTAGCTATTTTTCCTGTTTGTTTCTGTTCTTCCAGCAGCCTGCGGAGTAGGGGCGTGAAAACCTTCTCGAATTCTACGTAGCGATCGTTCGGCACGAGGATATTGCCTATGCGGTTTACTCCTCTCTTTCTGAGTTCAGAACCGTCCAGCCGGAAATCTCCCAGGACGAAAGGTTTTAACGTTTTTATTATATCCTCTTCGACTCCGCCCGCCGTAGTCACAACGGCGCGGACCATCTTATTCTTTACAAGATGAAGGATGGACTCGCGGACTCCAGAGGAGACCATGTTGGATGTGTAGCCGAGAAATATGGTCACGCTTTCTTTCCTCATTTTCTTCGCTATTTCTATCGCTTTGCCGAGGTGGGACGCCTGGAAGCCCGTCGAGGAGTAGGAAGAGAGGAATTTTTTCATGTCCAGCCCTTTTGAGAAGTCGTAGCCCTCTATCTTTTCTCCCTTCACTTCCTCTGATTTCTTGAAGATGTTCTTTTTTGCGTCTTTTTTGTTTACCATAGGAATACCTTGTCAATCACTATTACGAATCTTCAAAAAGGAAGCGAAGGCTTTGTAGTTTAACAGAGACAGAACAGTAATGCTTAAATAAAATAATGAACAACAAAATGAAGTTGTTCAGAGAAATTCTGGACAAGGAGAAATAAGATAATAAGATGAGGAAAGACGAAACGCAGGAGCGTTCAGCTGACCTGTGTTCAATAGGGTTTGGTCCACATCTCACGCTCGATCTCTACGGATGCGATAAGAGGAAGCTGAAGGACAGCAAGTTTATCTACGACTTGCTGAACATGCTCCCTGAATTTATCGGTATGAACAAGATATCAGACCCTATGGTTTCATTCTTCTCGGGCAACCCCGTAGGCAATCCGCACTCCTTTGACAAGGGCGGCATTTCCGCCTTCGTGCTCCTTGCAGAAAGCCATATTTCAATCCACACTTTCGCGGCCCAGAGTTTTGCTTCTATAGACATCTTCTCGTGCAAGGATTTCGATATAGCCAGGGCTGAAAAGCACCTCATAGAGCAGTTCGGGGCGAAGAAGGCGGAGACAAACTTCCTGACCCGCGGAAAGGAATTCCCGAAGAAAGTAGAGATGGCTGTACCGATAGTCAGCAGGGAAAGAAAAGACGTCTCGAGAAAGAGAAGGTAAAAAACAGACGCAAAGCATGGAATCCGTTCCTGCGCATCTTTTTCTTGTTTTTTTAATTGATAGTACCATTGATAATCATGCCTTTCTCAAAGTTCAGGAAAGAAGTAGAGGCACTCCTAGACGACCGCTATCGCGGCTTTTTGGAAAAGCCGCGCGAGGGACAGGCAGACCTCGCGCTGCCGTGCTTCCGGTTCTCAGGCCAGCTGGGCAGGCCGCCGAACGAGATTGCCAAATTCCTGGAGATAGAAATCGGGGGAAAGTTAAGGCAAGGATCGCTTGTTCGTGGCGCTGTTGCTTCAGGGCCTTACCTGAATTTCTATGTGAACAACGAGAAATTCGCCTCGCTTGTTCTGAAGGAAATAATCAGGAAGAAAGAAAAGTACGGAGGGTCTTCTATCGGCAAGGGAAAGACAGTCATAGTCGAGTACTCTTCGCCGAACATATCGAAGCCGATGAGTGTAGGGCATCTCCGCAATACCATACTAGGCCAGGTCTTGTACAACATATACAAGTTCCTTGGATACAGAACAGTAAGCGACAACCACCTCGGCGACTGGGGGACACAGTTCGGTAATCTTTTGTATGCGTACGACAGGTGGGGCGACGAGAAGAAAGTAAAAAAGAATCCGATAAAAGAACTGCTTGCACTCTATGTACGCTTTCATGAAGAGGTTGAGAAGGACAGGGAAATTGAAGAAGAGGGCAGGAAGTGGTTCAAGAAGCTGGAGAACGGCGACAGGGAAGCAACAGCGCTCTGGAAACAGTTCTACAAGAGGAGCGTGGAAGAATTCAACAGGACCTACAAAAGACTGAATGTAAAATTTGACACGATGGTAGGCGAGAGCACTTTCGTGAAATCAGCGAAGCAAATCGCGAGGGATGCGTTGGAGAAAGGAGTGGCAAAAGAGGAAGAGGGAACAGTGATAATACCAATGGACAGCACGCCGATAATAATACAGAAATCTGACGAATCAACGATCTATGCAAGCAGGGACCTTGCAACGCTGAAATACAGGATGGAAAAATACAGGCCGTGGAAGATACTGTACGTAGTTGGATCGGAGCAGAGCCTCTATTTCAGGCAGGTTTTCTACGCAGGCAGGCTGCTCGGCTACGTCAAAGGAGACGAGCCTGTGCACGTTTCCTACGGATTAGTCTCATTGCCTACCGGGAAGATGAGCACAAGGCTGGGCCGCGTGGTTTTCATAGAAGACTTCCTTGACGAGGCAGTAGGTTTTGCGAAAAAAGTCATAGAAGAGAAGAACCCCAAGCTGAAGAAAAAAGAAAAAGTGGCAGAACAGATAGCCCTGGCTGCTGTCCGCTACAACGACCTGTCAAAACAGAGGACGAAAAACACTGTTTTTGTGATGAAGGAGGCGATAAGCTTCGAGGGAGATACAGGCCCTTATTTGCAGTACACTGCTGTCCGTGCTGCTTCTGTCCTGGGAAAATCAATGAAGAAGATGAGCACGAAGATAAAGGGAACAACAGAAGACGAGGCAAAGATAGCGAAAGAGCTGGCACTCTTCCCCGGCGTGGTCGAGGACGCGTGCAGGGACTGCCAGCCGCACTATATAGCCAACTATCTTTACCGCCTTGCATCCCAGTTCAACGAGTACTACCACAAGACCAGGATCATCGGGACAAGGGAAGAGGGACAAAGATTGGTGCTTGTCCTGTCCGTTTTTACTGTTCTCAAGACCGGACTTTCGTTACTCGGCATAGAAGTGCCTGAGAAGATGTAGTCGTGCGGCAAGCTGGTATGCTGTCAAGAAAGGTCCGTATTGCCGGTCGCCTCCCTTGCTCCTTGGCGATCTCACCAAGATGCCTTCTCTTTCCATCTGCTGAAGCACCAATCGGCGCCGTTCCTTTTAAAAAAGTTTCGTGCAGTCTTTCCGTAATTTATTCGTAATTGAGAAACAGCTTTAAAATCGTTACTATTAAGTAATGCTCTAGTGGTTACATGGAAGACAAGATAGAGGTGTACGTGGAGGACGAGGAGCACCCTACGGACATTAAAAGGAGATTAAAGGTGCTGGAATTTTCTGTTTTTACCGAGGAAGACAAGAGGAGGATTGTTTCTGCATTAGAGAAACTGGACAAACTCATAGAAATGTCTTCAAAGAGCAGGGGCGACCCAGAGCTGCTGGCGAGCATCGATAACCTGATATTCACGCTAAAGAGGAACGAGGAGCGCTTTGCATCATTGCGCAACATACCAGAGCTGCAGCTGGGCATGGACGAGTTCCTGGCAGAACTAAGGAATAAGGACGAAAAGATAGTTGCCCTGCTCTCACGCGTGGTCGACAACATGGAAGCCACGGGAAGATCGCTTTCTGAGATGAAATCAGAGCTTGGCAGGGACTTCAACCTCAGGATGGATTCTGCGCTGACAGGCGTGGAGGAAAGGCTCTACAGCATAGAAAACACCCTCAACTACACAAAGAGCCTTCTGGCAGAAGTGGCGGAAAGCAGGCCTGCAGATACAAGCGCAGAGCTGGACAGGAAGATAGCAGTTCTTGCTGAGAACCTGAATGAAAAAGTGAACGCCTACATCTCCGCTGTCAATGCAGGCCTTGACAATCTGGGCATGCAGGTGACAGACCCATTAGTCAACGTTTCTACACGCCTGGAGAACATGTCCAGCCAGATGACCGAGCCGCTCATCAACATAGCTAGCCGCATGGACACGATCCGGTCCGATATAAGCAGGCTCGGCAAGGACGTCGACGCATTGAAAAAGAGGAAGATAAAGATACCGCTCCCGCCGACCAATGCCTTAGAGATGCTGATGGAAGCGAAGAAGCGAATCAGAAGCAAAAGAGTGAACAAGAAGCAGAAGGCCGACAAGCAGCGCCTTATCAATAGGATAGCAGGCCTTGAGGACGGCGTGCTCGATATATTCATATTCTCTGCCCTTGGCAAACAGCGTCTTTCTATCCATCAGATAAAGAAGGACGTTCCTGCTTCGGAGACAAAAATAAGGAAAAGATTAAAGGCACTGACTACGAGGAAGAAAATTACTCAGGGCAGGAAGAGCAAGAAGGACAGGACTATAGTTTATTCTGCGGTTTGAGGGTATGATTTCTATGCCTGGTGCCAGTAGCTATTCATTCAGGCCTGCGCGCATCCCGGAAGCAAAATGGACAGACCAAAGGACAGGCATTGCTTACCTAAGACCTACCTACGAGATAGGAATTTGCAACACGCCGTTATTTTTCAACGGCACGCTATCCGATATAGTGCGCCTCATAGGCCGCGAAAGGGGGCAATCTCTTCCTACGGACGCACGGCTTATCACAGCTGCCGAACACCATCTGGCTGGCTTTGAGCACGACGGCAGGAGATACATGACTGCAACTTCACTCAGGCGCGCTAGAAGCGCTGGAATAACAACTGTCGGCGGTCTGGAAGGTTACTGGTCCGATGTTCTTGTTGATGGAGAAAAAGAAGGCGAGGCTTTTGTGCCTGCGAGCAGCGGGAGAGCGGTAGATGAATGGAACGAGTTTTTTGGTATCCCGTCCAAGGTGATCTCATTCGACCTTGGAAATCCAAAACCGCGTCTGCACCTCAGACAGGACTTACCTACAGGTGCTGACCACATCGAGCTACCTGTTATATTCGGCATTTCACCGGTCCGCCCCGGTGTCAAGGTCGAAGGTGTTTATGCAAATATACTTCTAGGTGAAATTGCGATGTACCATTATCGCGTCGTATCAGGCGACCGACCTGTTGTCCTTAGCGAAACCGCCTGATCCTTTAAGAAATTTCACGTTCAACATTTGGGATACGTATGAAGAATCACAGAGCGACTTGGCTGCACGGAAGAAGGGGAACCTCAATTCCAGCGGGTATCGCGACAGATGAGGAAAGAATGCTTTACCATCTGGGACACCACTCGGATGCTTTCGGGGACGAGGAAGGGTTTGTTCCTGACGAACTCTACGGGCCGATCTGGAGGGTGCAGTACGGAAAATCCCTGGAGCAGTACTCTGCACTCCTGCTCACTCTGATGAAGGCAGGTTACGTGGAAGTATGCGTCCAGATAAGGTACCCCTTAGGAGTCGGTGCGGTGCCGACGACAGTAGTCAGGGTAACCGAACTCGGTATGCACAGGATGAACGGCAACGGCTCTATGCGCGGCGGATGAGCCTCGTAGTTTCCTCGCGAAGGATCTTTCCTGTTACTGCATCTATGTCGTAGGAAGTGACGGAGAAGTCAGGCGTCACGAGGCCGACAGTCCACACCAGGCGCTCCCTGTTCTCTATTTCTTTGTTATGAAGGGAGATGAGGACGTTAAGCGCCCTGTTCTTCAACACATCTTTCGCCCTGGTTACAGCGTCTTCTGCGTCTATCCTGACCTCGTCCGTGTCTATCCCTGTTATTTCCTTTATCGCCGGCGTTTCTTCTCCGACGGTGACGAACTTCTCGCTAACAAAGCAGTCAACTACCGTATTCTTCTTTGAATTGTAGTAGAGCATAGTCCACTCCGTTACTTCCTCCTGTCCCTCGTTCAGCGAGGCGAAACAGGACCCAAGAAAATAGCCTTTCAGCTTCCTGACGTTCTCGTTAGTCTCCGCCCTGCTGACTGCGTCGCCTACTTTCATACCGTCCACCGAAGTTGTACAACAACTTCAATACGCCCGCACTATAAGTAATAACATCTGCAAAATAAAAAGCGAAAAGACGAAGGAATGACGTGCTGCGCACGTCCATACCGCCGGCTCACTGCATCTCTTTCAGCTTCTCTGAGACAAATTCTATCACGCCGCCGTCCATGGGAACTGTGAACGATTTCCTGTACCTCTTCTCGCCGGTCTGGGCGAAAAAGCCCCGGCTTATGGATATAAACTCGTTCTCGCCCGTCTCCGTGATGGCCTTCTTCCTGGCGACCTCCAGGAAGTTGTTGTTCCCGAATTTTATCTCTTCTGATTTTATAGTCTCGAATTGTACCATTTCTACACCCCGTTTCTCCAATGTTTATGTTTTTTGCCTGAAAGGAAAAAATATAGAACCAAATTTGACGGTTATTTCTTCTTTCTTGCTTTATCAGCCTTCTCCCTGGACTCCCACTTCAGGTCCTCGTACTCTATCCAGGCGATTATGATGCCCAGGAAGATGAGCACAAGGCCGAAGAGACCTGCGAACACCGTCAGGAATGCGCGGACATTGCTGGCCACACCAAGCGCCGCGGCGGCCGCATTGCCAGGCAGGTACCAGTATATGCCTGCAACGAATATGATCAGCCCGATTATCAGTTTCACTGCTGAATGCATTGCATCACCCCAATTTTTTTATTCCATCTTATGCTTTGTTGTTACAGTATGATTCGACATTTTAAATACTTTATTCCCCATCAAAATCAGGAGCAAACGGAAAGGTAAAAATCTGCAGCTCTGTAGAAATGCTCAACAAAAGCAGCAGCGTAGACCTGTTCATCTCGCCGATGAACAGGTCAGCTAGAGGTATTGTCGAGGAGGATGACGTGCACAGCACGTCCACAGGCCGACAATACCTCTCACGCTGCTGCTTTTCACTAGGTTTTCTACAGAGCTAAATCTGCAAATCTGTGGTTTTTATGGGGGCTTACAAGTATCTCAGGAAGGCGGGGCACAACCCTACAGCTGCGAAGCAGTGGTCGAGGCAGGCGGTCATAAAGAGGATAGAGCGCCCTTCTGACCTCTACTCTGCGAGAAGGCTGGGCTACAAGGCGAAGCAGGGTTTCGTGCTGGCGAGGGTCGGCATAAAAAAAGGCAGGCGCAGGCGGCATTCTCCGACAAAAGGCAGGAAGCCGCACGCGATGGGCGTTTTCTTCACGCCTTCGCAGTCAAAGCAGGCGATAGCAGAAAGAAGAGCGAACAGGAAATTTCCAAATTTAGAAATCCTGAATTCCTACAAGGCCGGCGAGGACGGCAGGCACAACTATTACGAAATCATCATGGTCGACACGCACCACCCTTCCATCAGGACGGACAAGGACGTAACTATAAAGGACCAGCGAAAGAGGGCGTTCCGCGGCCTGACTTCTGCAGGGAGGAAGGGTAGGGGACTGAGGAAAAGGTGATAGCAAAGCTAAAGACGACGGCCGTAATCCTCGCTAAAATCAGAAAGCTCCTTTCGCATTTCCGTATGACTATTCTCGATTGTACCGCTAAATTAATATAACGGGGCAGGCAATGAAAAAGCATGGTACTGGACATAATACTCGGCGTGGTGCTGCTGGCTTTCGGCATAGCATCTGTCTACTTCTCCGCAGAGAGCGACCTGGCCGACGCACATTTCCTGATCGTGCTGCTGATCGGCGTAGCAGCGATCGTAGGCGGCGGCTACATACTTGTATCTCGGATAGCGCTGGGCATGCTTCTTACAAAGGTGGCTGGTATTATTCTTGCAATCGTAGGTTTCTTCCTCGTGATAAACTTCCCTGACATAACCGACTACCAAAAGGAGGGCATGACAAAGACAGGAGTTTTCATAGGACTGATCATGCTGATCCTCGGCGTGTACCTCGCACTCTTCTTCTGAAAGCAGATACGTTTAAAAAATGCGCACGTCTTATCTCATGAATGCTGTACTTCGCTTACGGTTCCAATCTCGACAAGGCGGCCCTTGGGTCAAGGGTCGGCAGATGGACCAGAGAAGCGCCTGCGACCCTGGATGGACACAGGCTTGTCTTCGGCCGCGGATGGAAGCACCATACCTCCGGGTACGCAAATATAATCCCTGAAGCCGGGTCGCAGGTGGCGGGCGCTGTTTTTGGCCTGACAGAAGAACAGATGCGTGCCTTGGACAGGTACGAGGGCGTCCATAACGGCGTATACAGGCGGCAGGATATCTCTGTTCGTACAGGGCGCATCAGCGTAGAAGCAACCGCGTACGTCATGGCCAGCATGCTGGTTGAACACAGGCCTTCCAGGAAGTACCTTAACGCTTTAGTCAGGGGGTTGAGAGACTTCGGCTACGGAGACGACGTGGTCCGGGCAGTCACGGATGCGTCAGGATACTAGCTTTTTCTCGCAGACCCAGTTCCAAAATCTTAAAATACGGAGTCCGTGCATCGTAGATACAGAGAACAAGCTCTGTAGAAATACTCAACAAAAGCAGCAGCGTAGACCTATACATCTCTGGATGTATAGGTCAGCTAGAGATACCATCAGCCTATGGACGTGCTGTGCACGTCATTCTCCTCGATGGTATCTCTCACGCTGCTGCTTTTCACTAGGCTTTTCTACAGAGCCAGAGAACAAGGCAGGCGAACTGCTGAGGTATAGTTATGGGAAAAGACAAGGGAGAACCGAGGTACATACTTGAGAACCTGGAGAGCGACCCGGTCACCGGCGACCCGAAGAATACAGCGCTGGCGAAGGTGACGAAGTCTTGGATGGGGCACTGCCTGGTAGGGTATCCGATGATAGAACGGCACATATCACTTGATTTCACAGGCCCGCCAGGCGGCGCAACAGGGATCTATTACAGCCTGATGTTCCAGCTGGGCAAGTGGGAATTCAACGTCGCAAAATTCGACGAGTGGATAGAAGTCTCTCCTGTCCACGCCCAGTACTACCAGCTCACACACAAGCAGAAGGAGGACCTGGAGGCCAGGATAAAGTCAGGCCTTGCGTCAGCTGCCCAGTCTGTCGCGGACCTGGAATTACTGCTGCACGACCTGAGGAAATACGACGAGATGCTCCGCTACCTAGGGTACGAGACAAAGGAGACAGACGGCGAGCAGCAGGTAGATTTTTCTGCTGACAGCGACGAGAAGACAAGGAAGGAAAGGGAAAAAAGAACGGACAATCACGCGCTCCGCGCGATTTTCATAGACCAGGTGGATATCCACACAGGCGAGGGCATATCCATCAGGAGCATCGTCAGCAGGTGGCCCACTCTTATTTCTGACTTCCAGAAGCTGGATGACAAGGATCTTGAAGTGGACAAGGTAAGGAAGAAACTGGACATATCCCGCGCCGAAGCGGTCATACTGGTGACAAAGAACAAGCTCTACCAGGAATGGAAGAGACTCTTCCTGCCTGTCGTGAAGGAGAGGTACTCCAGGATACGCGGGCTCATAAAGATGAGGGAGTCCTCGACCGAGCAGTACAAGGAGTGGCTGAAGCCGCTGATAGCGAGGCACAAGATGATCGAGGAGGGGCTTTCCTCTGAAGGCAGGAGGAAGGGCAATGTCACGAGCTTCGTAACAGGCATGGGACACGCTATTTCTTCGTCGGAGATAACGATCTGGACGTGGAAGGACTACATACCGATAGAGATGCAGAAGATACCGACAGAACTCGTGATCAAGGAACAGGCAAAAGGGAAACTGACGCCGTACGACGACTGGACAAAGCGCAACCTGATATTCAACAAGGACCAGGGATTGATAGTGAAGTATCCGTGGATTACAGAGGACTGGATAAAGAAGCAACTTTTCGATTTCCAGAACCCACAGGGCGGAATACTCCCGTGGATGCCGAAGCACAAGCTGTACTACTCGTATTCGGTCATAAAATTCATAAGGACGAACATGAGGTCGGCAACAGGAGAAGAGCTGGAGGACGGCATATTCGACGTCAATTTTACCATACTGAGCCAGAACGCGATGCTCGTGAAACTGCTTGAGCTAAAAGCGAAGCAGGAGATGTTCGAGAGATACGTTAACAATCTCCTGGGCGTACCGCATAAGATCGAAGGGAAGCCGTGGGAGGACAAGAAGAGAGGTGGCCTGGGACCTGTGAATGACTTCCTTAGTACGTTCTCCATGCCCATGCAGTTTATCAAGAGGGGGCCGTACGAGAGGGACTTCGACGAGCGCATCACGAAGTATTATCTAGCGCCGGGCGCAGCAACACGGTTCGTGC
>Ga0187892_10007598_pt1 | contig 15345 bp, 6 predicted proteins | sample MA1701073metaG_FD_139345 | JGI IMG/M metagenome (GOLD analysis project Ga0187892, IMG submission 139345) | Bio-ooze microbial communities from a basaltic lava cave in the Kipuka Kanohina Cave System on the Island of Hawaii, USA - MA170107-3 metaG ... | reverse complement strand
CCCGTCAGGATCACGGGCGGCAAGATCACCACGACTCCCGGCACGACCATCGGCCTGCCGTACAACAGCTCCGGCCTGATGGCCCAGGGCGCCCATGTGGCGACCGTCTTCGGCGGAAGCACTCTCCCCATCGGGGCATTCAGCTACAGCGAGCAAACGCTTCAGCGCATCGCTTCGGGCTTCGGTCACGCCTACCACGGCCGCCCGGGGATTAACCTGGGGGTGTCTTCGGTGGGCTTCGGCACCGAACTCTCCCAGTCCTGGGGCATCTACCAGCCCGCATCCGTATCGTCCGGCGGGTCCGGAGGCGCTCCTCCTCCTCCGACCTGCGACCCTGGGGATTACTACTGCACCGGGCAGACCAAGCCCATCAGGTAACGAACATGAGGACAACGACCATGCGAATGAAATCCGTCATGATGAGCGGGATCATCTCCCTCTGTGCCGCTGCGCTCCCGTGCTGGGCCCAGGCGAATCTCGCACCGCCCGACACCGATCCCGTCTCGGCACTGGAAGCTGTTCGCTCCGCCTACACCGCCGGTCGGGATGGGGACGTCCTCCTCCTCGCGGACCGCGCGCTCCTGGAGGTCACGAAGGCCGGCGGGGTCAGTCTCCGGGTGGCGGAACTCCACTTCTGGCGCGGCGCGGCCCTCCGGCGGTTGGGCCGGACCGAGGAAGCCTTGGTCGCTCTGGATCAAGCCAAGGCCCTCGGATTCCGGGACCCGGAGCTCTATCTCGAGCGCAGCCTGACCCAAAAAAGCCTCGGCAACTCGCAGGAAGCAGACCAGGAGCGCCAGGAGGGCGAGCGCCTGCTGCCGGAGGACCTCGAGAGGCGCGAGCGGCTGAACCATCGCTGGCAGCAGGAAGCCAAGGACCGGACCCGGTTTCAGCTTTGGTTCTCGCCGCAGGTCGGCTACGACTCGAACCTGATCGGACTCTCGGAGGACACGCCCCTCTTGCAGGGGGACGTGGACTTCGACAGCTACTTCGTGGGCGCCTACATGGACGCGAGGTATTTCCTGGTGCGCAACCAGAACCAGATCCTCCGCCTGAACTACCAGGCAATCGCGAGAGAGTATCCGGAGGCCCGCGACGTCTCTTATATCGACAACGTCGTGTCACTCCTCGGAAGGCAGCCCCTCCTGGACTACGTCGATATCGAAGCCCGTGCCGCCCTGGAAGAAGCCTTCTTGAGGGACAACGGCCATTTCCGCACGCAGCGGTCGCTTGGACCCTCGTTCCTGATTCACCCGCTCCGCGACTTCCAGGTTCGGCTTTGGGCCGACTGGACCGAAGCGAGCTACTACGTGTCCGTGCCGAACGAGCAGGATCGGGATGGGACGATCGGGCGCGGTGGCGTTTCCTTCGGCCTTGACCTCGGCCGGAACTGGAGCCTCGCTCCCTACGCGACCTACAATAGGTACAATGCCGAGGGATCGGACTATGACTCCCACGGCTGGGAGGTCGGCCTCACGCTGACGCCAGAGGAGGTGCTCGGCCTTCTGGTCGTGCCGTCAATTTCCTATGGCCAACAGGACTACGAGAACCTCAACAGCTTCGCCAACTTCGAGAAGAAACGCGAGGATCGGCCATTCAGAGCGACGGTGACCGTCACGATCAGGGCCCTCGAACGCTTGATCGGCTACACGCCCACGTTGTCGGTCTCGTACGTCCGGCACAAGTCAAACGTGGATGCATTTGACTACAGCCGGTGGGCACCGTACTTTGAACTCGGGATTAATGTCTTGTCGTTTTGAGGAGCATCGCTTGACCACCTGGCTCCGTGCCGTAATTGTGAGCGGACTTTCTCTAGTCCTCTGTGGAGCCGCGCTGCCCGCCGCCACCCAAGCCGACGGCCTGGAGAGGGATGTTCAGGCGGCGGGAGAGAAGGGCGTCGCTTTCCTGAGCAAGCTGCGAACGGTCGATAATCCGTTCTACCGGGGCCATCCACTTTACGAGCTTCAAGCCCTGACCCTTCTGGTATGGGACCAGTCGCTGGACCAGACACGCGTCTCCCAATGCCTCGCTCGAATGAACGAACTTCCCTGGGACCACACGTACAACGCGGCCCTGCGCGCCTGTGTCTACGCCATCCAGATGGAGAAGGACCCGGACGACATCGAGACCTTCGCCCGGCTCGCCATGGCGGCGAAGTTCCTGGTGGAGACCCAACTCCCGTCAGGCCTGTGGAGTTACGGCTTGGCGTACCTGCCCGGTGGGAAGGGCTATCTCAAGGGGGAGGCCTCCGCGCGCGTGGTAGATGAGCAGGTCTCGGCGGCCACCGCTAAGGTGGTGGAGTACGGAAGGCAAATCGGCGCGGCTCTGAAAAAGGCAAAGGGGAGCAGCGCGCGTTACAAGAAGGGCAGCAACCCATTCGCGTCCATCACCGTGGACGGCACGATCCGTGGCCGCCTCCAGGACGGGGACTTTTCCAACAGCCAACTGGCCGTCCTCGGATTGGCCGCCGCCTCTAAAGCGCGGCTTCGCGTCGCGCCCGACGTTTATCTGGTCATGTCTGTGCCGGCTCCCATCGTTGAAAAAGCGATGCGGGGTTGGCTTGAGGCCCAGACCCCTGATGGGGGTTGGGGCTACGATGGGAGCCGAATGCCCTCCTATTTCAGCATGACGGCCGGTGGCCTTTTTTCGCTCACGGCGCTTCAGGAGATCGGCAAGCAGCTCAGCAGTGGGAATCCTCAAGCAGCACCCGTGAAGAAGTTGGCAGAGGTGTTGGGGCGGATTCAGCCTGGAGTCGAGAAGGCCACAGCCTGGCTGCAGAACAACTACTCCGTCGAGTCCAACGCCCGCGCCAAGGATGCTTGGCCTGACGACTCGCCCTCCCTATTCCACTTCTACGCCCTGTTCTCCATCGAGCGCGCGGCAACCGTGGCTGGCCTGAACAAACTCGGCGATCACGATTGGTACGCCGATGGCGCCCGCTGGCTCATCAAGGCACAGTCGGATGACGGCGGCTGGCCTGAGGAGACCGTGACCAAGTCAGAGGGGCAAGAATCGCCAGAGGCCAAGCGCTCGCGCCGCGACATTGCTACGTGCTTTGCGTTGCTCTTCCTCAAGCGTGCCACGTCACGGATTGTCCCGAAGGATGTGGCTACTCCTGGTCGGGAGCGCAAGCCGTAGCGGGGACCGCTGTACAACTCGCCTCGCTCACGACACGTTCCGCACTGCTTTACCGATGAAGAGAGGGATTCCGGCCGGCACGAATTCTCCGCCTGGAATTCGGAACGGACCACACAGGCGTCCATCCACGATGGGAGTAGAATCCGGCTGAAGGGCCTTCACGAAGAACTCAAGGTCGTTCTTGTTTCGTTGGAGGTTCTCGGCTTTGCAGGACGGTCCACAGAACTCCAGCACGATAAAGACCGCCGCCGACGCCCCCTGTTCCTTGGCGAATATCAGCGAGCCGGCGCTTCCGTGAAGCAACTGGTAACGTAAGCTGCTGAGCTCGGTGCTCGGTTCGCCGAATATGGCCTGCGTCAGGGCCGATATCCGCTTCGGGACATTCGACCGACTGCTTGTCTTTGCGACTTCCTCTCCAAGGGTGCTTCCGAATGCTTCGTCCGCTTTGGCCTCAACTGTGACGGCCACCTTCCCAAGCCTCCCTGCTCCGATGGCCGCGAGATCCGCATTCCTCGTCTCCCCAGGAAACCTGTCCAGGGCAATCTCGTGCTCGGGGGTCGCGGTCAAGAGTTCGATCGCTCCGAAGTCCCCATGCGATGAAAGAAGCGCAGAGATCTCCGGCGGCACGGCGGGTGTCCCGGTTTCCAGGAAGAGCTTCGCGAGTTCCTTCGCGCTCCGGCCGTCCTTCCATTGCAAATGCCCCTTCTTTGGGGGAGCGAACTGGAGCCAGTCCTCAACGGAGTTTATCGAATGCCCGTTTTTCTCAATCCGAAGGCCCATCAGCGCGACCGCGTGGTGAACCGCCAGGTCTTCTCCACCTGAACTCCCTGGAAGGTGCACTTGACCCAAACAGAGTACGTAGCACCGCGCTCCAGATGTTTCTCGGGGACTATGAGGATGGTCGGCAAGTGCTTCGGGAGCGCCACTCTCTTGTCGCTCGGCCCGTAGACCCGGCATGTGATCGACTTTCCAGATGAATCCCGGAGCTCACCGCTCAGGTTCGTGATGTCGCCTTCGGAGAAAAACCGGAACATGACGGGGACCCCGGCCCGTTCCAGGAAGCGATACTCCGTGTCCTCCCAGTACGCCTCTTGTGCGCCCCTCCCATTGGAAAAGCACCACGGCGTGTCGGGCTCTCCGTCATATGGGTATTTCACGTAGGGTGTTTTCTTGCCGCTGACCTCGACCGTCTCCTCGGTATCGATCCAGCCCTTCGCGACGGTTTCACCTCGATACCGCTGGGATGGGGTTGGAATGTCCTCCCGGAATGGGAGCAGCGGAATCGCGTAGAGGCTGATGCTGCTCAGCTTCTTGCCGCCCTGCCATTGGGCCAGCCACAGTCTACGGCTGTTCGGGTTGAGGATGTCCTGCCGGGAAAGAGCATAGGACCGGAGGAATTCGGGATGCTCCTTCAGCGTGTGGAAAGGCGACTTCGCAAGCTCCGCCTTGGCCCGCTCGACGATTGGGTCATAGAAGATCGAGGCCGTGTCAGATTTCGATTCGGAGCTGGCATCGCCCGTCTCGGCCATGTACCACGCCGCCAGGATCAGTTTGTGCGACACCTCGAAGTCCCACAGAATGGCACGAAGGCCCATCGCACGCCGAAGCGCATTGAACCTCTGCGTCGCGCCGACGTACTCATGTGCGGACTTCGCCACCTCGTACTTGATGCCGCAACCATAGAGCGCCTGCTTCGCAGCACTCCCAAAGGGGCCATCCTTCGCCCCCTCCAGGACGAGGTCCATGACCCGCCTGTACTCCTGCGCGTGTCCGCGCAGAGCGCCGTCGATTCGACCGGGCTCCTTGGTCTGTTCGCCTCCACGGACTTTGCCGAGGAAAAGGTCAATCTCCCACGCCGTTTTGATGACCGCGACAGCGGAGTCCTTGGACCCGAAGCCGACGCCGCACGACGCGAAGAAGTGCGCGGCTTCAGGGTTCTTCTCCTGATCGAATGTCTTAGCAAGGTCCCCGAGTGCCGCCACGAACTTCTCATCGAGCTTCTCAATCCGCTTCGCGAGCTTGCCGTCAGAATCCTGTCCCCAAGCACCCGCCCAGAGGACGAGGATTCCAGCGACCGCTTTCGAAACTTGCCGCATGATTCGTCCTATCGGCTCATCAGGCGATACGTTTGCTCCACCAATTCCGCCCAGGCATATACGCCTTCGCCACCGAGGGCTCGGGGCATGAGCCGCACGAACCACCTTCCCAGCCACAGTAGCGCCGTCAGCCCGGCCACCAGCCGGACCACTATCGCCCATACCACGTTCGGCTTTCGCCCGCAAGGAGCTTTCATAATCCACCAATGTCTTCCGCAGAGTCAATGCTCCGCAGCAATGCCTATTTGAATACCACTCGGGGAAGGTTGAGGAGATGAAACGCTCTGACGCGGCCGGGAGCCGCGTCAATCTTGTCGGTCCATCTCCTTGAACAGCCTCGAATCTCGAAGGTTCACGAGAACAACATAGCCGGCGCCGCAATTCTGCAGCCGCCCTTGCCCCTTCCGAGCCTCTGCCGCCCGATCGGAGGGGCGGGCGGGGAAGGCGAGGCCCTTCGCCATTTCAGGTCAGTATTCCTCCCCCCTTGCCCCTTCGCCTTTCCCTTGCCGCGCTGGATGGCGCGGGCGTCCCTAACCTGCCCTTGCGGAGGAACATTCAAACGAAGTCTCCAACACTTTAAAGCTCGGGGACAGTGCACCCCCAGGTGTGACCGTCAGGATCCCGGGCAATTGGCGTTTCGGCCATTCGTGAAACGTTGAACAGTTCCGCAAAACGGGGTATCCTTCGAGAGCTTGCGACCGGGGGTGGCGAAGTTGAAGGCGAATGGAACTATTTGCGTCTACACGTCGGCCGACAAGCGGCGAGGGGCAGTCGATGGCTGCCTTGATGATACTGCCGTCCCGACATTCCATCTGCCGATTTAGCTCGACCGACCTTCATTGGTTCTCCTTCACTGGCGAGCCTTCGACTGCGCTCATTCTTGAAATGCTCGTGTCGACCAGGAGCCAGTTTGCCATCCGGCGATCGCGGAGGTAGGGGCTACTGTGCCTGCTTCTGAGACAACCAGGTTGAAACAAGTGCCGCGCGTTGGCATGCTGGCGACCGTCCGGAATCGGCGGGGCATTATCAGCGCGGTCGAACCGTCCGATGGAGGCGCCGAAGGGCGCGTCCATCTGGTCACCATCGAGTACACCGATGCCGATGGGACGCCTGAAGATCAGCTCATCTGGGAGCGCGAGCCGGGGGCCCGACTCCTAGAGCCTACCAGCCTGCCCGACGTCTCGAAGCTGGCGCCCATGCACAGCCGCGAGTTCGACGCACTTGTGAGGGCGACACGCTGGATCGCGTTGACGCCATTTGTCGATCCCGACGGGCGCGAGGGGCCCCTGACACGCCTTCCCATCGCATCCCCCTTCTTCGGCGCTATCCAAGTGGAGGACTTTCAGCTCGTTCCCGTGCTCAAAGCGCTGCGGATGCCGCGTGTTGCATTGCTCCTGGCTGACGACGTCGGGCTCGGCAAGACCATCGAGGCCGGCCTCATCCTAACCGAGCTCATCATCCGGCGCCGCGTACGTCGGATCCTGATCGTCTGCCCCGCCTCTCTCCGGTCCCAGTGGAAGCAGGAGATGCGCGACAAGTTCTCCATTCACTTCGATGTCGTCGATCGAAATCAGACTCACGCCCTCCGCAAGCGCCTCGGCATGGATGCGAACCCATGGCGCTCCCTTTCGCGCAGCATCACGTCGTACGACTACCTCAAGCAGCCCGACGTATTGGAGGAGTTTCGGGCCGCCTCCAGACCGGCGGATGGGTCAGCGCACCTCCCTTGGGATCTCCTCATCGTGGATGAGGCCCACAACCTTTCTCCCGCGCCCTACGGGGAGGACAGCAACGTCAGTCGGATGTTGGGTCAACTCGGGCCGCTTTTCGAGCACAAGCTCTTCCTGACCGCGACCCCGCACAATGGCCACACGCGGTCATTCTCCGGCCTTCTGGAAACGCTCGATCCGGTCCGGTTCTCGCGGACCGGCGAGCTCTCACCCGCCGAGCGCACCAGGATCGAGCAGGTCCTCGTCCGCCGGCTGAAGCGCGAGATCAATGCGGTCACGACGCCGCCAAGATTCTGCGAGCGAACGCTCCAGGCTCTTCGCCTCGACCTGAAGCCCCAGGAGCGCGCCCTGTCATCCGCATTCCAAGACTTCCGGAAGAAGGTCCGCTCGCTCATTGCCAAGGCCAAAAGGACCGACCAACTGGCCGGCGGGTTCGCCGTGGAGATCCTGGGCAAACGGCTGCTGTCCTGCCCCGTCGCGTTCGCCGATTCGTGGCTTCGCTATCAGGAAGGCTTGGCGGCGACCGAGGCCGCGGAGGCCGAGGAGGTGCGCGCCGCCGAGCGAGCCGCGCAGGAAGAGACCGCCGATGATCGCGAAGCCGAAAGCCGCACCGCCCATGCCGCTCGGACCGTGGGCGCGTGGCTCAAGCCGCTGGCTGGCAAGCTGAAGGACGAGATCTCGGGTGTCGATGCCGCCTTGACCCGGCTTGGGTTGAAGAAGGAGAAGACGCCACCGGCGCAGCTCGACTCCGCATCTGACGCGCGATTCGAGGCGCTCCGGAAGTGGATTGACGACCATCTGCGCGCAGGGCCGCGCGGCTGGCGTGACGACGAACGCATGGTCATCTTCACGGAGTACAAGACCACGTTGGACTACCTCGAACGACGCCTGCGATCGCTCTACCCGGAGGCTGGGGCCATCCGGGTCCTCTTTGGAGGGATGGACGAGACGGAGCGCGACGAGATCAAGGCGGCGTTCAACGATCCGCGCGACGCGGTTCGCATTCTGGTCGCCACCGACGCCGCGGCCGAGGGCCTCAATCTCCAGGAGACAGCACGATTCCTTCTGCACTACGACGTTCCGTGGAACCCAGCACGCCTGGAGCAACGGAACGGCCGATTGGACCGGCACGGGCAGGCCCGCGACGTCGTGGTGCACCACTTCGTGACGGACGACGATGCCGACGTCAGCTTCCTCGCGCACGTGGTCGAGAAGGTCGAGGCCATCCGTGATGATCTGGGATCGACGGGCGACGTCTTCGACGCCGCCATCCAGCGGCGTCTCATCGCAGGCGAGGCTGACGAACTAGTGAAGCGCGAGCTCGACCTGAAGATCGAGCAGGTGAAGGGCCGCGCGTCGGTGCCGCGCGATGGCACCATCAGGATTGAAGCCGGCGAGGAAGCAGCGCGACTCCGCGCGTTGGGCGCCGAGATCGACCTCGACCCCTCGACGCTCAAAGACACACTTGAGATCGCCCTCGGGATACGTGTGGGGCTACCGCGGTTCGAGAAACCCGATGCGAGAGGGCGTGTCCGGCTTCTCCAACCCATACCGCCGGGCTGGATTTCGCTGGTCGACGATGCCCTGCGCCTTCCAGGCAAGAAAGGCCAAAAGGGACCCATTCCTGCGGTTGTATTCGATCCGCTCTTCTACATCGAAGCCAAGGGCGGACGACCGGTGTTTCGCCCCTCCCGCGACACCACGCTGCTTCATCTGGGCCACCCGTTGTTTCAGCGGGCGCTCGCTTCTTTCGCCCGCGCTCGCTTTCCGGGGAATAAGGCCACGGCATCGCGCTGGATGGTCCGAAAGGGCGGAGTGCCTTCGGACGCTGATGCCTTGATTCTTCTCACCGTCGAAGAGCTCGCCAACAACGACCTCCGCGAGACTTTCCACCATTGGGTCCGCACGATGCGGATACCCGTGCGGAAGGGAAGGATTGGAGATCCTCTTCCTCATGAGCCGGCGGCTTCCTTGAAGACGGGTTTAGCGGTCGAGGCGCGGGACGACATCGGCCGGGCGCGCGAAATCTGGAGCGATGTGCAGCGCGATCTTCGGCGTCTCGTTGACTCGTTGGCCAGCAATCTCACCCAACGACTTTCCACGACGCTCACAGAGGAGAAGGACGAGGCTGTCAGGCGCGAGCGCGAGCGGTTCCAGAGCCGCCAGGGAGAACTCTCGAAACTGATCGAATCGCAGACCCTTGCTAGGCTGGAGCGGGAAATCGCGCAACTCGATACAGATCGCCAGCAGGGGACTCTGTTTGATCCCGAGCAATGGTTGGTGGAGATCGCGCAGTCGAAGCGCGCAAAGGAAGAGGAACTCAAGCGGCGCCTGGCGCACTACGAAGAACTTCGAGAACAGCTGCGTCGCGAGCGGGACCGCGTAATTGACCAGATCCTCCCCAAGCGGTACGCGATGCACGGGAATGCCCAGGTCTTTCCCGTGGCGGTGGAGGTCCGGCTTCCATGAGCCACTTCGACGCCTTCATCATGGTCGATTGGAGCGCCAACAACACCCCCAAGATCGGAAAGGATAGCATTTGGATCGCGGCCACCGGCGGCGTCCTAGAGAACCCGAAGACCAGGCGCCAGGCACGCGATCTGGTTCATAGGCTGCTTGCGACTCATGTACAAGCAGGCAGGCGGGTCTTGGTCGGCTTTGACTTCGCCTATGGATATCCATCCGGCTTCAGCGACGCACTTCGGCTTAACGGATCGCCGACCGCCTGGCGTCGGATCTGGGAGTTCCTGCGAGGCTTCATCCGGGACGATGACGCCAACGAGAACAACCGCTTCGAGGCTGCTGCCTCGATCAACGAAACGTGCGGGTGTCCGCCTGGCCCCTTCTGGGCGTGCCCGACTGGGAGCGCCACCGCTGCACTGAAGGCGACGAAGCCGAAGTTCCCCTTCAACACGCAACACCACGCGCTTGCGGAGTACCGCCATACGGACCAAGCCCTGCGCCAGCGGGGCGACCAAGTCCACTCGGTGTGGAAGCTCTTTACGGCTGGCAGCGTAGGGAGCCAGGTGCTTACGGGCATACCGGTCGTGGCCGCGCTTCGGGATGAACGGACGTTTGCGCCCTTCAGCAAGGTCTGGCCGTTCGAGACCGGATTCGTCGAGCGTGTCTGTCCGGACAAGGGGCCTTTCGTCCTTCATGCGGAAATATGGCCGGGGATCGTGAAGCCGCGACCGGAGGTCCACAAGGTGCGGGATGCAGCACAGGTTTTCACCCTTGTGGAGTACCTCTCGGGCCTTGACCAGCAAGGGAAGCTGGGAGATCTCTTCAAGGCGCCTCAAGGCTTGGACCCAATTGCGCTCCGGACCTGCCTGGACGAGGAAGGGTGGATTCTTGGAGCTTGAACACCGCGAATGGTGGGCCTCGCTCAGGCACGGTGGCCTCCTCATTGCCCCGTCGCGCCTGATCGATTATTTCCCCGAATCGCCGGCTCCACTTCCCCCGCACTTGGCCGACCGCCTCCGGCGCGCCATCACTCGTCTCGAGACTGGCGGAGCCGAGGCCGAGCGCGGACTGCTCGATACGGTCCTCGAAGAGATCTGCGGGCTGATGGGAAACTGGAAGCGCGGCGCGGACGTGGATTCAAAGTGGTCGTTCCAGGCCCTTACTCGAGAGACCGTGAAGCCCAGACGCACTTGGGAGGGGGCAGATGGAGCATTCCTCCCCGTATTCGTGGACGGGGAGGCCCGACTCAGCATCGGCCGGGGCAGGAGGTCCGTATCGCGCGTCGTCGAGTGGCTGCGCGGCGTAAACCAGCGAATCGCGCTCGTGACGAACGGCCGGCAGTGGCGGCTGCTCTACGCCGGGCCTGATCACGAGGCCTGGGCCGAGTGGGACGTTGATCTCTGGTTCCAGGAAGGCAGTCCCGCGCCCCAAGTGGAGGCGCTTCGGATTCTCCTCAGCCTGCGCGCTCTCACGCCAGAAAGGCCGGGAGAGCCATGTCCACTCTTGGGCGCAATCCAGGACACCCGTCGCGGACAGGCCGAGCTCTCGAAGGAACTGGGTGAACGAGTCCGGCGCGCAGTGGAATGGCTGATCCAGAGCCATGCGCCTGCCCTCCATGCTCTCGCTGGAGAGATCAAACTCCGAGATTTCTATCTGGCGGCCACGCGCGTGGTCATGCGGATGGTCGTAACCCTCTTCGCCGAGGCTCGAGACCTATTGCCACGGTACGTCCCCCTCTACCATCAGTCGTACGGCCTCCAGGGCCTACGGGAGGCTCTGGATCGCGCCGGGGGCGGCGCGGCCGAGCGACTCCGGGATCGCAGCTCCGCGTGGCCGCGCATCTTGGGCCTGTTTCGTCTGGTCTACGAGGGCTCCGCTCACGCGAGCATGCCCATCGTGCGCTACGGTGGAGGATTGTTCTCTCCCGGGGCACCTGGGGCTACTGACGGCGTTAGTCGCGCCCTCGCCGTGTTTGAGAATCCTGAGAACGCACCCACTGACGAAGCTGTCTATGGAGTCCTCGATCTCCTGTGCAGGAGCCAAGTCAAGGTCCGACAAGGTCGGACGACCCAATTGGTCGCGGTCCCAGTCGATTTTTCGGACCTCTCCTCCGAGTACATCGGGATCCTCTACGAAGGCCTTCTCGACTTCGAGCTTCGGCGCGTGGATGCCGACGATCCTGTCGTCTTCCTTGCGATCGGGGATGAACCGGCTTTGCCTCTGTCGCGTCTGGAGGGGATGACTGACAACGAGCTCTCCGAGCTTGTGAAGAAGCTCAAGGTCAAGAGCGTGAAGAAGGTAGAAACGGAAACTGAAGGCGAGGCCGAGGAGGAGGATGAAGCCCCAGACGAGGAGTTAGATGAGGAGGCGGAAGAGACAAACCTAGATCCCGGTGCTGGAGCGCTTGTCCAGGAGCACCTGGACGACGAACATCTCAAAGCTCGCGAACGCGCCCAGAAATGGGCGCGACGCGCCGTCGTCGCTGGCAAGCTCGTTCCCAAGCCGAAGTCCAAGAAGCCTGAGGCACTTCGCGAATACGAGGCGGATTTGGACCGCGCGGCACGTGGCCTTGTCAGCCGGGTCATTCTGCCGGCAGAGTGGTATCTCGTCCGATGGGGTGGTACGCGGAAGGGTGCGGGAACCTTTTACACGCGGCCGGGGCTTACCGTGCCCACTGTACAACGAACGCTTCGGCCGCTCGCCTACGATCCCCCTCGTGGCAAGGAAGGAAGCCCCAACGAGGATGCACCAGCAGCCCACTGGAGCCCAAAGAAACCCGAGGAGATTCTTACCCTCAAGGTATGCGATCCTGCCGTCGGTTCCGGCTCGTTCCTGGTGGCGGCTCTGCGCTTTCTGACAGATGCGCTCTTCGCAAGTCTTCATCACCATAAGCGCATCGAGACTCGGCCGACCCATAGCCTGATCACATTGGCCGAAGGAAAGTCTTCAGAAGGCCTCCTAGCCGAGGAGCCCTTGCCATGCCGTCCGGACGCCGAGCAGTTCGAGCCGCTCCTCCGTGCACGGCTCAAGCGGCATGTCGTGGAGCGGTGCCTCTACGGCGTGGACATTGACCCGCTGGCGATCGAGCTGGCGAAGCTTGCCCTTTGGGTCGAGACGATGGATCGCGACCTGCCGTTCGAATTCCTCGATGACAAGATCAAGGTAGGAAACTCCCTGGTCGGCTGCTGGTTCGATCGATTCCGGGATTATCCGGTACTGGCGTGGGAGCGGGAGGGAGGTGACAAGGGGCACTCGAACGGCGTCCACTTCAAACAAGAAGCGTGGACGAAAGCTATTGCACACTTCAAGACGAAGCGCCTCAAGTCTGCCCTTCGCACGTGGATCGAGTCAATGGGACCTCAGAGGCAATTTGGATTCACTGTGGAGGGTCGGACTCCCGAATCCGTCCACGAGGAAATCGTCGCTCTGTTCGCGGAGATGAACCGCGTTCCCGTGCATGAGCCCGATAGGCGGGCACAGTTCTATCGGGAGCGCATCTTGCGCCATCCGGCTCTCGCGCGTTTGAAGGATGCCTTCGACACCTGGTGCGCGATCTGGTTCTGGCCGGCCGACGAGCTCGACGTAACTCCGCTCCCGTCGAACCTCCTCAACTCATCCGAGGAATCGTTGAAGATAGTTCAGGCGCTCACTGAGCAGGTCCGCTTCTTCCATTGGGAGTTGGAGTTCCCAGACGTATTTGCGAAGGAGGGTGGCGGCTTCGATGCTATGGTGGGGAACCCTCCCTGGGAAATCCAGAAGCCCAACTCGAAAGAGTTCTTCTCGAACATCGACCCGCTCTATCGGACCTACGGTAAACAGGAGGCGATTGAAAGACAGACCGAGTATTTCCGACGCAGTGAGTCGGACGAACGTGCTTGGCTGGAGTACTGCGCGCGGCTCAAGGGCCTCTCGAACTGGATCAAGCATGTGGCTTCACCCTTCGGGGATAAGGCCGCCGAGGGCAAGGCCTTCTACCTCGGGCGTGGGAGCGACAGTTTGTACGATCTTTGGAAGTCGAAACGAAGCCTGCGCTCAGGCTATGCGGATCGCGAGCACCCCTTCCGGCATCAGGGCTCAGCAGACATCAACACCTACAAGCTGTTCCTGGAAGAGGCGCGGACGCTACTGCACGACGAAGGAATGCTCGCATTTATCCTCCCCTCGGGCCTCTACACGGATAAGGGAACGACGGACTTGAGGACGCTTCTTCTCACCCGCTCCCGGTGGCGCTGGCTCTTCGGTTTCGAGAACCGCGAGGGGATCTTCGATATTCATCGAAGCTTCAAATTCGGCCCGGTGATCGTGCAGAAGGGTGGGACGACGGATCAATTGCGAACGTGTTTCATGCGCCGCAGTCTCACTGACTGGGAAGAGGGAGAGAGGCACGTCATCCCATACATGCTGGGTCAGGTGGAGCGGTTCAGTCCGAAGACGCGCGCCATCCTGGAGATTCGAGATCGGCGTGACCTTGAGATCCTGGAGAAGATCTACTCGAACTCCGTGCTCTTGGGCGATGAAAGTCCCGACGGATGGGGCATCCGGTACGCCCGTGAATTTGACATGACTAGCGACTCCAAGCTATTCCCGCCACGCCCCGCGTGGGAGGCCAAGGGGTATCGGCCTGACGAGTACGGACGCTGGATCAAGCCACGCCGCGTGTCACCTATGCCAGGAGGACAACTCGATCCCGGTTGGATCCGGCTTGCGGATGACACCGGTATGGTTCACGAGTCCGAGATCGAGGACATCGCCCTCCCGCTTTATCAGGGAGTCATGATTTGGCAGTTCGACCTTGCTACGAAGGGATTCCCGCAGGGTGGTGTGAACAATTCGCGATGGGTGGAATCAGAGAACTGGCCCCATAGGATCGCTCCCAAGTTTCTTGTGAGTACTGCGGCCTTCAGGGATCGTTGTGTCGACTTTGGGATCGCGCGACTCGGATATAGGGACTTGTCGAACCCCACAAACCGGCGCACGATGATCGCTGCTATATTGCCGAGCTACCCCTGTGGGAACAAGGTTCCGATTCTTCGCCCCAGAGGGAGCACAGAGGCTCTCGCTGCTCTTGCGGCTTGTCTAAACAGCTTCGTTTTTGACTACGCCCTCCGCATTCGTTTCGGTGTGAGCGCGGGGGCCGGTTCGCTCAATCCATACATCACGCAGGAAGTTCCTCTGCCGCACTTCGCAATACTAAATGGCTGCCCAAGTGCTGCCGCCGCTGTGGCACGACTCTCATTCAGTCATCCGGCGCTCGCACCAGCGAGGCTGGCGGTTCTTCGACGGTCAGGATTAACGGGTTTTCGAGATGCCTTCACTTTGGGAGAGCGCCTGCGTCTCCGATGCATGCTTGACGCTGCTGTCGCGGCGTTCTGTCGCATCGAGTACGCAGATCTGCTCTGGATTCTTCGGGATACTGACTTTCCTGCTGCTAGGTTTGAGGATAAGGCGTTCAGACGCACGCTCGACCCCAAAGGTTTCTGGAGGATTGATAGAACTGTGGACCCTGAGTTGCGCCATACAGTTCTGACGATTGCCGCTTTCCGTGACGTGAGGGCGAAGATTGCCGAGAATGGGGGAGATCGTGGGCGTGGTCTTGATGCCTTCTTCAATCAGAATGAAGGAGAGGGCTGGATGCTGCCCGAAACGCTTTGTCTCGCCGATCTTGGCCTTGGCCACGACAGTCGGGCGAAGGAATCGCAGCCGGTCCGTGAGAAGCTCGGAGAACGGTTCTTGCCATGGCAGCTGCAGCAATCCATCGAGGAATCGTCGGCGGAGTGCGAGCGGCACGCGCGGAACCTTTTGGGAACGGAGGGCTTCGCCCGGCTCCAGGCCGAGCTTCGCGGCGAGTCGCCTGCTCCGCAGGCAGAATCGAATTCGTCTGCTGCTACTAAATCTAGTACGACTGGTCAGCAGTCACTTTT
>Ga0187892_10007597_pt1 | contig 15346 bp, 16 predicted proteins | sample MA1701073metaG_FD_139345 | JGI IMG/M metagenome (GOLD analysis project Ga0187892, IMG submission 139345) | Bio-ooze microbial communities from a basaltic lava cave in the Kipuka Kanohina Cave System on the Island of Hawaii, USA - MA170107-3 metaG ... | reverse complement strand
GCTTCGGCGATAACTAGGAAGCGGTGGACGAGCGACTCCTCGGAGTAAACGAGCGCCCGTTCGGATGTAGCGGAAACGAAGTGGTACGCCGAATTGGGGAAGAAGGCGAGAACGCGCTCGATGAGGAACGACTTCCCGCCGGAGCTTGGACCGGAGACTTTCGCCGACACGGGCCGAGAGAAGACGCGGCTCGTGAGGCTGAGGTACAACAGCTTCGCGTTTCGCTCCTCGCCGACAACTCCGGATTCGCGGATGGCCGCAACGAAGATATCGAAGATGTTCGGCTTCTCCGCCAGTTCTCGACAGGTTTCCCACCAACGCGCGCGGTTCTCCGTCGCTTCCGCCGCGGCCTGCACCGTCCACGCCGGCGCGGCCTTCAGCGCAGCCTCGAAGCGCTCGGAGAAGGTTTCTGGTTCCGCGAGATACAGCTCGCTCGGGTCCTTCGCCTTAAAGGAGCTGAGATCGACGAGCCGGACGCGATCACGGATTCGCGACTTCGCGAGCCACCTCTTAACGGCCTCGCCTCCGTTGTCGGGCTCGATGACGACAAAGATCGCAGCGATACCGTCGAAGTGCCCGGCCCATTCTTCCCTCCAGTTCGCCGCGCCAGGGAGGCCAATCGCTGGGAATCCGTTGTGCCAGAGCGTGTGAGTGTCGGACTCCCCTTCGACGAGGACGATGCGGCCTGCTGTTCGTGCCTCCGCGAGGCGTTGGAGGCCGTAGAGGCGAGGCTTCGATCCGGCCTTCCAGCGGAACTTTGTGGCTCCGCTCATTGCGACACGCAAACGCACGGCGATCTCCTCGCCGTCGACACCGTAGTACGGGATCCGCAGAGCGGGCTCCCCGTAGAGGGTGATTTCCGAGAGGCCGAGACTCTTGAGAAACGCGATCGGGAGCCGCTTAGCATCGGCGTACTGCTGGAGAGAGATTCCCGGTGCTCCAACGGTCTTATTCAGGATGAGGTCGCCGCCCCCGTTTCTTGACGGGAAGAAATCCGCAGGAGTTAGGTTCAGGCTCGCGTAGATCGACTTGAAGGGGCAGCCGGCAAAACACTTGATGAGAATCCTCCCGTCTTCTCCAATACCAATGCTCAAGGAGTTCACTTGGTCCCCGTGGGCCGGGCATCGGGCTGTCCAGCCCGCACCGGCTTTCTTCACACCATGGAGCTGCTTTAGGAATTCGTCGATAGTCATCGCTGGGTTTCGGAACTTCTCTTTCGTCTTGGGTCACGACATGCGACGGCCGCTTGGGCGCTGCGGCTCATAGCGAAACGAAATACATCCTCGGCCCGGATCCGAACGAGGACTTCTCCGACTCGCGTTGCGGGCAAGAGGCCCTTCGCGATCCAGGACCTGATCGATCGGGGTGAGCACTGAAGGGCCCATGCCGCTTGCTCCACAGTGAGAAACTGGGCGGGCCCTTGCGGCTGTGGGCGTTGAGTGCTTTTCAGTCTCATGCCCGCGGATTCTATTGGGCGGGGTTCAAACAACTGCCGAATCCGCGAGGTTCGAAACGGCAGTCATCGCGTTTTCCCTCTGAGCGGACTGCCGATTCACTGCCGATTTCCGCCGATTTTTGCTTTGACGAGGATCTCGGAACCCCTCGTCAGGCCATCAATATGGGGGTTGCAGGGAGTGGCGGGAGATGATTAGTTCGTAGATAGGCCCAGCTTTTTGGCGCACCCTATCGTCAAGAAGTACCCATGCTTTCCTTCGCCGACTTTGCGCACCCCTCGTGCCCGATGGTTAGATATCTTCCAAGTCGCTTGGCGCTCCCCAACCTCGCGAAGGTCAGGGTGTTTCTCGTGAAAATCCTTACGAACGAAGGTCCTCTTCTCGTAGCCACGCGGGTAATTGATTGGGGGCTCGTTTACTAGACGCTTTTTCCTATGAGTTGCTGTGCGTGAGGCATGCGAGCTTTTGTCATATACGATGACCCTCGCCAGATCAGGGCCGATTGAGAGCAAGCTGTCTTGAAAACTTTCGAAACACCTCTCGCGAGCAGATGGATCTCCCTCGATCCAGGATTGCACGGCGTCTTCGAATCCAAACTTCCCTCTTACGTCGTCAGACTTCCTCGGATCGACGCAATCCCGGCCCAGTGCCATTTCCATGAGCGTAAGGAACCCCTGAAGGACTGCAGCGGACCTGTCGTATTCTTCCTTTCTCGCCTCTTCGAGTAGTCGCCGCGTCAGATCGTGAAGGTTCCGAGCAATCGACGGCCCTTTATTCTCAATTGAGAATTTCCGAGCGATCTCTTTCTTCCGTGAGGATTTGGGACACTTCCATCTCCCATTCTGCGACCACTCCCGGTAGTACTCCTCGGGCGTTAGTTTGGGCCCGAGTTTGATCTGAGGATGCAACGCGACGGCGAACCCCGTGAGTTCCTTGGCTTCTTCTCGTGTTGGCATGTCTCCCTCATTGTTAAGCCCGCCCCCGGCGGACACGGCGCAAGTGAGGATGGGGCACGCCGTTCTCCGCCAGGGTTCACCCCGTGGGTGGCCACCCCGGGGTTACGGTTGTGGACATGATACTCCATCCCGCGCGTGATCTTCGAGAGCATCACGTCGTCACGTTCCGTCCATTCGGGGTTCTCGTCGGTTAAGATTTTTAAGTACCGCCCGTCGCGCTGGGCCTCGTCGGCCATGGCCTTAAGGGATGGTCCACGCTCCGGGGCCGGGTTGAGCTCAAAAGAAAGAGCGGCTGCTCGAGGCCCGCGAAGTGCCAGGAGAAGACCGACTCCGCGACGTATCTGAAATGGGGGATATCGGCGCACTCGTCCAGGGTCACGAGATGCGATTTCTTTCCGCGGTGGTTATCCGCCGACTCGGCGCAGCCGAGAAGGACGAGCTGGGAGCCATTCTCGAAGAGCAAGGCATGGCCCTTCTTCTCGGGCCTCAGCGCCTAGGGACACGAGTCGAGGATCTGGCGAATGAGGGGCTGGACGATCTCGTCCGTCTGGACGAACGTCGGCGAACCGTAGCGGACGACCTGGCGGGGAAGGCGGAGGCACCGTTCGATGGCCAGCGCCACAAGGAGGAAGGACTTCCCCATTCTCCGGTCGCAGTTGATCACCACGGGGCCCATGTCGTGGGGGCGGGTCTCGGTAAATCTGTGAATGAAGCCGTATGCGCGGTGCTGCCCGTGAGGACGGAGGAGGTGTGAGAGGTCCCCGCGGCGCCAGAGGATTTCGGTGAGATCCTCGGCGGAGGAACTGGCGAGACTCTCGGTGCCGCCGCTCCAACTTGTCGACTCGGTCGCCGTCGGCCTCATTGATGGAGGGAGATCGAACTCGGCCATGCCTGCCGGTCCCCTCGAAGCCAGCTACTACTCCTCGCCGTTCCTTTGCCTCAGCCACTGCGAGATGAAGGTAATTGGATCGAGGCAGTCCGTGCCGAATGTCTCCCTCCACGTCAAGGTGTCGATAGCATTCCACCCTTCCTCGGAGGTCCTCGGCCGGCGGATCGCCAGGGTCCTCCACCCCCAGTCCTCGTTACATTCAACCTTTCGCTCCTTTCGGACTGCTTCTAACTCGGCCTCAAGCTGGTAGATGATCTGACGCATCCTCCCCGCCGTCGCGTTATTCGTCTCAACGAGGAATGCAAGGAGGACGGTCACGTGAAACGGGATCACGGGGTCGATGTTGAACTTGGAAACCAATCCATCCACCCAGGCGCAGAGTTCGCCGACGAGCGCCCTGATCCGCTTCTCTTCTTCTCCCGCTTGCGATCCCCAGTGGTCTGCACGGGCGACTAGGTCTGAGACCCAAATAGGCGACTCGCGGATGAATTTGCTGATCGTAAATTCGCGCGTGTCCTCCTTGGCAGGGGCCGACGCCTCTCCTTCAGACGGCGAGTGCCCGCGCTCGAGGCGAAGGGCGATATCGAGCGCGCGAATGGCGTCCATGCCCGAGTCGATCGGCATCGCCTTCAGGGCCTCGATCGCCTTTCCCTGGATCGCCTTGATGATTTTCCCGTGCCGGGCGCGTACGTCGCCCAGGCTCTCGGCAGTTTTCTCTGCGGCCAGGCTCTGCGCTTTCCGTTCGATTTCTTCCGTACGATCTTGCCAGCTTTCCTTCAGCGCGCGGTTCGTGACGGCCTTCTTCGTTACTTGATAGCGATCTGCGACGGCCTGGTACGAGCGGCCAGGACCGAGCGAGAAGTAGTAGTCGAAGGCTTCAGCGGGGATTTTCCCGGCCATGCGTGTGTCCTCTCCGCCAGGAGGAGATGCCGTAGAGCGACAGGATGAAGTAAATCGCCATGAGCGCCGCCTGCGCATGGAGGCCGTGCTTGAGATCCGCGGCGACCCAAATCGCGTTCGTGACGCTCCAGACATAAAAGCACCCGACGTGCTTCTTGATGTTGAGCCAGACGCCGGTGAGCGCGGCGACCGAGGTGAGCCAGTAAATCGCCTGGTCCATGCTACGCCTCGGCCTCCGCTGTCCCCCGGCGTTCAAGCTCGACTTCAGCGCGAGTGCCGCCGCCATCGAGCCGCGCTTCCTTCCTCGCGAACGCCTCCCATCGTTTCACGATGACATCGGTGTAGAGGCGATCGATCTCCATGAGGAACGCCTTCCGGCGTGTCGTCTCCGCGGCGATGAGCGTCGATCCGCTTCCCCCGAAGAGGTCGAGGACGCACTCGCCGGCACGGGACGAGTACTCGATGGCGCGGCGGGCAAGTTCGACGGGCTTCTCGGTTAAATGCGACATGCTCTGCGGGTTCACCTTCTTCACGCTCCAGACATCGACGGCGTTCGTGGGGCCGAACCACTTGTGCGCGGCGCCTTCTTTCCAGCCGTAGAATGCGAGCTCGAAGTTTCCCATGAAGTCCTTCCTCGTGAGGACGGGGTGCTCTTTCACCCACACGATGCCCTGAGAGAAGTAGAGACCAGAGGACTTGAGGACCGGCGGGTAGTTCCCGAGGTTCGCGTATCCGCCCCAAATGTAGAACCCCCGGCCGGGGAGAAGGACACGGGCGATGTTCCCAAACCACGCATCGAGCATCCGGCGGTACTCGTCGTCGCCAACGAAGTCGTTCTCAAGCGGCCGGTCCTTCGGCCTCATGCGGCGGTGCGTGGCCTTCGACTTCTCGGGATGGCGCGCCACGTCGAGGCCTTGGTGATGCGTGGTCCCTTTGAAAGACGAGAGCCCCGCGGCGATGGCGTTATTCGAGCGGGGCTCGACACGCACGTTGTACGGAGGATCGGTGTTTACGAGGTGGATCTCGGCTCCGCCGAGGAGGCGATCGACATCGGCGGGGCTTGCGCTATCGCCGCAGAGGAGCCTGTGCCTTCCAAGGATCCAGAGGTCGCCGGGGCGGGTGACTGCTTCCTCGGGCGGCTCGGGGACCTGGTCCTCGTCAAAGAGACCTTCGGTGCCGTCGCCAAGTTCGGCAAGCAGCTCGTCGATGTCGGCGGGGCTATAGCCCACGCCGTCGAGCGCGTCGTTCGCCCGAAGCTCTTCGAGGAGTTTCGCCAGCGCCGGTTCATTCCATGCCGCGAGCTCGGACGTGCGATTCAAGGCTATGCCAAGCGCAGTCGCCTGGAGGTCATCGAGTTCTAGCTCAACGACGTCGCACTCGGTCCAGCCGAGTTTTCGCATCGCCGCGAGCCGCCCGTTCCCTCCGATGACGCGGCCGCTCGATTTCTGGATGACGAGCGGCTCAGCCTGGCCGAACCTCTGGAGGCTCGCCTCGATGGCATCCATGTTCTCCGGGCCGTGGGAGCGTGCGTTTGCGGGGTCTTGGTGGAGGGAAGAGACCGGAACGCGCCGGATCGTGAGCGAGGCCAATTTCATGCCGACTCCGTGGAAGAGGTGAGCGGGTTCTTAGAGTTGGCTTGGGATTGGCCCACGGCGGGCACTTGGAATTCGCTCAGAGCTACTACGATTGTAGCAAGCGCCACGGGCCTGGCAATGGCCGTGTCGAACGGGGGAATCAGGCCAGCGCCGCCCGCAGGTTCTCCTGGCTTGCCCGGGCGTAGACGATGGTCGACGCGATGCTCCTGTGATGGAGCGCTTCTTTCACGAGGAGGATGTCCCCCGTCTTTCGGTAAAGGTCCATCGCCATCGAGTGGCGGAGGCTGTGGGGAGAGAGCGTTTGCGAGATTCCGGCGCGCTTGAGCCACTCTGAAAAGCGCCTCTGGACGTGTCGCCGGGAGACGCGCTGGCCCCGGGCGGTGAAGACGGGGCCCGTCGTGCGCTTGCCGACGAACCTCGCGAGGTGCTCGGCAACAGGCCTCGGGAGGTACACCCGCTCCGTTCGGTCGCCTTTCGTCCGGATCGTAAGGTCGCCGCCGGCAAGGTTGAGGTCCTCGACATCGAGTCCCAGAGCTGCCGAGAGCCGGATGCCGGTCATGGCCATGAGGTCGATGAGTGCGTGGTCGCGTGCGGCTTCGTCCCCCGCTGCAGCTCCGAGGACAAGAAGCAGGCGGTCGCGTTCCTCGGCGGAGAGCGCCCTGGGCGGGCCGCTCGAGGTCTGGGCGCGCTTGATGAGGCGGCCCGGGTCCTGGGCGACGTAGCCCGCCTGGTGAAGGTAGGCGGCGAAGACGCGGATCGACGAGCGGAGGGCGTTCACCGAGGTGGCCTTCTTGGCGCCGCCGCCCTCGCACGCCTTCGCGGCCGGGGACGACAGAAACCGCGCGATCAACTCGTGGTTGAGGTCCCCCACCTCGCCCGCTTGTCCCGTTTCCGAAAGCCAGCGAGCGAGCGACTGGACGTGCCTTCGGTACTGGCCGACGGTATGGGGTGAGCGGCCGTCGGCTTCGAGCTGGACCAGGAACCGGTCCAGGGCCTCTTGGATCGTCATGCGCGCCTCCTTGGAATTACGGCTTGGAATTTCGAGGCTGCCCATCGGGGGCTTCGCGAGCCATTCAGCCAGGACGGACGGGAGGAAGGAAGGGGAATCGGGAATGCGACGGAGGGGAAGCTCACCGGATGCCCTGGCCCGACGGGCCAGAACGGGCAAGAGTTGATCTGATACGGCGGTATTTCTTTCTAAGTCAAAGCGTTACGTCACACATGAGCGACTTGGGCCGCGCCGCGCGACTTCCCCGGTTGGAGGCGCCGGGGTGGTCGCTGGGAAGTCCCGGGGTAGCTCAAGGCGAAGGCTCTGGGAGCTGCGTTTGGCCCCCTTCGCATTTCACATGGCTTTGCCACCTTTAGAGTTGTGTGCCTTTCTCGAGGGCCAAGCCCCGGCCAACTGAATCCCGTTCGGTTCCCCGATTCCCTGTTCGGTTCCCCGAACAGCCCACCGAGTCCAGTTTATACGTTGTAAGTCATAAAACGTTTACGTCAGTCGCCTCCCGAGAAACGCCGCTTCTGATGCCCGAAATCGGGGTACTTCTGGGGTACCTTTGGGGTAGTCGGACGCATGGTGGCCCCGCCGGGGCGCGATTCGGGGTAGCTACGGGGAATCGGATGGCCAGCGGCCAGGGGCCGCACACGGGCGCCCACGTGGCGCCGTGGGCTATCCGGCTGGGCCGAGTCGGGGAAGGCATCGAGGCATCGCCCGGGGGCCCGGATTGGGGTAGCCCTGGGGTATCTGGCCCCCCCACCGTCCCATTTCCTGTCAAATGGGACCTGGAACTCGCAGACCCCTACGGCCTCGAGCGGGGAACTTGCGGGGAAGTGGCCAGAGTTTGGCCCCGTCGCATCATGGAGGAAACTGGACGTTCTCTGCGGCTTCGTGGTCCCCAATCTCCTTGGCAGACTCGGGGCAGGACACCAGTCTGGGGCCTCGCCGCAGCTGTGAGACCAGGCAGAAAGTGCGCTTCACAGGGTCGGGCATCGAACCTACGACAATTGATAAATTGATAAGTGGGCGTGGGATTCGAGTCTTCTCACACCGCCAGCTTCTCGACGGCCTCGACGTTGAGCTCGTTCGAGATGTGAAGGTAGACCTCGGTCATCGTGATCGAGGCGTGCCCCATCAGCCGCTGGATCGTCGCGAACGTGTACCGCAAGGCGTGAGGGTACAGCTCCTTCTCGAGCAGCTCGTAGGTCCACTTGCGGACGAGATTGTAGAGCTGGCTGTCCGACAGCGGATTCCTCTTGCGGCTGACGAACAGCGGAGCCTTCGGGTCGAGGGATTCCCCGCGCTCTTCCTTCCAGCGGAACAGCTGATCGAGGTACGCCCTGGCCGCCCTGCTGACCGGGATGTCCCGCTCGACTTCACCCATGCCGAAGATCCGCAGCGCTGGCCCCAGGACATCACCGACCTTGAGATTGACGAGCTCCTCACGGCGAAGCCCGAGGAAGCACAGGACCGCCATGATCGCCCGATCCCTGATATGTTCGACGCCGGCGAGCAGGACGCGAACCTCGTCCTCGGTGATGTAGTCCCGCTCGATCCTGACCCGCTTGATCCGGAGATCGTGCGCCGGGTTGTCCTTCAGCCCGAGCGACTTGAACAGCGACTTCAGCGCAGTCTTGATCGAGTTGATCGTCCGCTGGTTCTTCGGGTTGCCGTCCTCCTTCAGCCGGACAGCGTAAAAGAAGTCGGCGAGGTCAGCGCTTGGGATCTCCTCGACCTGGGTCCCATTGAAGTGCTCGGTCAGCAGCCGCAGGTGACGGGCGTACGTGGCGACGGTGTTCTCGCTCGCGCCCTTGCCGACGAGACCCCGCTAGAATCGTTCGACCGCTTCGTTGATCAGCATCGTTGCCTCCTTGTGAATGGCCTTCTGCCCGAAGCTTCCCCTCTTCATCCCGAGGAGACAACGGACCGAAATGGTCCATCCGGCAAGGTCGTCGTCGGACAGGAAGATCAGGACGCGCTTGAGCGGCTCTCCCTCCGTGGGGGCGCGTCCCTTCCGCTTCTTTTCCGCGGGCTGCTCGACAGCGGCGGACGGGACGGGACCCGGAGCCGGAGCGGCCGGCTGCTTGCCGGCGTCGTGAGCGGCGGCCTTGCCGTTTCCTCCGTTGCCGTTCTTCCCCTTCGGGCTTGACGAGCCACCGTTGGCTGTCGTGTTCTTCTTCGCAGCTTTCGCCATGGTAGACCTCCTTCAGAACTGAACTGACCTTGCCGTCTTTGACGGCGACCTTGTACGCGACCGTTGCCGAATCGCGGAACCGCAGGAAGAAGTAGAGCTGGGTGTCCCCGTGCTCCTCGTTGTCCTCGAGGGAGAACCGAGCGGGGTCCGGCAGGTGCTCCCGCATCCAGTCGTCAGCAGCCTCGCGGTCCCTCTCGTTCAAGCAGATTCCTCCTGGGCCTTCCTTCTGCCCGGGGACTATCCCCTCGACTTTCCGAAGAGACAACGGGGTTGTAAACGCGCGGGGAACGCGGGGTTCGGGGAGTGCTTTGGATCCCACGCGCTCAGCGGTTTCGGGTAGAATGGGAACCCAGAGAGGAGACAGGCGGGGCAGAGGGAGCGAGCAAGGGGGATGTCAGGCGACGTGAAGAGGAGATTACAGCGAGGAAAGCCGAAGAAGCGAACAAGACCTCGTGACAGCCGCGAGGATGTAGTGGCCTATGTCACACGCCACTATCTCGAGTCGCGCGACTTCAACGGCATGCCACCGAACAGGTTGGCCGATCAGATCGGACTCACGCTTGAGGAAGTGAAGGAGCTCCTGCGTTCGCTTATTAAGGACGAACTGGTGTCCCTCAACACGACGGGCAACTTCCACATCAAGGCTTTCGAGGATCTCCCCGTTGAGCATCAGCTGAAGAAACTGCAGGAGATCGACCTGCGGCAGAGTTGTCTCTACCCGACGACGAAACACCTCAAGGCAGTTGTCGATCGCGCGAAGTACGATGGAAAGCCCTTCACACTTCGGCTTGCGCTCGGTGAGCCACAGCTGAAGCCCCTATTCTTCGCGCTCGATGTCCTCGAAGCGTACCGCAACGATCCTCGAATGCGGTACTGGCACAACGATATCTGTGGAGGCATCTCGATCACGGACGAGGCTTGCGAGGCAGATCAAGCACATGAACGAGACAAGGTGTTTCTTCAAACTTTCGGTTTTGCCTATGATGGAGAGATGAATCGCTCCGTCGCCGTTTACGCGTGCTATCTCTTGGCCCTGACTCCGGAACACCAACGGATCTGGGAGGCAAAGCTTCTTTCTGGCGACTACACCCTCCACCCTGACTACTACAGGACGAGCATACAGGGAGAGTTTCCCGAGCACTGGTCCCTTTGCGAAGCATTCATCATGGAGATGAGGATAATCAATGAAATGACGGAGGCGATGGGGAAGTCGCCGTTGTTTCGAACGGTATACGAATCTTCGAATCGCCCGCGCGAGTTTACATTGATGATCCGTCCAACCCAGAAGGAACTAAACTCCTTCGTTCACCTGCTGGACAAGCTCGTTTCCGAGAACTTCAACAAGGACTTCTTCCGCGGTGACATAGAACTCGAACAAGAACTGCCCAGGTGCGAAGGAAAAGTGGAGGTCAGGCAGAAAGGGACTATAGGACTTCTAGAGGAATGGCTCCGAAAGAAAGTTCGATTCAAGGACGACCAGCGGTTCGTGGAAATGATCGCCACCTTCAAGAAGATTCGTAGGCACCGCCAGAAACCAGCGCATTCCGTCAACGAGGACGAGTTCGACCAACGTTTCTTCAGAGAGCAGAGGGACCTGCTGGTGGAGGCGTACACGGCGATCAGGACCTTGCGCCTCATTTTTGCGAATGACCCAAGGACTGCGAGCGTCAAGGTCGACCAGGCGTTGTACGAGGGCAAGATCTGGTCGTATTAAAGGCGGTGGGGTTGATCGACGACTTGGATGTAGGGGGGAGCCTCGCACTTTGCGCGAAGGAAGCTCAAGTGGTCCCTGACATTAGTCGCCATCCTGGGGCTCGCCGTTTTGAGTTATCTCCTCGCCGCGAACGGATGCCGTACGATTAGAACGTACTCGGGCGATCCCCTGCTGGCGCATCAAGTGGCCCTGATCGAGCTCGTGGAGAGCCTCGACACCGGCGTAACTGTCGATGTTGACGGGAAGCCATTCGACTTTCTTCACCGAAGGTTTGAGGTGATCCCAGGAAAACACGAGGTGAGGGTTTCCCTCTCCGTGGGTAGTAGAGAATCGAGATGGCCGGCTGAAATCAATGCCGAGTCAGGTCATGTTTGCGGAGTCGTTGTGGGCGACAGGCGGAAGGTCTCGGTTTCTTTCATGGTCCATGAGTTTATCTATGTCTTCAGGATTGTCGACGTGACTTCAGGCTCGATCGCTCGAGAGGAGCAGGTGCGGATCTGAAGTCGTGGGACCACGAGCCGGAGATCCCGAAGCCGCGTATCGACTCCGTTGATCCGACCTCTCCGATCGCTGACTATACGGCCGTGAAGGAGAGAAACGCGTGATCACGATCGTCGTCAGCCTGACCCTGCTTGCAGCCGGAGATCCAAGTGGGCAGGAAGGTATCGAGTTCCCCCAGAAGCCAATCGCTCCATTGACCTGCTCCCCAAAAACTGATCCACGTGTTATGAGAGTTCCATGGGCCTAGAAGGGCCAAGGAGCTCTCGATGAAACGGATACGACACAGCCCGGAACAGATCATCGTCAAGCTTCGGCAGGCTGACGCCGACGTGGCGGCCGGCCTCTCGGTCGAGCAGATCTCCAAGAAGCTGGGGATCGCGCTGCAGACGTCCTTCAGGTGGCGAAACCAGTACGGCGGCATCAAGGCCGATGAGATGAAGCGGCTGAAAGAGCTGGAGAAGGAGAACGCCCGCCTGAAGAAGATCGTGGCGGACCGGGCCCTCGACATCAGCATGCTGAAGGAGGTCGCCAAGGGAAACTTCTGAGCCCGGACCGGGGGCGAGAAGCAGTGAAGCATCTCGAAGAAACCTTCAACGTGTCCGAACGCCGGGCTTGCCAAGCGATCGATCAGCCTCGCTCTACCCACCGCTATCCGGCCAGGGAGAACGGCGAGGAGGAGAAACTCGTGGGGAGAATGGTGAAACTTTCGACGCAGCATCCCCGCTACGGCTATCGCCGGATTACTGCGCTCTTGAGGGAGGAGGGCTGGCGCGTCAACCGCAAACGAGTCCATCGGTTGTGGCGGCAGGAAGGGCTCAAAGTCCCCGTGAAGCAGAGGAAGAGACGGGCGGTCGGCTGGAGAGGCGGCAGCCGCTGGCGCCTCCGGGCCGAGCACCTGGACCACCTCTGGAGCTACGACTTCGTGATGGATCAGACGGTGGATGGCAGACGCCTGAAGGTCCTGCCGATCGTGGACGAGTTCACGAGGGAGTGCCTGGCGATCTTGGTGGCGAGGAGCATCACTGCGGAGGACGTGGTGGGCGTGCTCAGGTGGCTGGTGGCGACGCGTGGAGCACCCGGGCACCTCCGATCGGACAACGGGCCGGAGTTCATTGCGACGGCCGTGAAGGACTGGCTGGCGACTGCGGGGGTCGAGACGCTCTACATCGAGCCTGGAAGCCCGTGGGAGAACCCGTACAGCGAATCGTTCAACAGTCGCCTCCGGGATGAAGTCCTCGATCGGGAGGTCTTCATGAGCTTGCTGGAGGCCCGCGTCTTGCTGGAGGCATACAGGAAGGAGTACAACACTCGGCGACCGCACAGTTCCCTCGGCTACCGGACGCCCGCGGTGTTTGCCGCGAGCTGCTGTGGCTTCTCCGGCTCGGCGCCGCCTCGCCGGAGAAGCCAGAAGGTTAGGACAAGGTCTTGACTCTCATAAGACCTGGACCAGAAAACGGGGGCAGGTCACTCCCGCGAACCTACTCTTCCGAACCGGTGCAGGTAGAACTTAAAGTGCCGGTGCGAGGAATTGCATGGTCCTGGGCAACGGAGGCAGTCTGGCCGAGGTTCGACGATCTGCCGATTGACGAAGCAGCGAACGTTTCGTGGGGTAGGCAACTGCGGGAATTGTGGGACGCTCGTGACGGGGAAGCGTCAAGAAGGTATACCACTGTCTTGGCAGGCCTTCTGTTGCGGGAGATTCTTCAAGAGACTCAACGGGTCCAGGTTGGGATAGCCTTGCGCAATGCCGTCAACGATCTGCGCAAATCGCTAATCAACGTGGCCTTCGGAGAGTTCCGCAAGGTCGTGTCCGGCGTCAACTATTCCTTCCGTCGACGACAATTAGAACTTCCGTTCCATCATCCAGCCTTGGATCCGTCTCTCTTCCCCCCTCCCCCCGGGGGGAGGGGGGTTCCGAAAGTTAATTTTCCCTGGGTGTTCCGGGTCATGCCGACCCGCAAAGTCCTCCTATAAGCGATCCTGGGCCTTCCTTTTTCCAGCAAAGCTCCATTCCTACCCTCCTGCGCCCTCCTTTGCGGTTTCTTTGCTCACCTGGAGTTTGCCTCGCTTGTGCAGCACGTCGGCGAGAATGCCTATCTGTCCTTGGGCCCGGCCTTCCCCCCTGCAGGAGGGCTACCGGGGGACCTGCTGTCCACCTTCCGTGAACTGCCTGTCCAGCATCCCGTGAAATCGCTGTCCACCATGGCGTGAAATCGGTGTCCAGCATCGCGTGAAACCCGCACCTCCTGGACACCTCCTCCGCTGAGCGCCGAGAAAGCGATCACCGAACCGACGTGCACGCATTGTGGCCACGGCCTGCCCCTCGTCGAAATCCTCTTCCACCGCGTCAGTTCTTGGACTCCACCTAGCGCCGGCGATGATGCGGTCACCACAGTCATCCTCGATCCGTCCGAGAATCCGCGCTCACACGCGCGGCGCGCCCGAGGTCGAGTCGGTCCCGAGCCTGCCTGCCGAATAGCACGGGCTCAGGGTAGTGCAAGAAGTCTTTCGCATATTCTGGAGAGAGCAGTCATCCATCTTCCTTCCTTCCCTTTCTCTCCAAGGTGCACTCCCTTCCGAGGCACATTGTGCCTCAAAGCAGTGTCCATGGAAATCGTAGGGCGATGGAGAATCAACGCCCTTGGAGTTCTCGTAATCACGCATCCGATCGGTCCCATCCCATCCTGGTGTCCGCATGGCGTATGGTCGATATAGAGGGAGCACGGAGACTTGGAGCAAGAGATGGTGAAATTCAGCTGGCACAATCCGGAATACAGCGCCTTCGAGAGGTGGAACTCGCTTTGTCCGTCTGGGCAATACGAGCACGTCGAACCGACGACCGTTTCCGGTTTGATTCCCCAGTCGCTGTTGGACAAGACTCATAGCCTGGTGGTGATGGCTTCTGGCACGGGGGCTACGAACGTCGTCGTCGCTAACCTCTTCAGGATCGACAAGACAGCGATCGATCAGCAGCCCTACATCGGCGTGTGGGATCATGAGAGCGGGATTGCCACGGGCGGGTTTGTGGATCACGGGAACTGGCGAAATAGGAGCCAGTCTTTCAGACAGAAGTTTTTCCAGCACGTCATGCAGAGCGGTGTTCATTTGTACCTCCCCATGTTGAGTGACAATACTCCGGCGATGAGTGGATTCCTGATCGACCTTGCTCCGAGTCCCAACGTCGATGCGTTCTGGACGGCGATTGACGTCAAAAAGCGTAAGGAGCAGGAGTAGCGGTGAAGTTCCAAGGGTTGCGGGAGAATCGGCGTTCGAGAACTGGACCTTGGACCTTGAGAACTGAAGTCAATAGTCGCTCGGCAGCAGGATCGTAGTCAGCGACCGGTCCCACTCCGTGATGATGTAGAACTTCTTGTCCGGCGACGACCGGTAGACCGACAGCAGGCCGGTCCCGTCGTTGAGCACGTCCTCGTTCGCCTGCCAGTCCTCGGCATCGACATTGCCCCAGTCTCCGGAGAGGTGGCAAGCCAGGGCGCGGAACATATCGTGGGGGAGAAGAACCTCGACGGCAGTCCTGGTGACGATGACCCTGCCAGGGTTGAACTTCCAGTCGGACACGATCAGCGGAGGTCCTTGTAGAGGAGCCCTTCATTCTCCTGAAATGAGACGAGGGTCCCGCCCTTCTTCCTCGTCTGGCCGAACTGGGTCCAGCCGACAAGCTGTCCGTGCTTGTCGCGGACGATGACCCGACCGACGGGTACCGGCTCGCGGTACCCGACGATCTCCTGGTGCTCGTTGCGGATCGGCTCCATGGTCACGCTCGCTGCGCCAGGTGCGCCTTGATGATCTCCCGGACCTTGGTGCTCATCGCACGCTCGCCGACTTCGGACTTCAGCCGGGTGATGTCGTCGTCGGACAGGAAGATCAGGACGCGCTTGAGCGGCTCTCCCTCCGTGGGGGCGCGTCCCTTGCGCTTCTTCTCCGCTCGCCGCTCCCGTCGCGCCTCGATCTCGACGATCCGGGCGCTCCCTGGCTCGTCAAAAATGGCGAAACTCGAACTAAGTACCGCGCGTCACAATTTCGTAGCTGAAAGGCCTGCCCTGGCGCGCGGTACGTGCCGGGGGGGTGTGGGGGGGCCGGCAAGGGACCCCCCAGGGGGTCAGCGAGCGGAGCGAGCGCAAAGGGGGT
>Ga0187892_10007596_pt1 | contig 15349 bp, 12 predicted proteins | sample MA1701073metaG_FD_139345 | JGI IMG/M metagenome (GOLD analysis project Ga0187892, IMG submission 139345) | Bio-ooze microbial communities from a basaltic lava cave in the Kipuka Kanohina Cave System on the Island of Hawaii, USA - MA170107-3 metaG ... | reverse complement strand
GTAGGAGAGGGGCAAACGGATTCTCTTTCATTAGCTTTTCCCCGTTTCGCAGAATTACTGAGATGACGACCGCTAGCCCCTCACCTCCCCATCGCTGACGCGATGGGTCCCTTCCTCTCCCCGCTGCGCGGGGCGAGGACCGCCTGGCGTTATCCGCTCCGCCAATCTCGCAATCCGTTTGCAGGCTTCCTTGATCTGCGCCTCATCCACAGTCAACGCCACGCGGAGATGCCCGGCACCCCCCGCGCCGAAGCTCTCGCCCGGCATGGTGACGACGCCTTCCTCCTCCAGCAGCCGCCCGGCAAACTCCGTGCCTGAAAACCCGGTCTTGCGCACATCGACCATCACGAACATGCCGCCTTCCGGCATGCGGGCCGAAACCGTCCTGGCCTGCCGGAGTCCCGCCACCACGGCGCGATCGCGGGCCTCGTAATTCCGTTTCATGGCGTCGACTTCGGGGAAATGGTTGTCGAGGGCAAAGGCGGTGGCGTCTTCGAGAAAGGGCTGCGAGCCGAACAGCATGGTTTCGGCAATCGGCAAGGCCTTTCCGCAGAATTCTTCCGACGCCGCGATCCAGCCGCAGCGGAAGCCAGGCATGGCGTGAGACTTCGATATGGAAGACACAACGACGGTGCGCTTCTCCAGTTCCGCCACATCGAAGGGCGAGGCGAACATGGTGTTGCCGTAAGTGAGCGTCGCATAAACTTCGTCGGAGATAATCCACAAATCATGCTTGGTGCAGAGCTTGCCGATCCTGCCAATCTCCTCGGCGGTGAAGACAGCGCCCGTGGGATTGCTCGGCGTGTTCAGCAGCAGCACGCGCGTCCGGGGCGTTATCGCCTTTTCAAGATCGGTAGCCTTGAGGTGGAAGCCATGGTCGGGATTAACGCGTACCGGCACGGCGACACCGCCCGCTGCGGCGATAACGCCCTCATAAGTCGCGTAATAGGGATCGGCCATCAACACCTCGTCGCCCTCCTCGATCAGTACGTTCATGGCGATGAAAAGGGCGGTTTGCGTTCCCGGCAGAAACAGGAATTGATCGGTGGAAATGGCGCGGCCGGTGCGCAGGGTGTACATGCGCGAAAGCGCCCCCAGCACCGGGGGTTCGCCCCGGCCATTGGAATAGCGCGTGCGGCCGGCGCGCATCTGCCTTTCCGCCACATCCATGATGGCCGTTGGCGGCGGCGCGTCAGGCTCGCCGATCGACAGGAAAATCAGGGGTTCGCCGAGCGCGGCGCGGCGCTTGCCTTCGATGTGAACGGCCCATTTTTCCGACCCGAGCCCCGTGAGCCGCTCGGCCACTTTCGCGTAACGCATGATTCTCCGCCTGCAATGGAGGGCGCGTGTTACACGGCTTTCGAGGAAATTGCACCAGTACGCGAAATACGCAACTCCGCCGCCCGTTTCAGGATTTCATGGTCATCGGCGCTCACCCCTAGCACTGGACATGCCCTGCCATAAAGTGTTTCCGCAATCTGCGCGCCGATGGCGAGGTTCACATCGGGAGTGACAAGGACAATTGCAGCCGGAGCGGTTCTCAAACGGATCGCCTCGGCGATGGCGCCGGGCGCCGAGCCCGATCCGCGCGCTTCACGCATCAGCAGGATGACGCCGGTCAAGCAAACGCCGCGCTGCGGATGATGCACGTCAAGAATTACGCCGGTGCGTGGATCGAAACCGCCCCAGAAACTCAGCGGCGCTTCCAGCGCCAGCACCGCGCCTTCCGCTGCTCCGGCGTTGAGCACCAATGCCTGGATCATGCGGCCAGCCATGAACCGGGTTCGCGCCAGACTTCGCCCCGCACCGCGCTCTCAATGCATTCACGCAAGCTGCCGAAAGCAACTTCGACGCCGAGCATTCCCGGCGCGTAATAGGCCCACTTCGCCGCATTGGTCATCATCCGCCCGCGCAGGGCCGGAATACGCGGCGAATAATAGGTGCAGACATCGACCGGGATCTGAAAACCGGCAGCTTCCAATGTTGCAAGCCAGCCCTTGGCGGCGATCAGCTGGCGCACGCCGCGGCTCGTTGAAATGAAACACGGCAAGCCGGCTTTCACGCTGCGGCCATCGAGTAAATTTATTACTTCGCCGAATTCGGCAAAGGAGAAGTGCGGCGTGCCGAGCGCCACGGCATCGAGCGGGCCATCGGAGGCGGTGGAAAGTTCGGCATGGGCGCGGCGCAGGTCGTGGGTTGTTACGATTGTTGTCTCCCCGCCCGCGAACACCGAGGCAAGATCGGGCGCTTCCGGCGTCACAGCCACGCCATGCCAGAGTTCAACACCGCCGGAAGTGGCCGCTGCGGCGCTAATCGCCTTGCAGCCATCCTTCGTGGTGATCGCAGAAAGCCCGGAGATCACCGCAACGCGGCTGCCGGCGACCCGCCCCATGTGATGTCCAAGAAGATGAGGAAAGAGATCGCCGGCGCGGCAGGCTTCCGGCAAAGCGGTACAATCGAAATGCAGTCGCACCCGCCTCCCTTCGTCCGTGTGCAGGCCGGCGAAGGGGGCTTTGCCGGCGAGCGCGCAGGCGACATCGAGATAGTCGCCGTATTTGTTGGTGCGGGCACCCACAACGGAATTGTAATAGGAGACGGCGTTCGATTCCCCCGCCGCGATGTGATCGCCGAATTCAGGCCCGCCCGGCAATTGATAGGGCGCGCAGGTCCAGGTTGGTTGGCAGCCCAATTGCGCATAAAGCCGCATCAGCTCCCGCGCGCCGCTGACCATTTCCGGATCGCTGACCTCGGGCCTGAGCGCTGGATCGGCAAGACTCACCAGACCCGTGTTGGTCCAGGTGGTCACGGCAAGCTTCGCACCATGCTCCAGCAGATAGCGCACGAAATCGACATGGGCCTGGCCGGTATAGAGGCAGGCATCGATATGGGCGAAACCGATGGGAATGAGAGAAGGCGCCCCCATGATCTCCGCCGCCTGCACCAGAAGCCGCATAGCGAGCTGCATGGCCTTGCCCTCGCGCCCCGCGAGACGGGCTGTGTCTATGTCGTCGAGGTCAACCAAAATAGCCCATGAAGAGGATGCCCGCGTCGAGCGCGGGCATGATGAGAAGGGATGAAGCGAATTTTCTTTTTCTCATCATGCGCGGGCTTGACCCGCGCATCTTCTTCGAAGGGTGCAATTTGAGAGACGTCACTCCTTTACCTTCTCACGGGCCAGCCGGTTGAGCATTACGTAGTCGGTCTTGCCGGAGCCCAGCAGCGGCATCTCAGCAACCGCGATGATGTTGCGCGGAATCATTAAATCGGTTGCGCCCGCACGCTTCAGCCCTTCGGATAGGCGGGCGCGGTCTAAAGTGTCATCGGTCGTGAAAAGGACGAGCTGCTCGCCTCGCTTGGGATCAGGCACGGCGACGATTGCATGCAGGGTTTCCGGAAAAGCCGTATGCAGTTTGCCCTCAACAGCCGACAGCGACACCATTTCCCCGGCGACCTTGGCAAAGCGCTTGGCGCGTCCGAGGATCGTGACATATCCGTGGCCGTCGATGTTCACGATGTCGCCGGTGTCATACCATCCCTCGGGCGGCGGCTCGATCACGCCGGGGTTGTCCGCATGAAGGTAACCCAGCATGATGTTGGGGCCTTTCACGAACAGCCGACCGCCATCCTCAATCCCTTCCACGGGCTCCAGCCGGTATTCGATCTGGTCAAGCAGCCGCCCCACGGTTCCGGTGCGATGGTGCATGGGTGTATTGACGGCGAGCACCGGAGAACATTCGGTGGCGCCATAGCCCTCGAGAATGCGAAGCCCGAATTTTTCCATCCAGATGTCGCGCGTCTCCTGCTTCACCCGCTCGGCACCCGCCACCACGAGCCGCGTATTGAAGAAATCGTAAGGATGGGCATTGCGGGCATAGCCCATGAGGAACGTGTCGGTGCCGTAAACCACTGTCGCGTTCGTGTCGTAGCAAAGCTCGGGAACAATCTTGTAATGCAGCGGCGAGGGATAGAGGAAGGTTCGTACACCCGCCAATACAGGCAGCAAGGTTCCAGCGGTGAGCCCGAAGGAATGAAACATGGGCATGGCGTTGAACACGAAATCCTGGGCGGTGAAAGCGATGCGCGCCGCCGCCTGGTGGCGGTTGGCGTGAAGATTGCGGTGCGAAAGGACGACGCCCTTGGGCATGCCCTCGGAGCCCGAGGTGAAGAGTATCACAGCCGGTGAATTCGGCTCGCTGCTTGTCCGCTTCAACGCCCACCGGGGAAATGTCCGGGCATAGTGGCCATAAAGCTTGTCCAAAAGCCCAAGACTGGCGCGAAGGTCCTCAAGATAAATAATCTTGCGGTTGCGCCCCAGCAGCTCAAGGCTCTCCTGCATCTCCCCCGCCTCGATGAAACGGCGTGAAGTCACGATGGTTGCAACCCGTGCCGCCGCGCACGCCGCCGCCATATTGGTTGCGCCCGTCGAGAAATTCAGCATGGCAGGCACGCGGGCTGTCGCATGCAATCCGAAGATCGTCAGAAAGCAGCCAATGGCATTGGGCAGCAGCACGCCGACATTGGTTTCCCCGGGAGTTAACTTCGCCAGTTTCCGGCCCAACACAAAGCTTCCCGCCACCAGCCGGTCATAGGTCACGGGGTGACGCTGGATATCCTCGAGGATCAAATGTTGGCGGCCATGGGTTGCCCTGGCATCAAGCAGGGCGTCGAACAGAGTCTGGTCGATGTTCGAGGTGCGAAACACCATGTCGGTCATCACATCGTACAGCTTGTCCGCCTGATGCTCGCGCAGTGCGGCACCCCTGAGCGCTGGAGGTGAATCAAATTTCACCGGGGGCAGAAATGTCAGCGTGATTTTGGGGAACCAGCGTAAGCGCTGCTTGCCCCGCATGCGCGAAAACATGGAATATTGCGCGCCATCGATCTTCACCGGCAAAACCCTGGCGCCGGCCAGTTGCGCGATGGCGCCCGGCCCCTCATAGACTTTCATTAATGTCCCGGTGACGGTGATGCGTCCCTCCGGGAAAATGACGATCTTGCGGCCCTTCTTCAATTCCTCGACGAGACTGCGGAGCGCCATCGGGTTGGCGGGATCGATGGGGATCATGTCGAAGAAAAAGAAAGCGGGCCTCGCCCACCATTTCTGCCCCATGTGGGTGTTGATGGCGAAACCGCAGCGCTCCGGCAGGAAGGCTGAGAGCAGGGGTCCATCGAGTATGGAGGTGTGATTGGCGACGATCACCGCCCTCCGTCCGGCGGCCGCGAAATTCTCAAGGCCTCTGACCTCGACGCGGTAGAGCAGGCGGAACACCTGCCGCAACAGATTGGCCACAAGCTCCTGCGGCAACAGGCGGCAGATCAGGAGCGCGGCAACGGCGTTGGCCAGCGCCAGAGTGAGAAACAGGCCGCGCTGCGACATGAACGTCAGCAACAGGACAGAGAGGACGGTCGCCGCGATCATGAACACCGCGTTCATCACATTGTTGGCGGCAATGACGCGCGAACGCTTGGGCGGACTGGCGCGGTTCTGCATGATGGCGTTGAGCGGCACCGCGTACAGGCCGCCGAAGAAAGCGGTGAAGAAGAGATCGATGCCGACGCGCCATCCCGTCCAGGTTGAGAAGAAAACCGCCGGCCCGTTTTCAGCCGATCCGGCCAGCCCGGCGGCGGCGAGCCCTGAGGCGAAATAGAAATCGGCCAGGAAGACCGTCATCATGATCGCCGCCACGGGCACGTATTTGGCCGATACCTCGCCCTTCAGCAGCGAATTGGTCATCATCGATCCAGCGCCCACGCCGATGGTGAATAGGGCATTGAAAATGTTGGCGACGTCGTCGCTGCCCAGCAATATCTGTTTGGTGAACACCGGCAACTGCACCACGATGGCGGTCGCCAGCAGCCAGAACCACGAGGCGCCAAGCACCGCGTAGAACACGTCCCAGCGTTCGCGCGCGTAACCCAGAATCTTCTTCGTCTGGCGCGGCACATTCCAGTCGATCCTGAGGCCGGGGGCAGGGGCTGGCGCCGCCGGCATGCGCAAGGTCGCGATCCAGGCGATGACGGCGAGCCCGGCAATGGCACCTGAAAGCACGGGCCGGCCCCAGTCCAGACGAACCAGCGAGCCTCCGGCGATGATGCCGAGCAGGATGAATACGAATGTCCCCATCTCGATCAGGCCGTTGCCGCCGATCAGTTCCTCGCGTTTCAAATATTGCGGCAGCACGCCGTACTTCACCGGGCCGAAGAAGGCGGCAAGCGTTCCGGCGAGAAACAGCACGAGGAGATCGAGAAAGGCGTTGTCGAACCAAAGGGCGGCCGCGCCGAAACACATGACACCGATCTCGGCGAACTTGATCCTGCGGGCAATTGCCGCCTTGTCGAATTTGTCGGCGAGTTGGCCCGCGATGGCGGAGAACAGCAGGTATGGCAGGATGAAGAGAGCCGTTCCGGCCTGGACGAAGACGATGGGGTCCCAGCCCTGTTTTACAGCCAGATCATAGGTGATCAGGATCGCGATGCCCTGGCGGAGCGCGTTGTCGTTGAAGGCGCCGATCGCCTGGGCCACGAACAGCGGCAGGAAGTTGCGAGTCTTGAGCAGCGAAAGCTGAGTATGTTCGCTCATGGAATCACCAAAGAGCCCTCATCCGCCCTTCGGGCACCTTCTCCCACGCGTTCCGCGCAGGAGAAGGCACAACATTGATGCGCCTTCTCCCGTGCCGCAAGGCATGGGAGAAGGTGGCCACGATTGCAAGCTTGCGCCGCAAGCGCGCAAGCAATGGCCGGATGAGGGCCTCTTCAATCACCCATTCACCATGCGTGGCGTCATCTCAATCAGCGTCGGTCCATCGGCCACAAGGGCGGTCTTGATGGCAGTTGCAAGCGCCTTGAGCGAAGCGGGCTTCTCGGCGATGCACCCATAGGCTTTGGCGAGCGCCTGGAAATCCGGGTTCTTCAAGTTAACGGCATTGGGCTGGATGCCCTTCATCACCATGTCGTCGTGAATGGCGCCAAGCAATTCATTGTTCCACAGGAGGATGACAAGCGGCAGCTTGTGCTCGGCCGCCGTGCCCAGTTCGTTGACGGTGTACTGGAGGCCGTAATCGCCAACCAGCACGGCAACCGGTGTCGAGCCCACACCGAATTTGGCGCCGATGCCGGCGGGTAGTCCAAAACCCAAGGTGCCGAAACCCACCGGGTGGATCCAGGTGCGCGGGCATTGCACGGGGAATACCTCGTTCGCCGCATAGGCAATCTGGGTCATGTCGGAGGCAACGACGGTTTCATCGGGCAACGCGTTGCGGATGACGTCGAGAACTTTCGACAACATAGGGCGGTGCTGATCGGATTCACCAAGAGCGATGGAAGCCGATGCCGCGCCGGGGCGTTCCCTCACTTGTGCCGCCATCATTTCCAGGGCCTCGCGCGCATCGGCGAGAATGGCGATTTCCGCTGTGTGAGGCTTGGCCAGAGAATCCCGGTCGATGTCGATGCGGATCAGGTTCTTTTCGATCAGCATGGCCGAATTCCAGAAGTCGGTTTCGGACAATTCAGATCCGGCGCATAAAATGGCGTCCGATTCCGCCAACAACGCCTGGCCTTCCTCGCGGGCGAGGCGATAGCCCACGCACAGGGGATGATCGGCCCGTACCGCGCCCTTGCCTGCCGTCGTGGTCAGGATCGGGGCCTTCAGCTTTTCAGCGATGGCGGTGGCCGCCGCTCCCCCATGCAAGGCGCCGCCGCCCAGCAGAATAACCGGCCGCTTCGCGGCATTGAGCTTTTTCACCGCGGCGGCGATTTGTTTCGCCGAAGGCGTGGCCAACGGCGGAACGCTGCGCGTATGCCAGCCGTGCCCCGCCGGTTCCTTGAGGAGATCGAGCGGAATTTCGAGATAGGCGGGCCTCGGCCTGCCGCTGGCAAAATTCGCGAAAGCGCGCGCCACGCCGTCGCGCACATCCTTCGGCGTATAAGCCCTGATGGCGAGGCTGGTCACCGTCGCCGCTGCCCCGCGCTGATCCAGCATCTCATGCAATCGCCCACGGCCTTGCGCCGCATCGCCGATGTCAAGCGCCGAAGAGATCACCAGTACATTGCTTGAGTCGGACCATGCTTGTCCCATGGGTGTCAGGATATTGAGAAGGCCCGGCCCCGTGATGGTGAAGCACACGCCGGGCTTGCCGGTTGCCCTCGCATAACCATCGGCCATGAAGCCCGCACCCTGTTCGTGGCGCACCAGGATATGCCGGATTTTCGAGCGCGGCAGGGCGCGGTACATTTCCACATTGTGAACGCCCGGTATGCCGAAGATCGTGTCGACGCCATAGGCTTCGAGCAGACCGACGAGGGCTTCGCCGGTTGAGAGTTCGGCACGTTCAGTCATTTCAAGCTGCCTGCGTTCGCGGTGGGTTCACCGCGTGACATGCCACAAGGCTTGCATCATGGGCAAGGAGGGCAGGATTGATGCGAGGGCACATCTCGAAGCAAAGGGGGCAGCGGGGATGAAACGTGCATCCAGACGGTGGCGCGAGTGGCGAAGGCAATTCGCCCTTCAAAACGATGCGGTCGCGCTTGCGGCCGGGATCGGGATGGGGCGTCGCCGACCACAGCGCCCTGGTATAGGGGTGTTGGGGATTGCTAAATACGGAGTCGCGGGAGCCGTGTTCCACGGCGCGCCCAAGATACATGACCATGACATCGTCGGCGATGTGGCGCACCACGGATAAATCGTGGCTGATGAACAGATACGCCAGATTGTGGCGCTCCTGAATGTCGGCGAGGAGGTTGAGTACCTGCGCCTGGATCGAAACATCGAGCGCGGACACCGGCTCATCGAGCACCAGAATCTCCGGATCGAGCATCAGTGCCCGGGCAATGGCGATGCGCTGGCGCTGGCCGCCCGAAAACATGTGGGGGTAGCGGTCATAATGTTCTGGGCGAAGTCCCACGCTCGTCATCGTGGCCCGTGCCCGCTCGGTTCGTTGGCGTTGCGATAATTTCGTATTGACCTTGAGCGGCTCCTCCAGCGCATTGCCGATCTTCTGGCGCGGGTTGAGCGAGCCGTAGGGATTCTGAAACACGATCTGCACCTTGTGCCGCAAGGATCGCAGCGTTTCACTGGAAGCCCCGGCAATCTCCTGGCCCGTAATCACCAGCGAGCCTGAGGTCGGCGGCTCGATCATGGTGACGAGGCGGGCCAGGGTCGACTTGCCGCAGCCCGATTCGCCCACGACAGCGAGCGTCTTGCCGCGCTGAAGTGTGAAGCTCGCGCCATCGAGCGCCTTCAGCGTGGCGGGTGCTGTGAAAGGCCCGCGCGACAGGCTGTAATAGCGGGTCAGATTCGTTGCGGTCAGAACCGTGGTCACGCGGCCCGCTCCGTACCGGGATGGCCTTGGGGTATGCCGTTCTTCAGCGGATAGTGGCACAGGGCGCCCTCTAAGCGAGGCGGTATGGTGCTGACGCAGAGCGACGTCGCGAACTTGCAGCGCGGCGAGAACAGGCAGCCGGGCGGCCGGTCGAACTGCCCCGGTACCACGCCTGGAATGGCAGGAAGCCTCCGTCCCGTGGCGCGCTCGGGAAGCGCTGAAAGAAGCGCTGCCGTATAGGGATGGCGGGGATCGCGGAAGAGCGTCGCCACATCCTGCTCCTCAACCTTCCACCCGGCATATTGCACGCTGACCCGCTCGGCGGTTTCGGCAACAACGCCCATGGAATGGGTGATCAGCACAAGGCCCATGCCGGTGTCTTTTTGCAAGCGTACCAGCAATTCGAGAATCTGCGCCTGGATGGTGACATCGAGCGCCGTCGTCGGCTCGTCGGCGATCAACAGTTTCGGATTGCAGGCAATCGCCATGGCGATCATCACGCGCTGGCTCATGCCGCCCGAGAGCTGGTGGGGATAGGAGGAAAGCCTGGATTTGGGAGCGGGGATACCTACGTGGTCGAGCAGTTCGATCACCCGCCTTTGCCGGGCTTTCGCATCCATATCGAGATGGGTCTTGAGCGCCTCGTCCAGTTGGAAGCCCACGGTGAAACACGGGTTGAGGCTCGACATGGGCTCCTGAAAGATCATGGCGATATCCTTGCCGGTGATCTTGCGCCGCTCATCGGCCGGCAGGGTGAGGAGGTCTCGCCCGTCGAAATTCATGGCGTCGGCGGTTACTTTGGCCGTCCACGGCAAAAGTCCCATGACGGCCAGCATGGATACCGACTTGCCCGAGCCTGACTCGCCCACAATCGCCAGTACCTGGCCCTTGTCGACGCTAAGTGACACGCTGTCGACCGCCCGGAACCAGCCCGAGCCGGTCTTGAATTCGACGGTGAGGTTAACGATTTCGAGCAGGGCCACGATCATCGCCCTTTGTTTTTAGAGGTTGTGGTACTATATTTCCTAGAGGAAGCGGCGGTCCGCTTCACTGGAGCTTTCACACGATGCGCATTCCGATCCTTCCGCTTACTCATTTTAAGGGTGAATGACGATGGCACAATCCAAGCCGCCATCTACGGGATTTCAGAAGCCGGGCTCAGGCCCCCTCCCGGGGTACTGACCGTCTCCAAACCAAGCGACCCGCGCAGGGCATCGCGCGCCTGCGCTCCCGTTATCAACACCGTCTTGATCTGCCAGACATAGTCTTCGTAAAGCCTCGCCTTGCGGGTTTGCTCCAGCTCCTGATAGCGGTCGCTGCGTAAATCTTCCACCAGCTCGCGCAGTTTGTATTCCTGTTTATAGTAAGCCACCACATCGTCGATGGTTTCGGTCGGCAGAATGTGCACATCCGGCAGCATCGCTTCAAAAACGATCTCTGGCGCATCGCGCGGCACAAATGGCGTGAACGCTTGCGCCCGGCCTTTGCGCAAAATCCTGCGCGTCATGTCCGCCACATGGTCATCGAGGTCGATTTCCTCGTAGCGCGTCAGATTGCTCTCGATTTCCGCCAGCAGTGCCGTTTGTACATCGACGATCTTTTCATCGCGCCGCTTGGCCTCGAGGCGGGTTTCGCTCCAGTGTGACGCAAACCAGCCCAGCGCTGTTACGGCGGCCGAGACGATCGCGGCGATGACAATAGTGTCGAGCAATCCCGGCACACTCAGCTCCGCCGGAGTCTCGGATCGAGCGCGTCGCGGAGGCCGTCGCCCACGAGGTTGATCGACAGCACGGTGATCAGAATGGCGATCCCCGGAAACGCCATGACCCAGGGATGCGAGCTCATGAGATCGCGGGTGTCGGCCAGCATGGAGCCCCATTCGGGGGTTGGCGGCTGGGCGCCAAGTCCTAGAAAGCCCAATGCCGCCGCCTCCAGAATGGCGTCCGACATGCCAAGGGCCGCCTGCACGATCAGGGGCGCCAGGCAATTGGGCAGCACCGTCACGGTCATCAGCCGCCAGGGCCTGACACCTGCGACCTTGGAGGCGGTCACATAGTCCCGGGTGAGCTCGGACAGAGCCGAGGCGCGAACCAATCGCACGTAACGCGGAAGATAAACCACGGTGACGGCAATGATGGTGTTGGTCAGGTTGGGGCCGATCACCGCGATGATCAGGATCGCAAGCACAAGGCCCGGGATCGACATGATCAAATCCATGATGCGGATGATCACCACATCGACAATGCCGCCGAACCAGGCGGAGGCCAAGCCAAAGGCAATGCCGAATACCATCGACACGGCCATCACGCAAAGGCCGATGAACAGCGACACGCGCGCGCCATACATGATGCGGGAAAGCATGTCGCGGCCCACCGCGTCAGTGCCGAGCAGAAAACGCGGATCCGAGTCTTCTTTCCAGAATGGCGGCATCTTGGAAAAACCGCGGAATTGTTCGATCGGATCGTGGGGCGCGAGCACGCCTGCGAAAATCGCTGTCAGCACGATGACGATCACGACCGCTAGACCCGCGACGGCGCCGCGATTTTCCCGGAAGGCGTGCCAGAAGGCCAGAAGCGGCCCCGGCGGGGCTTGCGGCATCGCGGTTACCGTATCAATGGCCATGCCGAATCCTCGGATTTATCAAACCGTAGAGCAGCTCAACGATCACATTGACGATGATGACGACCGTTGAAATCAGCATGATGCCGCCCTGAAGCGCCGGGTAATCGCGCCGCCCAATTGACTCAACCAGCCACTTGCCGACCCCCGGCCAGGCAAAAATCGTTTCGGTCAAAACCGCGCCGGCGAGCAATGTGCCGGTTTGCAGGCCGATCACGGTCACCACGGGAATGAGTGCGTTGCGGAGCGCATGCAAGCCGATCACCCGGCGCACCGCGAGGCCCTTGGCCCTGGCGGTCCGCACATAATCCTCTTCCAGCACTTCCAGCATGGAGGAGCGCGTCATGCGGGCAATGACGCCAAGCGGTATGGTGCCGAGCACGATGGTCGGCAAGATCAGATGACGCACGGCGTCGACGAAAGCGCCTTTCTGGCCTGACATCAAACTGTCGATCAGCATGAAGCCCGTCACCTGCGGGAAATAAAATTTGATGGGGTCGATACGGCCCGACACCGGCGTCAGATGCAATGTGTTGGACATGAGGAGGATGAGCATAAGCCCCCACCAGAAAATCGGCATGGAATAGCCGGTGAGCGCCAGGCCCATCATCGACTGGTCGTAGATGCCGCCACGCTTGGAGGCTGCGATAACGCCAGCCGGCACGCCCAATGCGATGGCGAAGACCATGGCGCAGAAGGCAAGTTCGATGGTCGCCGGAAACAGCGTCAGGAATTCATGGATGACTGGGGTCTTCGAAATGGTCGAGATGCCGAAATCCCCATGCAGCAAATCCCAGACATAATCGGCAAACTGCTTCCAGATGGGCTGGTCGAGGCCCATCTCCTTGCGCAAAAGCTCGTGCCGCTCCGGCGAGATGCCGCGCTCGCCAAGACGCACTTCAATGGGATCGCCCGGCACCAGGCGGATCAGCATGAAGGTGACGAACATAAGAGCAAAGAAGGTCGGCAGCGTGAGCGCCAGCCTTTTTAATAGAAATCGGATCATATCCGCCCCTGCCCCTTCCCCCCTCGCGGGGAAAGGTGGATCGCGCCGCAGGCGCGAGACGGATGAGGGGGCTGGTTCAGCGAGTCCCCGTCATGCGTTGAGATGCTGAACCGCCCCCTCATCCGGCGCTTCGCGCCACCTTCCCCCGCGAGGGGGGAAGGGGTGCTTGTCTTGCTGTTACTCAGTCACATCTACGCCGTAGAACTCATGGCGGCCGAAGGGGCTGATCTTCCAGTCCACGACCTTCTTGCTGACCGGTTCGTAAACCGTGGAGTGGGCGATGATCACGTCCGGCACTTCTTCCTTCTGGATCACCTGCATCTCCTCGTAGAGCTTCTGGCGGTCCTGCTTCTCGGAAAGCGTCCTGGCTTTGAGGAGCTTTTCGTCGAACTCCTTGTCGCACCATTTGGACAGGTTCTGGCCGCCCTTGCGCGCGGCGCCGCAGCTTCTCAGGAAGAAGAAGTTGTCCGGATCGCCGTTGTCGCCGGTCCAGCCGAGAAGGCCCATCTGATGCTCGCCCTCCTGCATGCGCTTGCGATATTCGCCCCATTCATAGGAGACGAGTTTGGCGTTGATGCCAACCTTGGCAAGATCGGCCTGCATCATTTCCGCCATGCGCTTGGCATTGGGATTGTAGGGGCGCTGCACCGGCATCCACCACAGGTCGGTTTCCAGCGTTTCGACACCGGCGGCCTTCAGCATCTCCTTGGCCTTTTCGGGGTTGTACTCATAGTCGGTCACCGCATCGTTGTAGGACCAGATGGTCGGCGGGATCAGGTTCTTCGCCTTCTGGCCAGCGCCCTGGTAGACTTCCTTCAAGATTGAATCGCGGTCGATCGCCATGTTGATGGCTTGGCGCACTTCCTTCTTGTCGAAGGGCGGCTTTTCCATGTTCATGGCCAGATAGCCAACGTTCAGGCCCGGCTGCGAGAGGAGGTTCACCGCCTCGTCCTTGCCCATGGCTTCAAGATCGGCCGGGTTGGGTGCTATCATCACCTGGCATTCATCGGCCTTGAGCTTGGCGTAGCGGGCCGTTGGATCGGGCGTGATGGCGAAGATCAGGTCGTCGATCTTGGACTTGCCGCCCCAATAGCCATCAAAGGCCTTGAAGCGGATCACCGCGTCTTTCTGATAGTCGACGAACATGAAGGGGCCGGTGCCGACCGGGATTTGGTCGAACTGTTCGGGCGTGCCCTTGTCCATCAAGAACTTGGCGTATTCCGCGGACGCGATGGTGGCGAAGTCCATGGCAAGGTTGGCGATAATCGGCGCGTTCGGCTCATTGAGCGTGAACTTCACGTTGAGATCGTCGACCTTCTCGATCGATTTCAGAAGGTCCGGCATGCCCATGTCGTTGAAATAGTCATAGGCGCCGCCTGAAATCTTGCTGTAGGGGTGCTCGGCCTTCCACTGGCGCTCGAAGGAAAACAAAACGTCGTCGGCGTTGAAATCGCGGCTGGGCGTGAAGCCGTTGACGCCGGAATGGAACTTGACGCCGGAGCGGAGCTTGAAGGTGACGGTCATGCCGTCGGGGGAAACTTCCCAGCTTTCAGCCAGGCCGGGAACGACATTGGTGGAGCCGCGCTCGAATTCGACGAGCTGATTGAAAACGGGCCGTGCGGCATCAAGGCTGGTGCCGGTGATGTTCATGGCGGGGGTGAAGTTCTCGGGCGAGCCTTCCGAGCAGTAAACCAGTGATTTGGCGTTGGCGGCGCCGGCGGCAAGCATCGTCGAAACAAGCAATGCCGCGCCGAAGAGTTTGGTGAGTTTCATGGATCTGTACTCCCTGATATTTTTTGAACGCCCAGCCGGGGCGTAAAAGCATCTAAGCACGTTTTTTCCACCCGATCAAAAACTCCCAAAAAAGAAGGTCCTCGCCCCGCGAAGCGGGGAGAGGAAGGGACCCATCGCGGAACGCGATGGGGGAGGAGAGGGGCTAACGGTCATTTCGTGATAGGCTTGTTTCATGCGCGGCCCTGATCGCTTCCAACTTCCCGCAGCCCGGAAACTGCGCCGGGATTCAACGCTGGCTGAGGCTCGCCTGTGGGAGCAGCTTCGCGCCAAACGGCTGGATGGCTACAAATTCGTGCGCCAGTGTCCGGTCGGACCCTACGTTGCCGATTTTCTCTGCCGTTCCGGGCGGCTGATTATCGAAGTCGATGGCGCGACCCATTCGACGGAAGAAGAACTGCGCCGCGATTTTTTGAGAACACAGTTTCTGCGAACGCAGAACTATCGGGTATTCCGCGTCAGCAATAATGAAGTGATGAACGGACTGGATGAAGTGCTGACTTTGATCCAGGACGTACTTAAACGCGAGATTTAATCCGTTGGCCCCTCTCCTCCCCCATCGCGTGGCCGCGATGGGTCCCCTTCCTCTCCCCGCTGGCGCGGGGCGAGGACATCT
>Ga0187892_10007595_pt1 | contig 15351 bp, 16 predicted proteins | sample MA1701073metaG_FD_139345 | JGI IMG/M metagenome (GOLD analysis project Ga0187892, IMG submission 139345) | Bio-ooze microbial communities from a basaltic lava cave in the Kipuka Kanohina Cave System on the Island of Hawaii, USA - MA170107-3 metaG ... | reverse complement strand
TTCCCGACGCGCACCATGAGGTCGCTCTTCACAATACCAACAAACATCTTTCCTTTCATCATGAACGCCAGCCCGCCGAACATCTCCCTCTCTTTTACTCCTCTGTATTTCTTCAGGGCCTTCCTCATCCTCTCAGCCAGCTTCTGGTCGTATACCATTCTTATCACTTTAGCGTTATTTCCAACGCATAAAAGCGCTTCTGCCGGTTATTTACTTTGTCACTGAATTATGCCTGAAGCAGCCAACCTGGTGGTCGTTTACCATGCCCACCGCCTGCATGAATGCGTAGCATATAGTCGGCCCGGCGAACCTGAATCCTCTTTTCAGGAGGTCCCTGCTCATCGCCTCTGACTCTTTCGTCTTAGCCGGTATTTCCTTTATTGTCCTGAATTTGTTTCTTATAGGCCTGTTGCTGACAAATTTCCAGATATAAGAATCGAACGACCCGAATTCCCTCTGCATCTCCAGGAACATTTTTGCGTTCTGGATCGTTGCAGCGATCTTCAGCCTGTTTCTTACTATGCCCTGGTCTGCAAGAAGCCGCCTTGTATCTTTGTCGCCGTATCTGGCTATCCTGGAAGGATCAAAGTTATTGAACGCTTTTCGGTAATTCTCGCGCTTGTTCAAAATGGTCTGCCAGGTCAGCCCTGCCTGTGCGCCCTCAAGAATCAGGAATTCGAAAAGTTTCCTGTCGTCGTGTACAGGCACTCCCCACTCCTTGTCGTGGTACTCTATCATCAGCTCGTTTGCTCCTGGCCATGCGCAGCGCTTCTTCTCTGGAGCCATTATTATCGTGTCCTTTATAGTGTCCTACTTTGCCACCCTGCGCCTGAACAGCCACGAGGTTATCGGTATGCTGACTATTATTGCACCCACGCACCACGCGAACGCGAGCAGGGCAGAATCTCCTATGGGCGTGCCGACTGTCCAGCTACGGATCGAGTTTATGACGTGCGTGACAGGCTGGTTCTCCGCGAATATCTGCAGCAGGGTTGGCATTGTATCCGTAGGCACGAAAGCGCTGCTTGCGAATGTCAGGGGAAATATCAGCACGAAGCCTACCCACTGCGCAGCCTCCATGCTCTTCACAAGGAGTCCCATTATAGCCGAGACCCATGAGACAGCTGCGCTGAAGAGGAGCGCCATCCCTATCACCAGCATCCATTCTACAGGCCCTGCTGCCGGGCCGAACCCTATCAGCAGTCCGAGCACGATTATTATAGCGCCTGATATCATGTTCCTTATCAGGTCAGCTGCAACATGGCTGACCAGGAAGGCAGAGCCTGACATCGGCAAAGAACGGAACCTGTCAACGATGCCCCTCTGGAGGTCTATAGCAACATTGAGTGTCGTATAGTTAGCGCCGAAGGCGAGTGTCTGGACAAGAATGCCCGCAACCAGGTAGTTCACGTACGTCACGCTGCCTGTGTCTATTGCGCCTGCCAGCACGTACCTGAACAAAATAAAGAACATGATCGGGAACAGCGCCACGGACATGAGCTGGTCTAGGCTTCTGGTGATATGCTTCACGCTTCTTTTGCTGAGCACCCACGAGTCGCTGAGCTTCCAGTAGGCAGACGACCGCTTCTCAGGCTGGACGCTATTCATTTTCGTTCTCCCCCATTGGCTGCCCTGTTGTGTGTCCTGTAAGCGTAAGGAACACGTCGTCTAACGTTGGCTTGTGAAGCGACACGTCCTCCACCTTTATCTTCGCCCTCTCAAGCCTGCTCAATATCTGCTTCAGGTGCTTCGCTCCGCCGTCTATGGTGAGGCTCAGTGTCCTCCTCTTGGCGTCCGTCCTTATGTCCTTCACGCCTATGGCCTTCTTTGCAGCCTCGATCTTCTTCCCGTCTGCTATCACGATTTTCAGGTGCTCCGACCCTATCCTCTTCTTCAATTCATCCGGTGTACCTTCTGCTATGACCACCCCGTTGTCTATGACCATGATCCTGTCAGCCAGCTTGTCCGCCTCCTCCATGTGCTGGGTAGTGAGGAGGATAGTAGCGCCTTCAGCAACGAGCTTCTGTATGAGTTCCCACATGGTCAGCCTGCTTGGAGGGTCTAATCCTGTTGTCGGTTCATCCAGGAATATAACAGGCGGCGAGGCCATGAGGCTGCAGGCCAGGTCCAGTCTCCTGCGCATGCCCCCTGAATAAGTCTTCACAGGCCGCTTCGCAGCGTCTATGAGGTCCAGTTGCTCAAGCAGTTCCTGTGTTCGCTGCTTCGTATCCTTCTTGCTTAGCCTGTACAACCGTCCCATCATTTCCAGGTTTTCTTCTCCTGTGAGGTACTCGTCTACTGCTGCGTACTGCCCTGTCAGTCCAATTGCGCCTCGTACCTTGTCCGCATCGTGAACAACATCGTAGCCGTTCACGTTCACAGATCCTTCATCCGGCTTTAGTAGCGTGCTTAGTATTCTCACAGTCGTCGTCTTGCCCGCCCCATTCGGCCCCAGCAATGCCAGGATGCTTCCTTTCTTGACGGAGAAATCGATGCCTTTCAGCACCTGGAGCTTCTTGAAAGATTTTTTCAGCCCTTTCACAACGATTATGCTCTCGTCCGGCATGGTCATCACAGAAGCTGTTATTCAGAACACGAACCTTCTTATACATATAGGACGACCTATGTAACCTACACGTTGAGAAGAATCCGCGACGTCTTATAAAAAAAGTAGTAATGCTCCCGGCGTAACGGAATTCTTCGCTCCGGATTTCAAGGGGATATTATAAATCCCTGGGAGTATCCGGATATATGAAAGACCTGAGAGAGCAGATCTATTTCACAGATAATGAGATTCGCAGGAATAAAAAGAGAATAGAAAGCAGCGCCATGACCGAGAAAAACAAAGAACTCATCCTGAAGTTCGCTGATTTCTGCGCAGCCGCTGGCGCATCAAAATGCAGAATATCGATACTGCTATGGCACATGGAGCTTTTTGCGCGCTACTTGGATAAGGACTTTGATCAAGCAACAAGAGATGACATGGAAAAAGCTGTCGCAAAGTTCAACCAGGCCGAATACAGCGACTCGACAAAGGCCACCGTAAAGAAGAATGTGAAGCAGTTCTATCGCTGGCTCTACAAACGCGACAAAGGCGATCCGCTGCCTGACTGCGTGAAATGGATTGTGTCGCCAGATCCACCCACAAACATCAAGAAAGAAGACCTGCTGACAAGGGCAGAAATAGAAAAGATAATTTACGCTACGCCGCATCTGATGTACAAGGCCTTGATCAGCGTGCTCTATGAAGGAGCGATGCGGCCAGGCGAGCTTTTGCAGATGCGCCTGAAGGACATAACTTTCAACGAGCACTACGTGACATTATACGTCAGGGGTAAGATGCAGAAAAAGCAGGGCGACAGGAAAATATTCCTTGTAAACAGCTATGATTTGCTTCTGAAGTGGGCAGAGAACCACCCATTCAAGCACGACAAGACCCACCCTGTCTGGATAGCCTGCACCCATCAGAAATACAAGACCGAGGACGTCTACGGCAAGGTGATAAGCTTGGCCTATTTGGCGCAGATGGTAAGAAAATGCGCAAGACGGGCAGGAATAACAAAGCGGGTCACGCCATACATCTTCAGACACAGCCGTGGAACACAACTTTACTTGGAAATGGGAGAAACCCTTGCAAAGAAAATGATGGGCCACTCGCCAGATAGCGACATGGCAAAAGTCTACTGCCACCTGAACGAAGAAGACGTTTTGCAGAAGCTCAAGGAACTGCACGGCATAGCTGACATCAAGGCAGAAGAGCACAACGGCACTTGCAGCCGATGCAACCATCCGAACGGTTTTGGCACGTCGCTATGCGCAAAGTGTGGCATGCCTCTCGATACAAAGGCGGCGATGGTCATGGAAGCAGAAAGAAAAGCGCAGGAGGAGCAGATGCAGCTTATGAGGCAGCTGCTGGACACCTTGAAAAGCAACCCGCAGGTCTTCCAAATGATAAAAGATCCCGATCACATCGAGAAGCAGATCGATCTCAGGGCCAAGCAGCTGCTCGAAAAATGGATTGCAGAAAACGCGCACATCTCACCTGAAATGCCCTTCAAGCTGCATCCATAATTTGTAGTGCTCGAAATCAAAGGGTGTCTTGAACATGTAGCTGTCCCTTTTTTCAATTTCCTTTTTAGCTAGCGGTATCATGATGCCCATAGTCAGGGGTTTGTAAAATCCTGATTCGTGAACTACGGTCCCCTGGAAATTATCAACATAGAAGGCAAAATCGCCGTATACAGAAGCAGGCGCTTTGTAGAGTTTCTTGAAAAGCGTCATTTGACTTAATATGAATTCGAGCTCGCGCCTGTAAAATTCTTCTTCAGGCAGGCCTGTCGTTTCTTTCCACGCTTTCATTACAAGGAATCTGGAATTAGCGATAAAGGTGCTTTCTTTTGTCAGCCGGTCCAGAAAGCTTAGCATCTGTGTTTTATTTTTGTAAAGCTTCTCCGATCTGAGCAGTGCCTCAACAATATGCGAATAAACAACTGCAATGTTGATGAAGCCACGGATAGAAGGAAATTTGTATTCTTTGCCTACACGAAAGAAAATGTAGGCTGAATCAAAATCAAATAAGAACTTCCTGTGCTTTGCCAGCCTGCTTGCAAATTCTGCTCTTGCTTCATCTATATTTTTTGCATTAGAAATGAACAATAGCTTTGCAAGGCCTTCAAAGTTAACATCATAAGGATCATTCTTTGATTTGTAGTGCTTGTTTGCGAGAAGCCCGTGATTCTTCAGTATCTGCAAATAGCCTGTTTCTCGCCTATGAAAATACTGCGACTTGTTCCTGTAAACATACTCGGCATTCTTTTGTTTCCGCAGTTTCCTAGTTTCCGGGAACCTGAATTCTACGACTTCATTCGGGAAGCGCGGCTTTTCCAGCATGAATATGGCCAATAAGTTGCTCCATTTGTCCAGCTTGTGTAGTGCCTCATGCTCTGCATACATGTGTATATGATTACACAAGAATATATAAAAAGCAATACCCAATTTAAGAAGCATGGCAGCAAAGCGCGTTTCGATTTCCCTTGACGCAGGCCTTCATGAAAGGTGCAAGGAGTACTGCGGAAAAACAGGCCGCACATTCAGCAGGCTTGTGAGCATCGCGCTTGAGAAAGAGATAGGTGACAAAGATGAGCGATGAGATCCAGGAGCTCCTTGAGATGATAGAGGAGAGGGCGCAGAGGAAATTCGAGCGGATGAAAAAAGAATGGATAAAAGAAAAAGTTGGTTCCAATGAGAAGTATAAATCAGGGCATTTATCAAGACCGGTTGTCTAGCGTTTTCAAGCATGTCGGATACATCTATGAGATCACGGAGGAGCTCAGCAAGATAGCTGACCACCGAGGCCTGCTTGAGTTCGACGGCTATGCAAGGCAGTCTATTTCTGGAAAGCTGGGCCTTACACGGGAGGATCTGGACCGATTGATAAGGCTCTGCGCCCTTTACGAACTCATAAAGTTCAATCCGCGCACAAGCGAGATTAGAATACTACAAACTGTGAGGTGTAGTCATGTCAAATAATGCGCATTTCATACTCATGCATGCGCATGCGTATAGGCAAAGTCTATACTACTATATGGAATCACTATACGTATACTATACTCATACTACTTTTCTGAAATTCTCAAAACTGGGTATGCGTATGCGCATTGATGCGCCTATCATGCGCATGGTGATGTTATGATTAGGATTCACACTAACTTGACTATAGATGATCGGCTTAAGAGGGATTTTTTGGCTGTGCATCGCGGCAGCTTGAGCCGATTTGTGGAGGAGAAAATGGCTGAATATCTGGAGATGATGGAGTTAAAGTGGTGGCTGATATGTCACGGTTGCAAGCAGAAAGTCCATATCCGCTCTGTGCTGAACAGGGAAGGCATATGTCCTAAAGATGGCTGTGGGGTTGTAATAGCAGAGAGAATAGAGGATAAGAAGCCCGCTTCTGTCCAAAAGGTGTCTCCGGCGCCAGCTGCGCCGCCTGCTGTAGAGAAAATTGAGGATAAAGCCGAATCTGGGCCAAAGGTGTTAAAGATTTAACGGGGTTAGGTGAGTTTTGTGGTACAAGAATTGTCCAAGGTTATGCAAAGCAAATATAGGGAAAACGTAATCCAGATGATGCGAAACGGCTGGCCGCTGCGCAAGATAAGGGCTTGGCTGCTGAGCAACGGTGAGGATATCAGCCTGATGTCGCTTCAAAGATTCCGCAAGAGATGGATCCCACCAGGCGACCAGATACCCAGGACTTACGTCACCCAGAAGATCGATGAATTTGATATAAAGCTGGAAGCTCTCGCAGAGCATGCCAAGGCTATCTGGGTCCAGAAGCTCAGGGCCAGCAAGGTTTTCTATGAGGAAGACAGGCTCGGGTTTGTTCTTCCACAGGGCAGAAAAGAAATGGCCTTGCTCAATAAAATGCTTGTAGATCACCAGCGCATGAAAGAAGGACTTACGACAGTGATAACAAACCAGGAGCCCGAGAAGCAGATTATAGAGGTTAGATGGCTGGAACCTGGTGAGAAATCTGATAATGACAAGTCAAGAGATAACTCAAAGTCATAAAATCATACTAATTGATAAATTTGCCAAATGATATAAAAAGAGGAACTTAGCTTTAAATACTTACTTTGCCAAACTATATCAGAAGGGGAACTCGTATGCAGACTTATTTGAAGAAGTTTTACGATGCTTTGAAAAAATACGAAGGTGGTTTGATTAGAGTTAGTTCTGCAAAAAAATTGAACAAAAATGCCAGAGAATACTTGACTAAGTTAGCAAAGCAAGGTGTCATAGAGAAGGCTTCCTGGGGCTGGTATTACGTTAAGCCAAAGAAAGAGGCCAATGCATTGGAATTTTTGCAGCAGGATCAGAACTTCAAAGCGGTAGTGAGTCAGAGCGCGGCCTCATTCTGGAATCACGATTTTATTCATAGAGATGCGTTGAATGTTGTTGTTGATAACAAGTCTTTCAAGAAGTCCTTAGAAGCCTTTGCTAAAAAAAGGGGCTGGCAATTGACAATAGAATACAACAAGGATGCGCGCAAAACGAGATTCGAGAGGATAAAGAAATTGTCTGTTGAAGGACCTGACAAGGCTATTATAGAGTGTGTCAAGAACTGGGCGTTTGCAGATGCTATAGCCGTCTTAGTTGTAAACAGGAAGAGTATAGACTGGCAGGAATTGACCGAGCGCTCTTATTGGACAAGAGTATCAGGCACAGACGTGCGTGCAAGGCAGGCCATTGAATATGCAGCTTATCAGTTAAACAAGAAAACTGGCACAAAGTTTGATGTCAGAAAAATCTCAATAAGCAATAATTTTGTTAGACAGGAGTTAGACGAAGCAGTAGAAAAGGTGTTGGAATTTGAGTAGCATAGATGTGATGAACAAACGAGAACAGGAAATAGCAGAGCTTGTTAATTATCTCTCGCAGAAAAGCAAAGGATTTACCAAGCCTAAGCTAATTGTAATAGGCGGATATGCGCTGCGTGCTTTCGTGCCATTTTCAAGATACAGCCGGGACTGTGATTTCGTTTTGAAAGAAGGGCTTGATCAGGTAAATAAGTGGCCGCCTAGTGGCGTAAGCGTCGAGACAATAGAGAGAAAAGAAGGACACGCTTACATGAGATGGATCAAGATACTCCAGTCTGGCAACAAGAAAGCAAAGCTGGGTCTTGACTTCATGGAAGGTCAAGTGCGCGGGCGTGAAAATGAAATATTCACAATTGATGACAAGTTCCTAGAGAATAGCAGCGTAGCAAAGATAAAAGTAGGCAACCTGCAGCTTAAGATTTTCGTGCCATCGTATACAGACTTTTTCCTGCTAAAAGTCATGTCAGCGCGCAGGAGCGACACACGTGATATAGCAGCGCTCGTGTGGAAAAATGGCGTGCCTAAAGACATAAAGAAGCGGCTCTCTGTGCTGAATGATCCGGCAATCTTCGCTAGGAATCTGGAACAGAAGATAATACCAGATATCAAGAACAAACTTTTCCTGAACTCCTGGAAGGGCTTATTCATCACGAGCGAGTTTACCGAGCACGACCAGAAGAGAGTTGTAAAGGAGCTAGAGGCGTTAGTATGAATCTTCAACAAATTACAAAACTAAAATATATCAATTCTAATAGTATACAAAATAATTGGAAGACGAAAAAATACCCAACTCATAGCCTGCACAAAATGTGTTCTAGGATTTGTTCATTTCCACCAGAATTACCATTCTATTTCATAAACAAATATTCAAAAATTGGTGATACAGTTCTGGATGTCTTTAGTGGCAAAGGTACAGTACCCTTAGAGGCGTGCATCAACAATAGAATAGGCATAGGGAATGATGTATCACCCGAAGCCTTCATTTTGACTCAGGCTAAAGTAAATCCAGTGAAACTTGAAGATGTAGAGAGCTTTATTACTATACTTGAAAAAGAAATAGCATCAGTTAAATTAAGTAAAGATTTGACGGAACTCGATAGAAAAGCCAAAATATTTTTTAGTGACTCTACATTCGAGAGGCTTCTGAAGGCCAAATCAATTTTACGAAATAAAAATTCTCCAGAAGCTATATTCACAAAGGCCATGCTTTGCGGTATATTACACGGAACCACGCCGATAAATCTTTCTTTAAGATGCTCTCATTCTTACTCAATGGCACCCAATTACGTAAAGAACTATGCGAAAAAGCATAAACTACGTCGGCCAAATAGAGATGTAATTGATTGTCTTAGGGCAAAAGCAAAAGTTGTACTTGCCAATAAACTGCCTGCCGTCAAGGGTAAGGCGTTATCAAATGATTCCAGAAGTTTGAATTTATCAGATAACTCTATATATCTTATAATAACATCCCCCCCTTACTTTGACGCACAAACGTATGCATACGATAATTGGTTACGATTATGGATTCTTGGCTATGATTATAGAGACGTAAGAAAATCTATCGTAGAGACGGGCTCAAAGAAATTGTATGCAGATTTTATGCAGCAGAGTATCAATGAAATGTTTAGAGTTCTAAAACCGGGTTCCCATTGTTTTATAGTAGTTGGCGATGTTCGAAGACGTACAAGGAATTCTATAGAAGTTGTCAACACGGCAGAATTTTTGTTGGACGGTGTCAATAAAGCAGGATTCCATGTAGAAGAAATAATAAACGATACCATACCACGCGGTAGGAAAGTCCTTACCCATACCGCCGAGGGCTGCGGAATTAAGACAGAAAGGATTTTGCACCTAGTTAAGCCGTAAAAACAGTGTTTTCTAGTCTAAAATGGTTCAGAAAAAAATATTTAAACTATCGAAACCATAGAATAGACCATGAAGATCATACAGTACGAAGGCTCCGAGCTTATTGGAAGGTCGAAAACGGTAGAAATCGACACTGATAAATTGAAACTTGATCCAGAAAATGTGAGATTTCAACATATAGCCAAGAAAATGTCCGATAGAGAAATAGAGGCATTAATTTGGAAGGAGCAGGATACAGCGGAACTTTATCGTCAGATTCTTGGTGCAAAAGGCATATACCAGGAGCTCATTGTAGATTCTGAGATGACTGTTAAAGAGGGGAACCGCCGTCTCGTATGCCTCAGAAAATTAAAGGATGAAGCTCATAAAAATCAGTTGCCAGGTATACCCGCTAAAACTTTCGATAAAACAAAAACTACAATTCTGCCAAAAGACGCCCAGGAAAGGGACATCGATCTTCTTCTTGCCACCATTCATGTTAAAGGAAAAAAACCATGGAATACTTTTAATCGGGCTAAGCACATATTCAACTTGCACAATATACACGGAATTAGTTATGATAACATTGCACGAATTCTAGGAATGGGTAAGGTAACTGTAATAAGAAATGTTGATGTCTACAACGCAACGCAGACGTATGGGAAACGTTATCCGGAGGACAAGGAATGGTTCCGCAAATTCACTTATTTTGAAGAATTATATAAAAGAAAGGATCTCAAAGATTTTAGGGCGAATATCAAAAACGTGGATAAATTCTCAGAATGGGTTAAAAATAACAAGTTCCATGATGTTAGAGATGTAAGAAGCCTTGCGAGGGTCCTTGCAGATTCAGAGGCATTGGAAAAGCTAGAAAGACATGGTTTTGCGGATGCTCAGAAAATTATAGAGTCCAAAGACCCGACCGTCACAAGTGCAGAATTCCGAAAAATAAAGGATACTGTTGAAATAATTCGTTCTTTTCCACGTAAAGAACTCATGAAGACCCTTAACGATTCGTCCAGGATGAGTTTGCTTAAACTACTAAGAAAAGAGGTCCAAGATTTGCTAAAGGACCTGGAGGCTATGAGTAAGAAGTAATCACTGCGAGCAATGGATTGTCCTAAGCTTTCATGGTTTCCAGCCATGCTTGTTGTGGCGACGGCCACGAGGACACACTGTGGTACGTACCTAGGAGGGGAGAAGTGAATTACAGGTGCTCCCAAGGCGGCTGTATAGTAGTTTCTCCCTTCTTATACGCAGTGATAATTATGTGGGCCAGAGCTTATAAAAGACGGATATTTTACTGGGGCATTTTCTGAAGGGTTTAAGAAAATAGTGATTAAATTTTTAGAAGGTGTTACCAGTTGAAGGCGAAAGATAGAGTAATATACAAAATCCGCATCAAGGATTTGCCCAAATTCGAGAGGCCTAGGGAGCGATTGATCAGGTTCGGCCCCCAGGCACTGAACAATAGCGAGCTTCTAGCTATACTCCTGAGGACAGGCACCAAGCAAGAAAATGTCTTGGAGCTATCGAACAAGCTTCTCATCAAATACGACCTTAGCAAACTCTCCGAAGTCAATGCAGCGGAGCTCAAGAACATCTACGGCATAGGCGAGGCCAAGGCCTGCCAGCTCGTCGCAGCCTTCGAGCTCACAAAGCGTTTAGATGCATATCCAAAGAAAAATAAACAAAAGATAACCACTACTTCTGATGTGGCAAAACTCTTGATGAAACGGCTCCAGCATGCGAAGAAGGAAAACTTCTATGCGATATTTCTGGATGTAAGGCATAACCTGATAAAGTGCAAGCGTATATTCACAGGAACTGTCAATTCTAACGCTATTTTCCCGCGCGAAGTATTCAAGGAGGCCTTAGCAGAATCGGCAGCAGCCGTTATTTTCGTTCATAATCATCCTTCAGGTGATCCGACTCCGAGTCAAGAAGACATCGCTGTGACGAACCAGATGATCGAGCTCGGGAACATGATGGGAGTGGAAGTATTGGATCATGTGGTTATAGGGAATAGGAATTATGCAAGCTTGAAGGAAGCAAACGTGATCAGAGCGTGATATATCATGGTCAAGATACCAGAGTGGAAAACAAGAAAGGAAATGATCGACAAGAAGCTCAAGCAAGTAGGTTGGCCTATAATTCCTTTCAAGCCGGGAATGAAAATATCTAGCAGCAATGTTGCTATAACTGAGTTTCACACGAAAAGCGGGCCTTCTGATTACGTTCTTTTCGTCAACGGCAATCCTCTGGCTATAGTGGAAGCGAAGAAAGCCGCCCGCGAGCCGTATGATTCTCTGTCTCAGGGACAGAGATATTCAAGGGACTTTCCGGATTCGCCTTTCGATTTCGGCGAATTCAAGATACCTTTCATCTATTCCAGCAACGGGAATGAGATATGGTTCCAAGACTTGCGAAGTTCAGCAAGCAGGTCAAGGAAAGTGTTCCATTTTCACCAGCCTGAAAGCTTGATGGAAATGATCAACGTTGATAATAAAGCTGCTAGGCAGGCTCTCGCGGCAATGCCGAATGATAATGTGTTCCTACGATATTACCAGAAAGACGGCATAGCGGCAGTTGAGAAGGCATTGATCGGCAACAAGAAGAAAATGTTGCTCCACATGGCGACGGGAACGGGAAAAACATTCACAATGGTTTCTTTGATTTACAGGCTCCTCAAATCTGGCATGACAAAGAATGTGCTCTTTCTTGTCGATAGAAGAGAGCTGGGCCGACAGGCAGAGGACGCGTTCGCGAACTTCGAGCCCGAGATAGGGTTGAAATTCAACAAGATCTACAATGTCGTCAACATCGACGAGAGCGCTATCCCGAAGAATGCTGACGTCTATATTTGCACGATCCAAAGGTTGTATAGCATCCTGAAAGGCGAGGAGTTTCCAGAGAGGCCTATCGAATCAGACGATCCTTGGGAATGGGATACGGAAGATACGTCTTTGGCATACAACCCAGTTATTCCTATAGAAACATTCGGCTGCATAATTTCAGACGAATGTCACAGGTCCATTTACAACAAATGGAAAGCAGTTCTTGACTACTTCGACAGCCCGCAAATAGGACTTACCGCAACTCCGGCAGCGCACACTTATGCTTATTTCGACCAGAATATGGTCTACTCTTATCCGTATGAGCAGGCCATAAAGGACGGATGGCTTGTGGACTTTGATGTCGTCACGGTCAAGACCGACATAACAACGAGCGGCGTCACGATACAGCCTGGACAGCCTTTGATTCTCAGGGACAAAGATACAGGAGTCGCTTCCACGGTCATGCCTGAAGATGAAATGCAATTCGATACATCTGAAATAGAAAGAAAGATAACGGTCATCGACAGGAATCGCAGGATCGTAGACGAGGTTGACAGATATATCAAAGAAGACCAGAAAACGCTTGTCTTTGCCGTAGACGATGCTCATGCAGATCAGCTAGTGAGACTGTTCAGGGAGAAATATTCGCATCTTGGCGACAGAGTCGCAGAGAAAATAACATACAGAGTTGACAGGCCACTTGATCGTATAAGGGAATTCAGGAATAGAAGATATCCGATGATCAGCGTGACCGTGGATATGCTATCAACTGGTGTGGATATACCAGCGATAGAGAACATCATATTTGCGCGGCCGGTGAAATCCTATGTCTTGCTCTGGCAGATGATAGGTCGCGGCACGAGGAAATGTGACGAGATTGGCAAGACACATTTCACGATATTCGATTGCGTAGGCATCATGGAAGCATTCAAGGAAAAGATACCGGAATTCGGGGAGCTCTACCAGAATAGGAAGGCCAAGGACATAAGCGAGGTCATCAAGCAAATCAAAATGAAGTTCATGCCCAAGGAGAATGTCCAGACGCTGAAACGGAAGCTGAATTACATATCTAGGGAAATGGATCCTGAATTCAGGACGAAGCTAGCCGAATTCATACCTGATGGAGACCTGAAGGCATTTGCTTCTGACTTAGACAAAAAGTTCGACAAGGATTACAAGGGCACCCTAGCACTTTTCGAGAACGAAAAGTTCCTAGGCTTGCTGCTGGACTATCCACGAAGACCAAGGTACTTCATCATCGACGAGGTATCGCAGGACGAAGTTATAGCATCGGAATACTTATTTCACACGCTTGACGACAGGGACCTCAAGCCAGAGGAATACATCAAGGTTTTCGAGAAATTCGTGAGGCAAAACAAGAATAAGATAGACGCTCTGAAAGTCCTGCTCGACAAGCCAAAGGATTTCGATGCAGCGGAATTGAAGGAACTGCTCAAGACCCTGGCATCGCAGCCGGAGATATTCACGGAACCGCGCCTCAGGCGAGCTTATAAAGATCAGCTCGCAGACGTCATCGCTTTCGTGAAGCACGCGGCGCTAGGAGTGCCGCTCGTCCATCCGCAGGCTCGTATAGAGAAGGCGTTCGAAATGCTATATCATAGGAATAATTTCACCGATGCCCAGAAGGAGTGGCTCGAGCTCATAAAGCTGCATCTCATGCACGAGCTGAGCATAGCGAAAGAGGACTTCAACGATATACCATTTTCCAGGCGAGGCGGGCTAAAGGCTGCTGTAACTGTATTCGGACCAAAGCTTGACGATACGATAAAAGAGATCAATGAATTGGTGATCATGGTATGATAGATGTCACGCAAAAGCTATGGAATTTCTGCAACACTTTGCGAGACGAAGGAATAGGCTACGGCCGCTATATCGAGCAGCTCACGTATTTGCTTTTCCTGAAGATGGCGCACGAGAAAGGCGTTGATATCCCGAAAGGTTATAACTGGGCTTCCTTGCTACAAGTAAAAGGCACTGATCTTGTCAAGCACTATGAGGAAATACTGAAAGAACTGCCACGACATAACGGCATCTCGGCCGATGTCTTTGCAGGAGCCCGAAATGAATGCAGGGAGCGAGTGACCGTAAGGAAACTCAGAGATCTCATAAACGGGATTGACTGGAGCGCGCTTGACGTCGACGTGAAAGGCGAAGCTTACGAAGGTCTTTTGCAGAAATTAGCGGAAGAAGAGAAGGGCGCAGGCCAATACTTCACCCCAAGGCCTGTCATACGCGCCATAGTACAAGTGATGGACCCGAAACCAAGCGAAGGCATACACGACCCTGCTTGCGGAACAGGCGGCTTCCTGATCGGCGCTTACGAGCACATAATGAAGAAGACGCATGACGGCGCTGACCTGACAAGGGAGCAAAGGACTTTCCTCAGGAAGAAGGCCTTCAGCGGTTGCGAGATCGTGCTTGAAACGAAGAGACTTGCCATGATGAACCTGTACCTGCATGAAGTGGAAGGAGATATATACTATGGCGATGCGCTATCGGAAGGGCCGCACGCAGGCAAGCGATATGATATAATCATGACTAATCCGCCCTTCGGAGTAAAGAGCGGCGGAGAAGCGCCGGTGAGGAGTGATTTCGTCGTAAAGACCGCGAACAAGCAGCTGAATTTCGTCCAGCATGTCATGAACGTGTTGAAAGTCGGCCAGCGTGCAGCCATGGTCGTGCCTGATAATGTCTTATTCGAGGATAATGCAGGCAGGGAAATAAGACGGATTTTGCTAGAGGACTTCAACCTACATACAATACTGAGGCTTCCTATAGGCACTTTCATGCCATACGCAAACGCCAAGGCAAATGTAATATTTTTCAGGAAAGGCCAGCCCACGAAAGAAGTCTGGGTATATGACCTCAGGACGAATATCGACACCATTGCGAAGAAGAACAAGCTTACTTCTGATCACTTCAAGGAATTCGTCGAATCATACAAGCCAAGCAAGGATGGCAATCCCAATCTAGCTTCGAGGAAAGCAAGCGAGCGCTTCAGGAAGTTTACGAGAGAGGAAATCGAGAAGAAACGCAGCTATAATCTTGATATAACATGGATCAAGGACAAGTCCATAGACGACTCGGAGCTGCCGGATCCAGAAGTCCTGGCAACCGACGCAACAGAAAAGATGCAGGCCGCGATAAGCGAGCTCAATGATCTGATAGAAGTCTTGAATAAGAATAATAGGCGATAGATGTGAGAGATTTAATAAATGAAATGAGAAGAACTGTAGTCTTTCTAGGAACTTATGATAACAATGAAGTAAGAT
>Ga0187892_10007593_pt1 | contig 15360 bp, 17 predicted proteins | sample MA1701073metaG_FD_139345 | JGI IMG/M metagenome (GOLD analysis project Ga0187892, IMG submission 139345) | Bio-ooze microbial communities from a basaltic lava cave in the Kipuka Kanohina Cave System on the Island of Hawaii, USA - MA170107-3 metaG ... | reverse complement strand
GCCGGCGCGCTCCAACTTATCCTGGGAGAGCGCGCGGACAAAAATCTGATCCGGTCGGGAGCGGACTCGTGCACCGTCGAGGCCGCGTTTCAACTGGCATCGCCGAAGGGAATCGACGCGGTGCTCGACGAACTCGGGCTCCCGCCATGCGACGCCGGCCAACTCATTCTCCGCCGTCAACTGGCCGCCGCCGGCACCGGCAAGTGCTTCGTCAACGACGCGGCGGCCACCGTCCAGGCCCTGAAGCGCCTGGGCGATCTGCTCGTGGACATGCATGGACCACACGATCATCAGTCGTTGCTCAGCCGGGAGTTCCAGCTCGATCTGCTCGATGCATTTGGCCAACTCGGCAAGCCGCGCAGTTCGTACGTGGAGGCGTATCGCCGCGGGCTCGAACTCCAGAGACAACGCGCCGCGCTCGATGCCGACGGCGGCAACGTGGTGCAACAGATCGATTTCCTGCGTTTCCAAATTCGCGAGATCGAGACGGCGAAGGTGGAGGGGCTGGACGAGAACGAACTGGTCGCCGAGCACACTCGCGCCGCCAACGCCCAGCGCATCCTCGAACTGTCCGGGTTGGTCCGCGACGCGCTGAGCGAGGCGGACGCTTCCGCGTTCCAGGCGCTCGCGGCCACGCAGAAGCATCTGGCCGAGTTGAGCAAGATCGTTCCCGAGGCGGAAGCTTGGAAACAGGCGGCCGCACGCATCGCCGGCGAACTTCAGGAACTGGCCCGCACCATCGGCGATTTCGCGGCGAAGATCGACGCGGAGCCGGAGCGTCTTCAGTTGCTCGAAGAACAAATGGCGACACTGCACCGGCTCAAACGCAAGTACGGCGGCGGGGTGCAGGACATCCTGGCATTCCTGTCGCAGTCCCGGCAGCGGTTGAACGACCTCGAAACGCGCGGCGAACGAGCCGAACAACTCGACTCCGAGATCAAGGAAGCGGCGGCATCCGTGGAGAAGCGCGGAATGGAACTGCGCGCCCAACGTAAATCCGTTGCCAGGAAACTGGCTGCCTCGGTCACGAAAGAACTTCACGCGCTCGGTTTCCCACATGGTTCGTTCGACGTGGCTTTGACGCCGGCGGGGCCAGGACCGGCCGGCATGGACGCGATCGAGTTCGGGTTCGCGCCGAACGTCGGCGAACCGACGCGCCCGTTGCGCGCCATCGCGTCGAGCGGCGAGATTTCGCGCGTGATGCTGGCGACCAAGGTCGTGCTGGCGGCGCATGACCGGATCCCCGTTCTGGCGTTCGACGAGATCGACGCCAACGTCGGCGGCGAGATGGGCAACGCCATCGGCGAGAAGCTCTCCGCGGTCGCGGCGTCCCGGCAGGTGCTTTGCATCACGCACCTGCCGCAAGTCGCGGCGCAGGGCCAAAGCCATTACGTCGTCACCAAGAACGTCCGGGACGGTCGCACATCCGTGTGCGTCGCGCCCATCGCCGGCAAGGACCGCGTCGAGGAAATCGCGCGCATGCTCGGCGGGCGCGGTCTGACGAGCGTCACGCTCCGTCACGCCCGCGAGATGCTGGAGAACCTCGCCCAAACATAGGGACGTCAGAACGGAAGTTCGCAAAGAACGCAAAGCACCATGCCCATCGACATTCTTCATCCGCAAATCGAATCGTACCTGACGTCGGTCGCCGGCCCGTCGAGTCCGGTCGCGCAGGAAATGGAGCGCCTGGCCAAAGAGCGGCGTTTCCCGATCGTCGGGCCGCTGGTCGGACGGCTGCTCTTGCAACAGGCGGCCCTGCTCAAGGCCAAGCGGGTGTTGGAACTCGGCTCGGGCTATGGGTATTCGGCGCTCTGGTTCGCGATGGCCGTCGGCGAGGGAGGGACGGTCGTGTGCACGGAACACTCAGCGGACAACGTCAGACTCGGGAAGGAGTTTCTCGCCAAGGCGGGCGTGTCGGACCGCGTGCAATGGCACGTCGGCGACGCGCACGAGTGGGTCAGGAAAATCGAAGGGCCGTTCGACATCATTTTCAACGACGTGGACAAGGCGCAGTACCCGCAATCGTTCCGATTGTCCGAGAGCAAGCTCCGGGTGGGCGGCTTATTCCTGAGCGACAACATGCTGTGGTTCGGACGCGTCGCCGAGCCGAACCCCGACGCCGACACACGGGGGGTATTGGAGCTGACCCGGATGCTGTACGCGGACCGGCGCTACGCCACGACGATCGTACCGTTGCGGGATGGGGTGTCGATCAGCCTGAAGTTGGAGTGACGAATCGCAACGCCGCCGGTGAAACCGAAGACCTTCACGCGTCCAGTTCTGCGACGATGGCATCCACGTATTCGCCCGTCGAGGCGCGTCCGCCAAGATCGGCGGTGACGTGTTTGCCGGTGCCGATGACCCGATGCACGGCGCGTTCGATCCGGTCGGCCGTATCGGTGCGGGCAATGTGCCGCAGCAGCATCCCGGCGGAACGGATCAGCGCGGTCGGGTTGGCCTTGCCCTGGCCGACGATGTCGGGCGCGGTGCCGTGGACGGCCTCGAACACGGCGTAGTCCTCGCCGATGTTGCCGCTGGGCATGACGCCGAGCCCGCCGACGAACGCCGCGCACAAGTCGCTGATGATGTCGCCGTAGAGGTTCGGCATCACCAGCAGGTCGAACCGGCTGGGTTCGAGCGTGAGTTGCAGGCAGGCGTTATCGACGATCAATTCATCGTAACGGATCGCCGGGTGCAGCTTGGCGATCTGCCGGGTGCATTCGAGGAAAAGGCCATTGTCTTGCCGATCACCATGGGGCGAGCAGAGGAATTACCTGCGGGCGTTACGCCGGTCATCAAGGAACCGTCTCGCCCGGACACTTTGCGCGCCTCACGTTCCCGGTGGACGGTAGGCGACTGACTTCTGGCACGCTTGGTCAATCTCTTCCGCGGTCAACAGGGGGATGGCCGTGAAGTTCACCATGCCCGACGCGTTGATCGCCAGCGAAAGCGCGGCGGCAGTCACGGCATCGGGGACATCGCAAATGCCATAGACATCGGTCTCCCCAAACGCGTAGTAGAACGACTCCATCTTTCCGCCGACACCTTTGATCATTTTTTCAACGGTCGCCTTGCGGCTTGAACCACCCTCTTTCAACAGACCTTTCGCGCCTGCCGCGGTGTATGATGCTTTGATCAGAAACTTGGCCATAACTTTTCCTTTCCGTTTGTGAACCACCTCATGCAAACGAACGCTATCGTTTGCAAGGCCGCTATGCAAGATTGTAGCCGCAGGCTTTACGCCTGCGTGACGTTGGAGTCACTTGACATCGAGCAACTCTACCTCGAACACCAGCGTGGCGTTGGGAGGAATCGCACCGCCGGCACCGCGAGCGCCGTAGCCGAGGCTGGGCGGAATCGTGAGCTTGCGCACGCCGCCAACTTTCATGCCGACCACGCCCTGGTCCCAACCCTTGATGACCTGCCCGCCGCCCAGTGGAAACGTGAATGGCTCCCCGCGATCCTTCGACGAATCGAACTTCGCCCCGGTCGTCAGCCAGCCTGCGTAATGTACCGTCACGCTCTTGCCCGTTTCCGCGACCGCCCCGGTGCCCACCTTGGTGTCCTCGATCTTCAACTCGGTCACGTCTGTGGCCGGTTGCGCGGGCGCCGCCGTGGCCGGCTTCGGAGCCGGAGCGGACGGAGCGGCGGTGTCCTGCGACTTGTCGCAACCGGAACCAAGCACGATGAGGCAAACAACCAGCGAACCCGTGGCCACGAGCAGTTTCAATTTCATGCAGGCAGTCTAGTTGCCGTCATCTTCGATTGCAACTCTCACCGAGCTTGCCAGACCATCTCTTGGGAGTAAACTCCGAGCCTATGACTTCACCCGCCAATCAATTATGGTTTCTGGACTCGCTCGTCACCATTCGCGTGTCCTCGTCGGCCGGCCAGGATGGCCTTTCTGTCCTCGAGCATCAGATGCCGTATGGCTCTTCCGCGCCGTTCCATTTTCATCACACGGAGGATGAACTCCTCCAGGTCCTCGAGGGCGAATACCGGGTGAAAATCCGAGACCAAGAGCAACGCTTCGGCCCCGGCGCCGTCCTGCTCGTGCCGAAGGGCGTCCCGCACACCTACCGCGTTGAGTCCAAGTCAGGCGGCCGGCTCCTGAGCACCACCGTGGGCGGGGAGTTTGAACGTTTCGTGCTCGCCCTGAGCCGCCCGGCGGAACGCCCAGAGCCACCGCCGCCCGCCGGCCCGCCATCCGACGACGCCATTCAGAGGTTTAAGGGTACCGCCGCGAAATTCGGAATCGAAATCATCGGCCCGCCGCTGCGATGAGGGGAAGCGGTTGTGAAAGGTGAACTGATCCAAGTCGGGCAAATCGGGGTAAAATTCTTGCTCGAATCCGCCGACACGAACGGTGCGGTGGCGATGTTCGAGTTCATCGTCCCGGTGGGCGCGAAGGTGCCGGTGCCCCATTCCCACAAGGCCTACGACGAGATCATCTACGGAGTCGAAGGCGTGGTAACGTTCACCGTGGAGGGAAAACCGGTGGACATTTTTCCTGGGGAAACCTGTTTCATCCCGCGCGGCGCGGTTCATGGTTTCATCAACCTGAAGCAATCTCCTGTGAAAGCGCTGGCCGTCATCACGCCCGCGCTCCTCGGCTCGGATTTCTTCAAAGAGATGGCCGCTATCGTGAACGCCGGCGGCCCGCCCGATGTTGAAAAGCTGAAGGCGACTATGTTGAAATGCGGGCTTGTTCCCGCGCCACCGCCGATTGTCAACGCTGGATAAACAAACCGGCTTCCGCCAAACTCGAACCCGTGTCGAACATCTCTGCGGCCCGGATTCCATGGTCATCGGGATTAAGTGAGTGAAACATGCCGGGAACGCCGGCACGAAACTCGACGTAGTCTTAGCGGCATAGCTACTGGCCAAGTCGAGGAATCTCTGAAGGAAGCAAGGGGCGGCTTTCGCCGCCCCTTGCGTGTATGACTGGGTTGGTCGATTAGCTCTTGAAGCTTTGGTACAAGAGCGCCGCCAATTCAGAAAACCCTTTCATACTGCCGTACCGGGTTGCGTCACCGCCTTCGCCCGGTTGATCGCCGATCTTCCAGTACTCAGGTTGGCGCAGTTCGTCGCAATCGAGCAGGACTTGTTTGAACTGGTCCTGCGTCCATTTGCGATGCCCGATGTGCATATCGCGCATGACGCGAAGCCCGAGTTGATGCAACGCGAAGATGCCCGGAGTCTTTTGAACGACATAATCGTTCGAGTATTTGAAGCATTCGGGCATCAACTCCCGGATCGCACGCCAGTAAGCATCGACAACGTCGCGAAGAATCCGAACTCGGGCGTCCAACTTATCGTCGGCGGCGAAGCCGTACTCGTGAAGATACGCATCAATCGGCTTCAACGATTGCATCATGCTCGTCGCGCGAATGACGCGGCGGTGCCGGAGTTCCCGGTTCGCCTCGATCTCTTCCTTCGAGTACGTCTTCTTGTCCGGCATGACAATCTGATCATGCCAGGGACCGGTCGGATCATCGTTGAGTGCAACAACGACCCTAGAGACGACGACCTTCCAATGCTCAGTGGTCTTGATCGCGTCTTCGCCCTCATGTTCGGCCAACTGTGTCAGGATCATGTTGACCAAGTCAGTACGGACTGACTTCTGCGTGCCGTTCACGACGCTGAACTGCCGCATCTCGTCGAGCTTGTTCAAGTCCAGCATGATGACGACCGGAACCTCGTAGTCAGCGAACTCAACCAAGCCCTTGTCGTTGATGACGTACTGGAAACCGCGCGTGCGGTGCTGACCATCAATCAACGGAAGTTTCTGGTCCTCTCGCAACGTGATCGTGCCGTTACCGGAGAGAGTCACGTTGCTGTCGCGTCCACTGAGTAGAATTGCCGTTGGCATCCGAACTTTCCGTCCGGTATCTTCTTCTTGCCGGAGCCAATTAGCGAACTTTTTGATTCGCGGCATTTCCTCGGGGCGCTGGTAGCCTTGGTCGGCATCGTCCGGTTTCGCCGACGCATCGTAGTGATGGACGATTGTGTACTTGGCAAGATCGCCTGCTTTCATCTTGGTGATGATTAGGCTCGTGCCGTTCTGCTTGGCCTCAATGGCCGGTAGGGTAATACTACTAGTCATGTCATCGCTCCTTTCTTTTTAAGCGCCTTGAGACTGCTTGCAGCATCCTCTGCTGCGTTGTCTGCTCTTAGCGCCTTGGTTTTTGGATGACAGTGGTACTTTTACGTTGATCTTTTCAAATATGCAACAGTTTTTTGTTGATCAAACTAAAATAGTCTCGAGATGCAGTATTTTGTGGCTTAGATGCCAGCGTCACCCACACCAAAATACGTGCAACCGGGATGATGGAACGCGAGCGCACTGACGCTGGCTTCGGGTTCCATCATGTGGCCTTCGGTGAGATGGACGCCGATTTATTCGTTGTGAAGTGGTTGAAATCATTCAGCACTTACGGCATTTTTTCGGGGCATGAGCACCACAGAGATCATCCAAGAGCTTCCCAAGCTGACCCAGGCGGATCGTCGGGCAATCCAGAAGAAATTGTTGGAACTCACGCTTCAGGATGATGATGTGAAACTCTGCGATGCAGCGGCGACCGAGGCGGCTCGCTCGCTGGATCAAGTGGAGGAAGAAGATGCCCGCCGTTCGAAGGGGTGAAGTCTGAATGATCGACTTTGGCATCGCGGCCAAAGTCCGCCCAGCGCTCTTGCTCGCCGACAGTCCTGCAGATGACGAACTCGATTTGGTCACCGTGCTCCTCCACACGACTTCACTCCGAGGCAATCGTTGGGAGTTGACCATTCCCAAACCTTTCCTAAAACCCGGCGCGTTCCATCTTCAACAAATTCAGACCGTGCCCACCGTGAGATTGGAACGTCGGCTTGGCTTTTTGACCACCGATGAAATGAAACGTGTGGACGATGCGCTCCGTCGAAGGCTGACTCTCTGATCTCGGCGGACGACCCGGCGGGTCGTCCCTACCAAAAACTCTGTGTACTCCGTGTCTCCGTGGTTTAACTGCCGGTTTCACCCACACCGAAGTACGTGCAATCCGTATGATGGAACACCAGCGCGCTGACGCTGGCTTCGGGTTCCATCATGTGGCCTTCGGTGAGCGCGACGCCGATTTCCTCGGGACGCAATGGTTTCCAGATGCCTTCCTGGTCTTCGAGTGTTCTCATGGCGATCACCACGGAGCGAGCAGCGGAATGACCTGACGGGCGTTGCGTCGGTACAGGCGGAAATCGCCGTCGGTGGTCATGATGCGGCAACGACGGTGGAGTTCCGACATGCGAACGAGACAGGCGTCGGCCAACGACATCGGGACGTCCCGATAGCGGCGCATGAGCGCCTTCACTTCGGCGAGATTGTCCTCGAGACTGAATGCGATCTCAACGACCCCATGTTGGACCACATCCAGCACTGCGACTGCATCCTCGCCCTCTCGCTCCAAAATATGGGATGCCTCGCTCAACACCGCTTCACAGGTGAGCAGCGGTGGCCGAAGTAGCTCCACTTGCTCGGTCGCCCAACGATGGTGTTGGTCGTCGCCGATCATCCACGAGACCAGCGGTCCGGCGTCAACGAGTACGATGTCGCCGTTCACTGCCGTAGTCCCTCAAGTACTCTTTGTTCGTGGATGCATCGCTCGGCCCGCGCTGTGAGCCGATCAGATCACGCATCAGATCAGCACAACTGACGAAGCCTTTCTTCTTGATCAGCGTCTGCTCCAAAGAGTCGCGAACGACGGCTGACTTGCTGATTCGGCGGCGTTTCGCTTCGACGGTGAGGCGCTGTTCCAGCGCCTCCGGCAGTTTGAGTGAAATCGTTGTCATGGCGGTAAAGTAATACCGGAAGCGCAGATTGGCAATACCAGTGTTTTGTCCATCAATCAGGCGGTGGAATCGCCCACGCCGAAGTAGGTACAATCGGGATGGTGAAACACCAGCGCGCTGACGCTGGCTTCGGGTTCCATCATGTGGCCTTCGGTGAGCGCGACGCCGATTTCTTCGGGACGCAACAGTTTCCAGATGCCTTCCTGGTCTTCGAGACGCGGACAGGCCGGGTAGCCGAAACTGTAACGCTTGCCCCGGTAGCGCGCTTGGAACCTGTCGAGCATCGTCAGGTCGGCGGGATCGGGGAAACCCCAGTCTTCCCGAATGCGGCGGTGCAACCACTCGGCGCAGGCTTCTGCTGTCTCGATCGCGAGCGCCTGCAGCGCGTGCGACTTCAGGTACTCGCCCTTTGCTTTGTATTCCTCCGAGCGTTCACGGATGCCGGTGCCGGCACCGACGACGAAGATGGCCATCGAGTCCCTAAGTGCCTGAGTGCCTGAGTGCCTGGGTGGAAGTATGTAGTCCGCGAGGCAGAGGCCGTCGGGCTTCCGTTGTCTCGGGAACTTGAAAACATGATCGGGCTTGGCGTCCTTAACGTCTTGGCGGTTCGAAAATAGCCGAATCGAATTCCCCTCGCTCTCCGCCTCGAAGAACTGCCACACCGCTTTGACCTTCATGAACTTCTTCGCCTCGGCTTTCACTTCCTCGACGACGTGATCGAGTTCGAGCGCTTTGGGGTCGCGCTCGGCGAGCTTGTGCTCGAAGTGACCCTTGAAACCGAGGTGGCGCACGTAGAGCATCTGCGGGTTGATGTAACTCCAGATCTCCTGAAGCTGCGGAACGTCGCGCACCTTGCGGTCGGGGTACGGCGCGGGCAACGGCGGTAAATCGTTCCGCACTTTCTGGCTGCGCTCGGTGGTTTCCAAAAACTCCGGCGTCTTTTCCGCAACCGCTTCGGGCAAGGGAGTGGCACGTTCCTTCACCACTTTCTCGCGCTCGGCCGGGTCCATCAGGCGGTTCATCAGGTTCAATCCCGTCATCGCGTCCTTGGCGTAGCAGACGACGGTGGTGTAGCTCGGCGCGATTTTGCCGCGCGTGAATTTGTCGCTCAACGCCGCGCCGCCGACGAGCATCGGGATGGTGATGCCCGCGGTCTTGAGGTCGCCCGCGGTGACGACCATCTGCTGCGCGCTCTTGACCAGCAGGCCGGAGAGGCCGATCGCGTCGGGCTTGTGCTCGTGGTACGCCTTGATCAAATCCTCGGGCGGCACTTTGATGCCGAGATTGATGACCTTGTAACCGTTGTTGGTGAGGATGATGTCCACGAGGTTCTTGCCGATGTCGTGCACGTCGCCCTTGACGGTCGCGAGAATGATTTTGCCCTTGGTCGATTCCGCGGCGTGCTCCATGAACTTTTCCAGGTGCGCGACGGCGGCCTTCATCGCCTCGGCGGACTGCAACACCTCGGCCACGATCAATTCGTTGGCGTTGAACAGGCGGCCGACCTCCTTCATGCCGTCCATGAGCGGGCCGTTGATGATGTCGAGCGGCCTGGCTTCCTTGAGCTTGAGATCGAGGTCGGCGATCAAGCCTTCCTTCGAGCCTTCGAGGATGTAATTCGCGAGCCGCCCGTCGAGCGGGAGGTCGGACATTTTTTTCTTCACGCGACTTTCCGCGCCGCGGAAATGAACGTTGATCGCCTCGATGTGGTGGTTGTTGATCGTGATGCGCTGTACCATCGACTGTTGCCGGTAATCGCGCGGGGCGTCGAAGCCTTCGTGGGGATAATTGTAGAGCAAATCCTCGACGAGCTTCTTTTCCTTGTCGGGAATGCTCGGGTACCGCTCCAGTTTCTCGGCGTTGACGATGGCGAGGTCGAGCCCGGCCTTCGTGCAGTGGTAGAGGAAGACGGAGTTGACGACCTCACGCGCCGCGGCGGGCAAACCGAAACTGACGTTGCTGATGCCGAGTTGCGTCTTGCAGCGCGGCAACGCCTCCTTGATCATGCGCACCGACTCGATGGTCTCGACGGCGCTGCCGATGTAATTCTCGTCGCCCGTCGCGCAGGGGAACACGAGCGGGTCGAAGATCAAATCCTCCTCGGGGAAATTCCATTCCTCGGTGCAATACTTGTGCGCTCGCTGCGCGATGGCGAGCTTGCGTTCGCGCGTGATGGCCTGCGCCTGCTGCTTGTCCTCGTCGATCGAGCCGACCACGACCGCAGCGCCGTACTTCTCCGCGAGCGGCATGACGTGCTCGAACTTCTCGTTGCCGTCTTCGAAGTTAATCGAGTTGATGATCGCCTTGCCCTGGCAAAACGTCAGCGCGCGCTCAACCGACTTCGGGTTGGTCGTGTCGATCATCAGCGGCACTTTGACCTTGTGGATCACCTTCTCGTAAAAGCGGTCGATGTCGGTCAACTCGTCGCGGTCGGGATTTTCGAGATTGATGTCGATGACGTGCGCGCCGTTCTTGACCTGGGCGCGCGCGATCTCGGTCGCCTCCTCGTACTTCTCCTCGGTGATCAGCCGCTTGAATGCGCGTGAGCCGACCTCGTTGGTGCGTTCGCCGACGATGAGTGGACGGTTGTCGTCGTTCGCCTCGACCAACTCGATGCCGCTGTACCAACTGCGCCGCTCTCCGCGATGCGTGCGCGGTTTCTTGCCATCCACCATCTGCGCGATGGCCTTGATGTGATCCGACGTCGTCCCGCAACACCCGCCGATGATATTGAGCCAGCCGTTCTTCACGAATCGCTCCAGCGATGCCGCGAGCGAGGTAGGGCCTTCGGGGTATTTTTGCGTCTGAGGGTCCGGTATTCCCGCGTTCGGATAACATGAAACGCGCGTGAGAGCCATTTGACTGATCGTGCGGATGTGATCAGTCATGAACTCCGGCCCAGTCGCGCAGTTCAAACCAATCGATAGCAAGTCAGCGTGCATCAACGAGGACACCAAGGCGTCTGCTGGTTGCCCTGCCAACGTCGTTCCTTGTTGCTCAATCGTCGCCGAGATCATGATCGGCAGTTGGAAGCCAAGTTTGTCAAATGCCTGGTTCGCAGCAATGAGCGCTGCCTTGATGTTGCGTGTGTCGAAGCAGGTTTCGATCAGCAAGATGTCGCAACCTCCTGCAGCCAGCGCTTCGGCTTGGGCTTGGAAATTCTGAATGAGTTGATCGAACGTAATCCCGCCAACTACCGAGATAGCTTTCGTCGTCGGTCCCATGGAGCCGGCAACGAATCGCGGCTTTTGCGGCGTCGAAAACTCCGTAGCCGCCTTTCTTGCCAACTCAGCGGCGGTCTTGTTGATCGCAAGACATTTATCCGCCAACACGTACTCCGCGAGCACGAGCGGCGTCCCGCCAAACGTGTCCGTCTCGACGATGTCCGCGCCCGCTGCAAAGTAGCCGCGATGGATGTCGAGAATCACATCGGGCCGGGTGAGCACGAGGTTTTCGTTGCAGCCTTCCAGTTCCGCCCCTCCGAAATCTTTCGCAGACAGATTGCGCGCCTGGATCATCGTGCCCATGGCGCCGTCGAGCACCAGGATCCGTTCGTCCAGGATCGCATTGAGAAGTTCTGTTCTGTCCGCGCGATCACTCATGAAACAAGAGACGCTAGACTAGCAGGAGGAGTCGGTCAAAACAAGCGAGGCCCTCCTCGCATGCGGGAGTCGATACAGGTACACACTCCCGGATTCATGGCGAACTACCGTCCAGTGCGAATGAAGTGTCCGGTGTGCCGGGCCGCTCGTCTGCAGTGCATTCTTTCCATCACGACGCAACCTGGCATGGGCAGCCCATTGGCGACAGACCGTGGAACCGGACCTCGAATCCCGATCCTGTTTTCCAACGAAGCCCCGTGATTTTCGAGGACGAACCGACCCGCAAAAGGGTTGCCCCGAGACGGAACTGTCCCGTACATTGGCGCGGATGACCGTGGACGCGCCTCGTATAACCGCCGAGCATCCCTGTCTGCCGCCGTATTCCCCGGAGCAGCGCTGGGGGGTGTTGTGGAAGGTTTTGCCGGAGGTTTCGCGCTCGTTTTTCCTGACGCTGCGCGTATTGCCCGATCCGATCCGCCGGCCCATCGGCCTCGCCTACCTGCTCGCCCGTGCAGCGGACACCATCGCGGACACGCGGATTGTCGCCAGGGAGAAACGGCTGGCGGCGTTGTTGCAACTGCGGAAACAGTTGGAGGCCGGCGTGTCGCCCGGCGAGGTTGCAGAAATCCAGCGCGACCTGGCGCCGCGCCAGAGCTTGCCGGCCGAACGGACGCTGTTGGAGAACCTCGATCACTGTCTGGCCGCGCTTTCGGAGTTCCCCGCGGCGGACCGGCAGCGCATCGCCGAGGTCGTGATCACGCTGACCCGGGGGATGGAGTTCGATCTGACTCGGTTCCCCGGCGAGTCGGCGGAACAACTCGCGGCGCTGGAGAGACCCAAGGAGTTGGATCAATACACCTATTACGTCGCCGGCTGTGTCGGGCCGTTCTGGACGAAGATGTGCGTGGCGCATCTGAAGGAACTGGAAGGATGGGACGTGGGAAGGATGGAAGAACTGGGCACACGGTTCGGCAAGGGGTTGCAACTGTGCAATGTGCTGCGGGACATCCCCAAAGACCTGCGGATTGGGCGGTGTTACCTGCCGGCAGCGGAACTGGCGAGCGTCGGCCTCAGGCCGACGGACCTGTTGGAGTCCGGTGTGGTGGCCGCCGTCTCCGGCGGCTCGCGTGTTGACCTCCAACATCCGTCTCTCCCCGGGCCGCCGGGGACGGCGGCCACCACAACCGAAAGGCTCCGTCCGTTGTACAACCAGTATCTTGACCTGGCGCTCTCTTATCTCGCAGCCGGTTGGGAATACACGATGGCCGTGCCGGCAAACCTGCCGCGCCTTCGTCTCGCTTGTGCGTGGCCGATCTTGATCGGCTTGAAAACCATCGCGAAGCTGCGGAACAATCCGGACATCCTGGACCCACACCGGCGCATCAAGATCAGCCGCGGCGAAGTGTACGGCCTCATGGCGCGCACGTTCTTCCTCAAGCGATCCGACGCCGCGCTGAACCGTTACCACGACCGGCTTGTCCAAGAAGCGAAACCATGAAACTTCCCGACCTGAGTAGGCGGACGCTCTGCGAGCGCGGCTACCGCACATGAAAAGATCGATCCAAATCGTTGCAGTGTTGTTGGTCCTCACCGGCGCCGGCTACGGCGTGTGGCGCTGGCGGCAGAACCACGACGATCAACCCGCCTATCGTACCGCGAAGATCGAGCGCGGAGACCTGACCCGACGCGTGTCGGCCACCGGCACGATCAACCCGCTCGTCAACGTCCAGGTCGGCAGCCAGGTCTCCGGCATCATCGCCAAGCTGTGCGCGGACTTCAATTCCAAGGTCAAAGCGGGCGACCTGCTCGCCGAACTCGACCCGACGCTCTTTCTGGCGTCCCTCAAACAGACCGAAGGCGATTATCTTTCCGCGAAGGCCAACCTCGCCAAAGCCAAACTCGCGCTCGATCGCGCCCAGGAGTTGTTCGACAAAAAGATCGGCCCGCAAAGCGAACGCGACGACGCACAGGCCAGCCACGAGGCGGCGCTCGGCGCGTTGAAACGGGCCGAAGGCGCCAAGCTCAAGGCAGAAGCCGATCTCGCCCACACGAAGATTTACTCGCCCGTGGACGGCATCGTCACCAGCCGCGCGGTGGACGTCGGGCAAACCGTCGCGGCGAGTTTGTCCGCACCGACGTTGTTCACCATCGCCAAAGACCTGACCCAGATGCAAATCAACACCAGCGTGGACGAAGCGGACATCGGCCAGGTGCAGGACGGCCAGCACGCGCGGTTCACGGTGGACGCTTATCCCGGCGAGACGTTCCGCGGCCAGGTCGTTCAGGTGCGCAACCAGCCGCAGGTCGTGCAAAACGTCGTGACCTACGATGTGATTGTTTCCGTCGATAACTCCGACCTCAAGCTCAAGCCGGGAATGACCGCCAACGTCTATATCACGGTCGCCGAAGCGGAGGACGTGCTGAAGCTGCCCAATGCCGCCTTGCGGTTTCAGCCGGTTGCCACAACGGCGGCGTCCACCAACGAATCGTCGGACCAGCCCCGAAGCCGGCGCGGCCCGCGACAGGCGAAGGGCACGCCGCTCACCACGGCCTCCGGCAACGTCTGGCTTCTCGCCGCCGACAACAAGCCGCAGAAGGTCGCCGTCGAACTGGGCTTGAACGACGGCCAGCATTCCGAGGTGAAGAACGGCTTGACCGAAGGCCAGACGGTTATCGTTGGCTACGCCGGCAACGTTCCGAAGGACAAGACCGCCCAGAGTCCGTTCGGCAGCCCGCTCGGCGGCGGGATGAGGCGATTCTAACCCGGTCCATGCGCCAGAATCCTTACGAATGTGCCGAGCTTTTCGTCCTCGTCGTCGTACTCGATGGATTGGGATTTCGACGAGGACGATTGGCCATTAGTCGGTTTGAGGCGGAGCATCCTCCATCCTCCATCCTCCATCCTCCATCCTCCATCTCTTCGTGAGCCTCATCCGCGTCAAGGATCTCCGCAAGAAATATCAGATGGGCGAAGTCACCGTCACCGCCCTGCGCGGCGTCACGCTCAGCATCGGCGAAGGCGAGTACGTCGCCATCACCGGCGCGTCCGGATCCGGCAAGACGACCTTCATGAACATCCTCGGCTGTCTCGATCAACCGACCGGCGGCGAATACTGGCTCGGCGACAGCGAAGTCGGGAAACTCGATCGCGATCAACGGGCCATGATCCGCCGGCACAAGATCGGGTTTGTGTTCCAGGGGTTCAACCTGTTGCCCCGCACGAGCGCGTTGGAGAACGTCGAGATGCCGCTCATGTACAAGGGCGTGCCGCGCGCCGACCGGCACCGGCGGGCCCGCGAGGCGCTCGCTTCCGTCGGCCTGGCCCAGCGCGAGGACCATCAGCCGACGCAACTCTCCGGTGGCCAGCAACAACGCGTGGCCATTGCCCGGGCGTTGGTGACCAACCCGTCGCTCGTGCTGGCCGACGAACCCACCGGCAACCTCGACAGCCATACCAGCGCCGAGATCATGGACCTGCTCGGCCAACTCAATCGCGAGCGCCGCGTCACCATTCTGCTCGTGACGCATGAGCACGACATCGCCGCCTGCGCCAAACGGCAGATCCATTTCAAGGACGGTCAGGTGGTGGAGGACAAGTGAGAGTAGTTCAGTGTCTAAGTGCCCAAGTGTCTGAGTTCCTGAGTGTCCGCACACTCACGCGGTCACGGAGCTATGCACTTGGGCAAGACTTAGGCACTCAGACATTCACGCACTCAGGCACCCAGACACCCACGCACTGATATGGATTTCACCTTCGTCCTCCCCATTGCCTGGCGCGCGTTGAAGCGGAACAAACTCCGTTCCGCGCTCACGATGCTCGGCATCATCATCGGCGTCGGCGCGGTGATCGCGATGACTTCGATTGGCAGCGGGGCCAAGGCGCAGGTGCAATCCCAGATCGCGAGCCTCGGGCAAAACGTCCTCCTTGTCTGGCCCG
>Ga0187892_10007592_pt1 | contig 15362 bp, 13 predicted proteins | sample MA1701073metaG_FD_139345 | JGI IMG/M metagenome (GOLD analysis project Ga0187892, IMG submission 139345) | Bio-ooze microbial communities from a basaltic lava cave in the Kipuka Kanohina Cave System on the Island of Hawaii, USA - MA170107-3 metaG ... | reverse complement strand
CGACGAGCGGAGGCCCCCGCCTCAGGCGCTTCCATCGCCGAGCCGTGTCCCCGCGACCTTGGACCCGCCTCAACTAGGAATCGACCCAGAGACACTCGTGAAAGATCTGGTGGAAGGCATCGTCGCGGGTTGGATTCCGACGAACATACCGCAGGCCCAAGTCTACGTCGGCCCCAAGACGACCTTTGTGACGACGCCCGCGGTCTTCCTCAAGATCCGCGAACGGGGGCTCTATCCCGACTTCGACCCGCAAGACCGCCGGAGCCCCTTTCTCCAGGCGCTTGCTCGACATGACGCGGTTCGGAAGTCCCCTATGAACCGGGTCGTGTATCCCATCCTCCTCGGCCCGGAATCCGAACGCGCCCTAAAGGTCGTCAAGTTCGAGACGCTGGGACTCCTGAAATCCCAGGAGACCCGGGATCGGGTTGGGGTCTGGAAAAACTGGGAGCGAATCATCGAACTGCCCCAGGAATGGAAACCTGGCGACGCGGTGCCAGGGAAGGAGGTGTCGGAATGACGAGCGGCACCTCCCGACTACTCATGCTCGCGCTCTTCCTGGGGCTCAACGGCTTCGGCGTGATGGTCGCCATCCAGGCCCCGGAACTGCCTTATGGCGGTTTGGCCCCCTGGATTCTTGCCGGGAGCATGAGTCTGGCGCTTGCGGCAGGGACTTGGTGGCTCAGGGCCCACATGGTCGCGCGGATGCTCCTGACGGGGGCCATTCTGCGCCTCGCCCCGAAGCACTTGCCCCGCCGCCGGGATCATACGTTCCTCGGCTACGCTTTCCTCTGGAGGCGGGAACACGCGGAGCGGCTCTACTACTGCGTCGCGCGGGGCATCGAGCCCCCCGAGGAGCAGCAGGTCCGCTTTGGGGGAAACACGCTCCTCCACGGATTGGGGATGCTCTCCGAGAAGCCCCTCTTCATCAGCGACGCGCGGAGGACCCACCACACGCTCGTCCTCGGGTCGCCGGGCGAGGGGAAGACGCGGTTCATCGAGCTTGTCATCCGCCAACTCATCGAGAAGGGCGACGTGGTCGTGATCGTCGATCCCAAGGGCGACAAGCGGCTCATCAACACCGTCAAGCAGGTGTGCGAGGAAACGGGCCGGGATCAAGCGTTCCGCATCGTGGCACTCCCCTGGCCGATGGCCTCGTGCGCCTACAACCCTCTCGCCAACTTCTCGGTCCCGAGCGAGATCACCGACCGGATCATGGGCATCTTTCCCCCCGCGACGGGCGAATCGGAGAGCTTCCGCGGCTTCCAGTGGGGTGCCACGAACGCGGTCGTTCAGATCCTCTACGCCTGTGGTATTCCCCTGACGATCGAACGGATCCTCCGCTACCTCCGGAAGCCGGGGCAGCTCTTCCTCGAAGCCATGGAACGTCGGGCGCCCGAAATGGCCAGGCTGGATCTCCAAAGCGCGGTGAAGCGCTACCAGGCGATGGTCGAGAGCGGCGCGCTTCGCAAGTCCAAGGAGTTCGGCGACCTCCTCCACTACATCACGGAGTACAAGCCCGACCACTACCACAAGATGGTCGCCTCGCTCATCCCCCAATTGGAACGGCTGGCCGCCGGCGTGAAGCAGGATCTCCTGTCCCCGGAGTCTGATTCCCCACGGCGGCCTTTGACGTGGGAGGCGATCGACCGCCAGAAGCTCGTCGTCTACTTCTACCTCGGAAGCCTCCACGGGGAGGAGTCGGCGAACGCCGTGGGCAAAATGTTGCTCCTCGACTTCGAGGCGTACATCGCTTCCCGCTATAGTTACGACCCCGACGCCCGGAACCGGCGAATCTCGCTCTTCGTGGACGAGGCGCACCACCTGGTTAGCCGGACGTTCCTCCACATCCTGGCCGAGGCGCGTGGAGCGGACGTCGCGGTCACCCTCTCCACCCAGACCACGGCCCAGTTCGAGCAGGTCTTCGGCTCCCGTGCGGCCGTGGACGAGATCGTGACCCAGAACTTCCTCTGCGTCCAGTTCCAATCGAGGAACCCTCGCGAGTGCAAGGATTTCTCGGATCTGGCCGGGGAGCGGGAGATGCGGGTCGTGGGGGAGTCCCATCGATATGAGCCCGCCTTCTTCTCGTCCGGCTTCCGGAACGTGGAGGACTTCCGGGCGCAGTACACGCAGAACATCAGCTACCGCGAGGCCCCGCTCGTCCCGGCCTGGGCCATAGCCTCGCTGCCCACGTTCCACTACTTCGCCCGCTTGGGCGGACGAATCATGAAGGCGAGGGTCCCCCTCGTCGACGAGCCCACTTGCACCTACGCGGCGGACCTCCAGAGGGGGGCGGCGGCATGACGCTGACGATAAACGTCATCGTCGCGCTTCTCATCGCGATCGGCCTCTCCGTGGGGCAATTCCTCATAGGCGGGCGCCACGAGAGCAAGGCGGCACACGCCCTGGCTTCCGCGGAACTGGCTCTTGGGACCGTGCGTGACCCGTTGGCGAGGCAGTCCGTCCAGGTCACGGCCGCCGACTGGGAAGGGGCGCTCTCCAGGATCCTCCGCGTCCTTTCACCCGAGCAGGCCTTGGTCCGCGCCACCGCGCTCAGGATCACGTTGGCTCAGAGGCTCCTCCCGGTCGGGCTCTCCATCCTGGCGCTTGGGGTAATGGCCGGTTTCCTCCGGCGGGATCGTGCCCGCGACCTCGTGCTCTACAGCTCGGTGACGTTCTCCTACGTCGGCAAGTTCCTCGCGCTCACGGCCATCGCCTACGGCTTCTTCGTGGCGCTCTCGCCGTTCGCGCCGCCGCTCTGGACGCTCTACCCGGCGATGGGTGTCGCCGCCTCCGGCGCGGCGACCTACGTCGGAAACCTCCCTCCCAAACTTTGATAGAGGAACCCCCCGTGAAGAATCCAGGATCGGTCCGGGAACTCAGGCAGAACGTCACCCGCAACTACGAGAAGTACGTCCGGGCCGTGGCCAAGGCGATCCGGGTCTCAAGGGAGCGCGCCCGGGAGGCCCTCCACCGGGCGATCCTGCGGATGCTCGCGGGTCCCGGTGGACGCCCTCGCGGGCGCCGCGTCCTCGACTGGAAGCCCTACATCGTCCGTTCCGGGATCAACGCGCTCCTCGATGAGCGCAAGGAGAGACGACGCGACCTCCGGCTGAGCGACCTCTACGAGGACGAGCGAGAGAAGCTCTGGGAGATCCCGGACCCCGGGCCGGCACCGGGATGGTGGGGCGAAGGGAGCGAAACGGCCGCGGTCCTCTGGTCTGAAGTCAAGTGCCTCTCCCGCCGCGAGGCCGAGGTGGTGAAGCGTTGGGCCCACGGTTCCAGCTACCGGGACATCGCCAAGTCGCTCCGCATCCGTCCCTCCACTGTCCGGGAACTGTGCTCTCGAGGCATCCGGCACCTGCGCAATGCCCCGCGAATCCGGGAACTGGCCGCCTGACTCGGGGCATGACGAGGAAGAACAGCATGAACAAGATCACGGCGTGAAGGGAGGAAACATGATCGTCGCATTGAATGAGTCCCGTTGGTGCGAAGCCTGTCGGGAACCGCTTGTCGAGGAGCCGGACCGATTCTCCGCCTACTGGGACAAGGTCCACCGGAGAGTCTCGCTCTGTCGGGAATGCCTGGGCGAAATCTTCTTCGACGTGCTCCCTCTGGTGACCGGCCCCACCCAGGACACGCCGTCCGGCCGGGGCAGTCCCCTGGAGGAAGTCGACCCCTGGCAGGAGAACGCCATCCGAGTGCTTGAGGGGGCGAATGACTGAGACTCCAGGGGCGCAACCCTGGCTGGAAGGAACGGCTATGCCCAAGAACCTGCTCCTCAAGACTTACCTCGATCATCTCGACGAGCAGCGGGAAATAGAGCGGGAGAAGCGGGAGGCCGAGACCAAGGCCCTTCTCGAGGCTATCGCCTCGACCGGCCCCCTCCAAGTCAAGACCCTTGACCTGAAGTACGAGGCAGGCGACTACTACCTCTGGAATGGCGTCAAGGGAGGCGGCAACCGCGGCTACGGCTGGAGCGAGATGGTCATCTCCTCGAAGCTCCTCCTCTTCGTCGAGGGCCCCCACGGCAAGGTGAGCGTCCGAGTCGACCGCGCCTTTAAGGCGGGCGTGGGACGCCTCACCGAGAAGCGCCGGACCCTCATCCGGCAGACCATGCCCGAGAGAGTCACCCTGCTCAAGAGCGTCAACCCATGGTCCGGCAAGCCTCAAATCGAGGCCTCACCTGACGAACTCGACGGCTGGGTCTCGACTGTGGCCGACCTGGTTCGAAAGTCCCGGCCCAAGAGGAGGGCCAGAGATGTGAAAGTCGGAAACCCCGATCCGGATGCCGAGTAGGGAAGGCCAGGTTTCCCGGACCTGCTCCCTCATAGAGACATGTAGGGGATACCGTATCCGGTCCTTCGCGCCCGACTCCACGTACCAGGCAGGGACCGGTAAACCGACTATGGCGTCATTGCCCGGCACGACCCTCTGACTAAAGAGGTCGGCGATGATTCATGTAGGCACTTTGAACACCTCAACAGTCATAGGTAATAGGGGGCGCAAGGCCCCCTGAGAAAGGGGCGGGGGCATGGGGGACAACAGAAAACTTCGCACGGGAGAAGCGAATTCCCGTGAACCTTCCGAGCTGCGGCCGGTTGGTGATGGTAGCGGCCGAGATCGACGCCCCGGTCCCCCGGAGGCGTCCCCCGAAGAAGAGGCCCGCCACGAAGCACCTCCGCACCACCCCCAAGCCCCTCTCTACGTCCGTCCTGAGAATGCTCCTCGAGATGGTCGAGGACCCGAGGAACAGGGCGTCCAGGTTCCCCCTTGCGTCTCCCTCGTTCCTCCACAGGGTCACGGCGTGGCGCAAGGAGATCATCCGGCGGAGCGACGGTCAGTTGATGCAGACCGCCTTGCTCTTGGGGCCCCCGGGAACGCCGAATGGAGAGTCAAGGACACCGGCCAGTCCCAACGTCGTCGTTCCCATCGACGGGCAAAGACGTACGACGTCGAGATCGTCCGCTTCATCGATGCTCCGCGGAACGGAGCCAACGCGTACGCCTCTCTTTCGACCTCCGAGAGGTACGAGTGCCTGATGAAGCGCCTTGCAGAAATCTGGAGCGCGATATCGCGGCGCCGCTCCGCCGGCGCCGCCCCTTCTCAGGAACGCAGGAAGGCTGCGTGATGGAGGACTACATGAAGAAGTCGGCAGGAATGCGCTGTGTGGGGTATGCTCGGTCCGCCGTCACGTCCGCGGCCGGACCCGCGCACGACCCAACGGAAACGCAGGCGGAGCAGATCAAGCAGCGATGCCGTCCTTTCCGACTGCTGGAAGTCCTACGCGAACCGGGTCGATCGGGCAACGATACGGATCGGCCGCAGCTCAAGAAGCTGCTGCGGTTGGTCCGGCGTGGCCGGGTGGACGCGGTCGTCGTGGCGAGGGTGGCCGTGCTCGCTCGATCGCCCGAGCAGTTCGATCATCTGATGCGGGAGTTCGAGCGCCACGAAGTCCGCCTCATCTCAGTGGAGGACGGAGTCGACACGGCAGGCACCAAGGGCAAGGCGAAGACCGACGCGATCCGCGCACTTACGCGAACGCTGCGGGCCATGGATGGCCAACGCGGCGCGCGGGCGAACGGCGCGTCCAAGCATGCGAGGTGCGCATGAAGGCCAACAAGGTCGTCAGCAACAAGGAGAACCGGACCATCCGGTGCTGCGGATACGTCCGGGTATCGACTCTCCGCCAGTCGGACCTCGAACACGGCTCGCTCGACGCGCAGATCGACGAGATCCGGCACTACCTGAAGTTCCGCGAGACTTCGCAGACGAAGTTCCATCTCGAGGAGATGCTCAGGGAGGAAGGACGCTCTGCAAAGGACACGGATCGGCCGCAGCTCAAGAAGCTTCTTGAGGCGGTCCGCCGGAAGGCCGTCGATGCGGTGGTCGTGACCAAGATCGACCGCCTCACCCGCTCCGTGAAGGACTTCTACGATCTGTGGGCCGAATTCGAGGAGCACAACGTTCAACTCATCTCCGTCCGGGACCAGTTCGACACGACGACGCCCATGGGCAAAGCGATGGTCAACATGATCCTGACCTTCGCCCAGCTCGAACGCGAGATGACCGCGGAGCGTACGCGCATCAAGATGCTCTGGCACGCCGAGCAGGGGCTCTGGAACGGCGGGCGCCCGCCCGGCTATCGGCTCGATCCCAAGCAGAAGGGAACGCTCTTCCCGGACCCGGAGGAGAAGAAGCTCGCGGAGCTGATCTTCAAGAAGTACGTGGAACTGGGCAGCGTCGGCGAGTTGGCCAAGTACCTGGTAAAGCAGGGAATCACGACCCCTCCGCGGACGAGTCGCCGGGGTCGGAAGGTCGGTGGCAAACCCTTCTACAAGACGACCCTCCTGAGCCTCCTGCGAAACCCGGTGTATATCGGGAAGATCCGCTACAGCGGCAATACCTATAAGGGACGCCATGAGCCGATCATCTCGGAGGAGCTGTTCAACCAGGTCAACGGTCACCTGATGCTCCAGGCGCCCAGGCGCAGGAACCCGCGCGTTCCGCGCGAGCACGTCTACCTGCTCCAGGGGCTTGTGATCTGCGGGAAGTGCGGCGCTCACATGACCCCAAAGACGTGCACGGGCACCAAGCAGGACAACTTCTACTATCAGTGCACCCGGAACAGCCACACCAACGGGGGCATGTGCGACATGCGTTACGCCCCGGCCCCGGCTCTGGAACAGGCGATCCTGGGGAAGCTGCGGGAGATCGCCCTCAAGCACGGCGAGATCGACCGCATCGTACGGGAGGCCAACGCTAACACCGACGGGTCGCTCAAGGGGCTCGCCGAGGATCGACGCCGCGTGGAAACGCGACTGGAGACCGTCGTCGCCGAAACGCGGAAGATCATCGACGTGCTCAAGGAGCTGGGCAAGGATGGGCTCCGCACGGTCGGCGACGAACTGCGAAAACTGGAAGCGGAGCGCGTCGCCCTCGAGGCCCAGCGCGACGACATGGTGGAGGAGTTCAAGATCATCGAGCGCCGTTCGATGGACGCCGATGTGATGGCGACCAGCCTTCGGACCTTCGCGGAAATCGTCGACGAGGCGACTCCGGAGGAGCTGAAAGGCCTGATCCCGATGTTCGTGGACCGGATTGTGTTCCACGACCCCGACAAGGGCGGTAACGGCAAGATCCAGCTCTCGCTCTTCGAATGCCCGGTCCGACGGGACGGGAATGGATGTAACCAGTCGGGCTTTAAAAGCGCCGAGTGTAGCTATTGGCTCCCCGGGCAGGACTCGAACCTGCAGCCTTGCGGTTAACAGCCGCTCGCTCTACCATTGAGCTACCGGGGAATATCGGCAGCGGCGGCGTGACCGACGATTATAGGGGACCCCCGGAGTCGGTCAAGTCCTATCGCGGCAAGACCAGCTCGAGGGACCTTCCCGACCGCCGCAGCGCGTCGAGGATCTTCCGGTTCGCCGTGGGCATTGCCAGCGCTTCGACTTCCTCCAGAGTTACCCAGCGGCCGGCACCCTTTCCCCTGCGGAAAAAACAGAGGTGGGTATGGAGTTCCACCGAGAAGTGCGAGTAGCGGTGGCGCACCGCGGTAAGAAAGGGCCCCACGTCGACGTCGAAGCCCGTCTCCTCCAGGATCTCGCGCCGGAGACACTCCTTGAAGGACTCGCCGCGCTCGCGCTTCCCGCCCGGGAACTCCCAGAGGCCCCCCAGGAGCCCCTCTTCCTGCCGGCGCTGGACGTAGAAGCGGTCGCCCTTCCAGATCACGCCGATCGCGACCTCGTGGTGCGGGACCTCCTTCTTCGGCTTCCGGGACGGCCAGCGCTCCGGGTCGTCCTTGCCCCGGCACTGGTCGGCCAGGGGGCACTCGGCGCACTTCGGGGCCCGCGGCGTGCAGACGCGCTGACCCAGCTCCATGAGCGCCTGGTTGTAGTCGCCGGGGTTCGCCCGCGGGACCGGGAGCGGCTCCGCGACGTCGCGCGCCTCGAGACGCGAGAGCACGCGCCGCACGTTGCCGTCGAAGACCGCCGCCCTCTCGCCGAAGGCGATCGAGGCGATCGCCGCCGCCGTATAGGGGCCGACCCCCGGGACGTCCCGCCACCCCTCGACCGTTCGCGGCAGCCTCCTGAGCTCCCGCGCGGCCTTGTGCAGGTTCCGCGCCCGCGCGTAGTAGCCCAGACCCTCCCACGCCTTGAGGACGTCGTCGAGCGCCGCCCGGGCGAGCGCGCGGACGGTGGGGAAGCGCTTCATCCAGCGGTCGTAATACGGGATGACCGTCGCGATCTGCGTCTGCTGAAGCATGACTTCGGAGACCCAGATCGCGTAGGGATTCTTGGTTCGACGCCAGGGGAGGTCGCGAGCGCCCTTGCGAAACCACGCGAGGAGCTTCGCCGACCGCATGGCGTGCCATTGTACAGCCGGAACACAATCGACAGGCGATTTTGTTCCGCCGCTACGTGGGACGCTTGCCGGCCATGAGCACCGTGATCCGCTCGTTCAGCGCCTCGCGGCTGTAGGGGCCCTCGTAGCGGGCGATCTCCTCGCCGTCGCGGAAAATGAGCAGGGTCGGCACCGCCTGCACGCCCAGCTCCTCCGTGATCGAGGGGTTCTCCGTCACGTCGATCTTGTAGAACTCCAGCTTCCCTTCGAGCATGTCGGCCACGGCATCGAGCTCCGGCCGGAAATGCTCGCAGGGGATCGAACAGAAATCCAGGAACCCCACCGCCACCATCCCCTCGGACTCCAGCACCCGCTCTTCCAGCCCGTGGTCGTTCAGATCCTTTACCATAGCAGCCGCTCCCTTCACTCTCCCAAGAGGCAGAAGACTATATCGGCCAGAACCGGGGAAACTTGAGAGAGTCCTTTTTTTCGTGGCCGAAGACGGCCACGAAAAAAAAACCAAGAGAAGAAACTAACGCCAGTCGTGGTCGAGTTCGAGCTCGATGAGCGCCGGCGGGACGTTGCCGAAGGAGAGGAAGCGCTCGTGAAATTCCTTGAGCGTGAATCGGCCGCCCAGCCGCACGCGGAGCTTCTCGCGGATGCGGACGATCTCGAGCATCCCGATCATGTAGGTCGGGAAGTAGGTCGGCGACGACGTGTAGGCGTTCACGCTCGCCTCGGCGTGCGTGCGGTTGAGGCGCACCTTCTCGACCAGGAAGGCCACCGCCTCCTCGTAGGTCATCCGCCCCGTGTGGAGCGAGACGTCCAGAAGAATGCGCGCCGCCCGCTGGAGCCGCCAGTTGAGCTGCATCAGGCGCTCGCGCGGGTCCCGGAAGTAGCCCGTCTCGTGCGCCAGCTCCTCGCAGTAGAGCCCCCACCCCTCCGAAAGGAGCGACGAGTCGTTCAGCTTGCGGATCTTGGAGGCGATGTCCTTCGCGTAGACGAACTGCAGGTGGTGCCCCGGATACGCCTCGTGCCAGACCGTCCCCGGGATGTCGTAGACGTTGTGCGCCGCGAGCTGCTCGGCCGCCTCCTCGGGCGAGGCGTGCTTCGGCACCGGCGTGACGTAGAAATGCCCGACCCGCGCCGCGTCGAGCGGCCCCGGACGCGAATAGGCCGCGTACGGGAGCGAACTGCGTAAGAAGGGCGGCGTCTCCACGATCTCGAGCCTCTCCCACGCGGGAATGCCCACGATCGACCGGTCCAGCATGTACTGCCGCGCCCGGGCCACCTCGCGACGGTAGGCGTCGAGGAGCCCCTCCGGCTTCGGGTGGTCCTTCTTCATCCGCTCCAGGGTCGCCGGCCAGTCCTTGTCGAGCGCCTCCAGCAGGCCGACCGTCCGGTCGAACTCGCGGCGCCCGATCCGCTCCAGCTCCGCCGAACCGTACCCCAGGAAGTGGTCGTTCCGCAGGCGGAAGTCGTACGCCTCGCTGCCCAGGACGAAACTGCCGTCGGAGCGGGAAAGAAGCTCCTCCTTGAGAAAACGCAGGTAGCCCTCGTAGGCCTCCTTCGCCCGCGCGACGAGCGCCGCGTCGGCGTCCTTGAGCTCCGCGAGGAACGCCACCGTCCCCTCGCCGTCGTCGAGCGCCATCTTCGTCCACACCCGGGGCGGCCGGCTGAGGCGCAACCGGACCTCCTCGATCATCGCCGGGATCTCCCCCAGCCGCCGGTTGACGTTCGCGATCCGCTCCCCCCGCGAGGCGTAGTCCTTCATCAGCATGTCGTAGAGCACCGAGACCGCCCCCAGCGGCAACCCGGGACGCTCCGTGCGGGCATCGCGGCGGCGGTACTCGTAGCGCTGCGAGAGGAGGTCGCTCCGCCAGAGCCGCGCGTCGAGCGTGTCCTCGGGCACGAGCCCCAGGTACTTCTCGACGAGCGCCGCCCGCGCCTCGTGGCTCGCGTCGTCGTAGCGCGTCAGCCGCCCGTCGTGCTCGTGGAGCCCCACCCCCGTCGCCCAGTCCGGGTCGAGCGCCGCCCGCTCGGCGAGATATCGGTCGTACAGCGAGGCCAGGTCGCGTGAAATGTCCTGCGGCATGCTGCACCCGGCGAGCAGAAGAACCCACCCCAGCCGGCGGATCACCGCCCAATCGAAGCAGGGGGACAGCGCCTTGTCAAAGGTTCGATCGTGGGCTAGCATTGGTCAGAGGCAAGGAGAGGACCCATGGGGCGAGCGATTGAAATCCCGTACGGCTACGGGGACGTCATCTCGATCACCGGCAGCGGCCAGAGGGTGATCTTCTGGGTGAAAGACTCGACCGGCCTGGTCCGCGGATTGCTTGTCGACATCACCGACCCCGCGAACCCCCTGTTGGCCCGCGACGAGATCGTCATCCGGCGCAAGACCGACGGGCAGCTCCGGAAGAAGAAGCTGCCCCCCGTCGGCCAGCCGCTCCCAGCCGCGGTGTTCTCGAACCCCGTGCCGGCGGCCCCGCGCCCGTCAAGCGCCAACCCGGCGCAGAGGCCGGCACCACCCCGGACCTAGGTCCTAAGTCCTACATCCTAAGTCAGGCTTCCCCCTGCAGTCCCCCGGGGGGGGACGGGAGGGGGGAATCCGACGCAGGACATTGGACGTAGGACTCCGGGCGCCGCTATTTCCAGCCCGGGACCGACACCTGCGCCCGGTAGTTCGACTCGTTAGCCGTCAGATTCCGCGCGGGCGCGTAGATCTTCGGGCCCGAGAACGGCCGGTCCTGCGTGTAAACCCAGACCTGGTGCTGGTCCCACAGGATCACCTCGTCCCGCGCGTCGCCCGTCACGTCCAGCGCCGCCGCCGCCAGGTCCGGGTGGCCGTCGTCGGGGAACATCACCGCGCGCCGCAGGTGGCCGTCGAGCAGGCCGCCCTCCCGCACGTTTCCGGAAAGCAGGAGAAACTCCTCCCCGTCGCCCTTCCAGTTCACCGGCAGGATCATGCTCCCGTGGTGGTGCGGCTCGCCCTGGAGAAGGATGTTCCCGTCCGTGTCGAAGACCGTCAGGATCCCCGGGTTCTTCCAGAAGTTGATCGCCGCGATCTGGAGGCCCGGCAGGTCGCCCCGCAGCTTGGCGACCGTCAGGTTCTGCCCGTGGCCGATCCGCTGGTGCTTCAGGATCTTGCCCTGGTTGTCGAAGACGAGGAAGCCTTCGTCGCTGCCGACATAGTAGACGCGCGGCTCCGCCTTCGGGTCGCCCGTGAAGTTGCCGGCCGCGACCGCGTCGGCGTGGTCCTTCAGCTCCTCGTCCCGCGACCAGAGCTGCTTCCCGTCCGGCGTCCAGCGAGCGTATCCGATGTAGACCTCGTCCCGCCCGTCCCGGTCGGAATCGAACGGGTACGGGAAGTGGCCGAGCTGCCCGTAGCCCTTCCAGAGCGGCTTCAGGTCCGCGTCGTAGACCCAAAAGTATCGGTAGCGGTCCTTGATGAGAATCTCGGACTTGCGGCCCTTCCCGGACAGGTCGAAGAACGAGACCGAGTCGCCCGCGTTCAGGTCGTGCGGCCGCTCCTTGAGCTCGAACTTCTTCTGCCGATACTCGTCGGGCACCGCCGGGAGCCACATGGACTTCTTCACCTTGCCCGTGGCGCCCTCCAGCACCTTGAGCTGGAAATCGCGGATGAGGAAAACCTCGTTCTTCCCGTCGCCGTCGAGGTCGTGGATCTGGAAGGGCGTGTCGCTCGTGAGGAGGCCGTTCCGCGGATCGGGGCGGCCGGTCTGCCATAGGACCTTGCCGTCGAGCGTCACCGCCGTCAGGCAGCTCGCCTCGACGAAATTGCCGGTGTCGACCTTCGTGACGATCTGCGCGAAAAGGATGTCCGTCCGGCCGTCGCCGTCCAGGTCGCCGAACCGGACGTTCCGGCCGCAGCCGAACCCCGGGGTCGCGAACTTCTTCCAGAGGCGGGGCGCCGGGTTGTGGACCTGGAGCGCCCGCTCCTGGCGCCGGCGCGCCTCAACCCGGGCGCGGATCGCCCCCTCGTCGGAGGCGCTCGCGCGGAAGTCCTGGTAGCGGGCCGGGACGTTCGCCGTCATGCCGACCTTGCCCTGCAGGATCTCGGCGTCCTCGGCCGAGAGGAGGAGCTTCCCGTCCACGAAGCAGCGGATCTTGGGGCCGTCGTTTTCCACCTTGAGGCGGTAGTAGCGGGTCGTCTCGTACGGGAAGTCGGCGGCGCCCAGCTCCTTCCAGTCGGCCACGCGGAAGACTTTCTCGAGCGGCTGCCGGACCGCCAGCCGCGCCCGCTTCCCTCCCTCCAGGGCGAAGACGTAATGGTGCCGGTTCGTCCGGTAGCGGAAGACCACCCCGGCCATCTCGTCCGTCGAGAGCGGCTTCATCGAGACTTCGACCGAGACGTCCGTCCACTCCGGTTCCCCCGTCACGAAGAGGGGGCTGTAGAGTTTGGGGTTCATCCGCATGTTCTCGGGGCCCATGTGCATCTCGAGGTAGGGCTTCCCGTCCTCGTCGCTCACGCACCAGGCGTCCTGGTAGACGATCGGCATCTCCCACGGGTGGAGCGGCACGCCGCGGTGGGCGAGGTAGTGGTACTCCTGGATCGCCGGGTTGAGCTGCCCCACCGGCATCGACAGGTGCCCCTGCGGGAACTTCGAGAAGTCGTCCCGGAAGAGCACCCCGTCCTCCACCATGAGCAGAGGAGGAGACGACACGCAGCCAGCCAAGAGCAAAAACCCAGCGAGTAGGCGACGCATAATTCCCCCCGGATGCCGGATGTCAGATGTCGGATCTATGACAGTATACGGAGACCTTAGACTTCGTAGACTGACATCGGACATCGGACATCGGATATCAGTCCCAAAACACCCGGCAAAACTAACGGCCCGGTTCGTATAGGATGACGTCGTCCAACAGAAAGTCCTTCCCGTCGAACCGGATTTCATCCAGGGTTTCGATCCCGTCCAACCCGAGATCGTACGGCTTCCACTCGCCGGTCGCCAGGAGCCTGGCCGGCCCTACGGAGACCTCGCCCCCCGCCGACCGGAGGCGGCACGACACGCGCAGCCCGCGCCCGGAGCGCTCCCCGCGCAGCCCGACCCGGATCCACGCGCCCCCCTCCGGCGACGCGACCGCCTTGGCCGCCTTCCACTTCTCATGCGGCACAAGTTCAAACGTCCCCGGCCACTCCTTGCCCTGCCGCCCCGTGTCGAACCCCCCGGTAAAGAGGATCCGCTTGGGGAACGGCCGAAGCTCGCCGCCCTGGGCCGCGTCGTAGAGGACGATGTCGTCAATGATCAGCTCCGCCTCGGGATACGTGTAGAACTGGATGTCGTCGATCCGCTCGTCCTCCGCGAGCGCCCCGCCGCTCCCGTCGGGCCGCCGCAGCTGCGTCATGTCCACCGTGCAGTCCTGCCAGGCGCCCTGCGCCAGGCCCGAGAGCGTCAGGTGCCGGTGGTAGCCGTTCGACAGGCTGTAGATCTGGACGCGAAGCTGGTCGCTCCCCTTCAGCCAGTACCGGAACGCGAGGCGCGTATTCTTCCCCATCGGCGGCCCCGGCACCGGGTTGAAGATGACGGCCGTGAAGATCCGCGACAGGTCGCCCATCCGGTCGTCGAAGTCGTTGGCGAGCGTCCCGCGGCAGGCGCGCGTGCTCCCGGGCGGGACGTTCTTCGTCTCGAGCTGCCCCGCCATCCACCAGCGCTTCTCGATGTCGGTCTCGTAGTCCTCGACCGCGTGGACCCGATTCGGGAACCGGCCGCGATCGACCGGGACGGACGGGTTGACGCCCAACGGCTTCTTCGATCCGTCCTGCGGCTTCATCTTTCGCAAAAACTCGCCGACGTCGCCTTTCCAGTCGAACGTCTGGAAGTCCCCGTCGATCGTGCTGAGGACGAGGGCCGGCCGCGACTCGCGCAGGTCCGCCAGGTCGAACCGCGAGAGCGCCCCGAAGACGACGAGCGATGCCGGGATCTCCCGGTCCACGCGGTGCGCGCCCTCCTGCCCGGGCTTGAGCAGCCGATAGGATTCGGCGAGCGACTTCGGACGGTCGATGAAGTCGCGGTACGACCCGAATCCCTTCTCGGTGATGAGGCCCGCCGCGCGCGGCTCCAGGACCGACGCATAGAGCGCCGCCATCGCGGCGAAGGGGCCGGACCCCAGGAGCCCGACCGGCTTCCCGCGCAGCTCGGGCAGCGCGTACATCCCGCGCCAGCCCGCCACGAGGTCCATCGCCTGCCGCCCCGCGAAGTTCTCGCCCAGGAGGAGACTCACCGCGAAGACCCACCCCGGCTTGCTCACCGCCAGCTCGCCCGTCCCGCGCACGTCGGCCGCGAGAACGGCGAACCCGGCCGCCATCGCCTCCCGCACCCCCGGGTGGTCGAGGAGCGCTTCTTTCCCCGAGTCGCTCGCCCCCACGAGCGCACCCCGCAGCTCGCCTTTCGGGATCACGAGGAGCCCGGGGATCTCGACCTCGTCGCGCCCGCGCCACCGGACGCGCTGGACGCCGTCGCGCATCCCGCCCCTCTCCAGCTTGGACGTGCCCGTCAGCCGGGGCGACAGGCCCAGGCCGAGCGCGCTGACCAGCGCCCGCTCGATATTCTTGGGCGGCGTGGGCGCCTTCGCGAGCGACGCCGCCAGGGCCGCGATCCCCGGCCCGGCCGGCTGGTTCGCGGTGAAACATCGCAGCTCCGCCGAGTCCCAGGCCGGCGGCTCGACGGCCGGCTCCGCCACCGGGCTCCCGTCGCCCTCGCCCTTGAGCCACTTGAGGAACCACCCGTAGGCGGCCTCGCGCTTCTTCTTCTGATAGCCGTGCCCTTCGGCTTCGTCCTCGAAGTAGCCGATCTTTTCCGGCACGCCGAGCGAGGCGTAGAGCTTCCGGCCGTACTCGACGACCGCGCGGTTCCCGGGGATCCGGAAGCCGTGGTCGTTGTGCGCCGCGATGACCATGACGGGCCGCGGGGCGACCATCGCCAGAAACTCGTGGTTGTTGGCGTACCGGAGGAGCCGCGGGATGAAGTGGCAGTGCTCCTTCGCCTCGTACCAGTCGCGCT
>Ga0187892_10007591_pt1 | contig 15364 bp, 12 predicted proteins | sample MA1701073metaG_FD_139345 | JGI IMG/M metagenome (GOLD analysis project Ga0187892, IMG submission 139345) | Bio-ooze microbial communities from a basaltic lava cave in the Kipuka Kanohina Cave System on the Island of Hawaii, USA - MA170107-3 metaG ... | reverse complement strand
CGCCGGCGGCGCTGCGCGAGGCGCTTTACTACGCCGCTCCCGATATTCCCTGGCCTCTCCATACCAACCGATTGACGTTCCCCGTCCTCCTGGCACTCGCCGCTTTCGCTCGCCGCGATGTGCCGTCTCCCTCCTCCCACATCACAACCGCTCCGCGCGACTCTCACCTCGATAACCTCGCCGACAGAGCCGTCCGCGACCTCCGCCGCACCGAACCCGAACGTACCGGCGCCGCGATGGAAGCACTGTGCCGCGGGCGCATCCCGGAGTGGAAAGAGCTGTTCTACCTGGATCGAGTCCTCGCCTGCACGAATCGCACGGTTCACCGCGGTCTCAATGGAAAGATGCGAGGCGTGCGCGACATCCTGCGACAAATCTGCGCCGCGGTCATGCCGCCTCCGCTCGATCAGGCCGTTCCATCCGGTCTGCTTTTCGCCTGCGGCGAGTACTGCGACGGCGACGCCGCACCCGCCGGCGATGTAACCGAGCAGCACAGGGCCGCGCTGCGATACACGAACGTCCTGAGGGAGCTCATTCAACGCGTTAAATGCCTTCTGTCCCACCTCGGTGGCCGGCATCAGGTGTGGGTCCACGTTCTCACGCGCGACCACGTCGATCCCTTCCTCGGTCGTGTTGTCGACTTGCACCTCCGGCACGTCGCCCAGATCATCTCCGACGTCGTCACCAACCGCGAAGACGACCCGGTGCGGATCATCGTCGAAGGCGTGCCGGCCTTCGATCGCGGCGCTGACCCAGCGCTGGTGCTGGCCGACTTCGCCGCCCATCACGCCCGCCACGGCCTTCGACCGCCCAGCGTCGACCTTGCTGCCGCCGCCTCCAGACTCGATCGCAGCATGGCCGCCATCATTCGCGCCGGAACGCCGCCGTTGCCGTTGCTGACCGCACTCGGCACACCCGACTCGATCGAAGACGAAACCAGAGCGCGCCGCTGGGCTATCGAGCAGGCGCGTGAGTGCGCCGCCATCAAGGAACAGAGGAGGAACGCGTTGTGACCCTCCTCGAAGCGCTACGCCTCGTCCGCGTACCCGCTCCCGACTCGGCGCCCGATCCGCTGCGGCAAAAAGCCATCGAAATCGTCTACACGGAAATTCAACGCCAGACGGCGATTCACGCCGACGCCGACGACCGCGACGACATCGCCCAGGACCTGATCGTGCGCTGGCTGCGACACTCCTTGAATCGACCGCTGCGCGCGTCCCTACGCGCCGCCACCGACGACGAAGCGCGCGGCTTCATCGGCAGATCGGTGATCAATCTTCAGAAAGACCTGTACCGAAAACGAAGGCCAAGCCGCCGCGTCGAGCTCGACGCGGCGGTGGCCGACCCGGTGAGCGCCGAAGGCCGGGTCGGCGGCGAGCGTTTGCAGGCGGAGATCAGCGAAGCCGAGGCGCAGTTCAACTACGAGATCGTCGACGCCGCCCGCCGGCGCATGGATTCTCGAGCTGCCGCCTCGTTTGAGGCCACATTGCTCCAACTGCGCGAGCTCCGCGACGGCACGGCCACCATGGAAGCTCTCTCCGATGCCGAAGCCGGTGATCCTCCCGCCGAACATGGTTCGCCGCGATGGAAGAAAGCCCGCGGTCGGCTTTACCGTCGCATGCATCGCTGCCGCGATGCGTTGGCACGGGAGATTATCAATCGCCGGAAATCCGGTCAGATCACTAAAGCTCGCGCCGATCTGCTGCTGGGATTCCTGGATCAGCTTCAGCTGCGTTCTTCCGAGAACCAACGAGAACGGCGCAGACTGTCAGATGAGAGCGAAAAGAACGTCTGATGGGCACGCAGAGGCTTGCCGCGGCGCTGTGAGGTGTAGAGTGAAGCCACCGCTCAACGATGATGAGCTCCGGCGCCTGGGTGTCGGCGATTACAAATGGAGCACGTTCAGCCGCGTCACCGTCGCCGATACGACACCTCGGGGGTACGCCAGGTCGCCCGCCACCTCGCTGGCCATCATGATCGAGAAGCTGTTCACCGACCAGACTGCGGCCGAAATCGATGCGCCCGCAGCCGCTTCTCTGGGTGTCCACGTCAAGCTCTTCGAGCGCGCACCGCATATCGTCATGCTGTCGGCGCCGACCGAGCTCCCCGTGAGCTTCGAATCGCTCAGCCAAGACAGTGATACCGGCCTTTACATCGATCCGGATGACCCGGCCACGGCCTACGCCGACCTCCAGGTCGCGCGCGCCGTCCGTGTCGCAGTCGCTGAAGACACCCTCGTCGTGTGGATCGACGGCAACTCCATTTGCTTCCAGGTGGCAGTCGCCGATCGCGTGCAGGTGGATCCTCTTGCCGAAGTCGATGCTCCGGTGGAGGAGTGGCTGCGCGACTGCAGCGATCAATGGCTCGCGGCGCAGGTGCGCGAGCGCCTCGCCGTCGCCGACCCGTGGGAGCACATCGTTGCCGCCGGCCTGTATGCGCGGCTGCTGGAAACCTCTCCTGAAAGACGCGCTGGTGACGCTGAGTCGGTGTTGGCCGGATCGGCGCCGGCGGAGATCATGCGTCCGCTCATGTGGGCGCACAACCTCGAACGGGAACAGATCGACACGTTGCGACGCCTCGCCCGCGCGGAGATCGAGCTCATCTCGCAGGACATCGAAGCGCTCGCCGAGCATGGTGACCTGTTCAAGTCGGTATGGCGCGACTCGTTGCTCGATCTTTGCCATCGTCGTGACGACGTCGAGTGCGTCTGGCGACTCCTGCCCGGGGACGACGACACTCTCGCGGTCGATCTTGCAGAGCTCGACGAGCAGGGGGAACGATTCATAATCGCTTCACCGGTGCGCATCGAGATCCCCGACGAGCGCTTGTGGCGCGTGCGACTGAGCGACCCCGAGGCATGGTGGACGTGGATTGCAATCCAGCCCGACGCCGATGATTGACGAGCTGACGAGGAAGAATTTGCCCCGCCTCGAGCGCGAGGCTCTTCGCCGAAGGCTCACCCTGGCTCCTTGGTGCTGGCCGCCTGAGGAGAATCGCTTCGCGTGGGAACGCGCCGTCGATGTTGCGGGCGGCATTCCGGCGCTTCCCGTCGGCTCGGCGCCGCTGCTCACGGTCAGCCCAACTGCGGTCACCCTTTGGGTCCTGCACCGCTGCCATCGGAGGCCGGCGCTCCACGGCGCGCGCGTTCTCGGCGCCGAAGCCGAGCGTCAGTGGCTCGATGCCGCGACGGCGCTGCCGAACGTGCTGCCGATCCTGTGGAGCTCGGTGTTGGAGGCCCGCGACACCGAGCTGTCCGCTTTCGAGGTGATCTCCAAGATCCGCGGCGGCTCAGCCGGCGTCGCGTGTCTACCGGCCGCAATCGAGGGACGGTCGTTCGGTGTCTCGTTTCTCCTGGCCTTGGCCTCCAAGGTTCTCGGCCAGGAGCTGCCTGCCGATCTGGTGGCTTCGGCAGCGATCGATTCCCACGGCCGCGTATCTCCCGTCGATGAAATCCGAGACAAGGTCTCGTTGGTGCTACAACGGGCCCCACGCATCGAGTGCTTTCTGGTGCATTCCGACAATGAAAAAGAGGCGACGACGGCTGCGCTTGGCTCACGGCTACGGATCGTTCCGATCGAGACCGGCATCGAGGCGATCGAGGCGGCTTTCGGCAACGACTTGCGGGAAAAGCTGGTCGCACTGGGCAACAACGCCAATCGGCGCGCGGAGCTCGTCGAAGCCTTCTTTCGCCTGGCGCTCAGCGGCCGGTCGCAGGTCATCGACTGGACGCCGGTGGAGCAGGCCGCCGCGCTGGCACTCGACGCGTGGTGCGACCTGGACGCGGATCAACAGCAACGGCTGGAGTTTGCTCGCGCGGTTGCATCGCGGAACGAACGAAACGACGGAGACCTGAAGATGCCCGATGGCGCGTGGCGGGCGCGGTTGCCTGCCCCGATCCGCATCCGCGTCCTGGCCAATCTCGCCGAACAAGCAGCGGAAACGGGATCGCCCGAGCCGGCCGAGGTGGAAGCGGCGGCAGCGGAATACCTCGAGGTGACGCAGCACGAGGCGTTTATCCCGCACCTCGAGTTGCGCGCCGCCGTGGGACGGTTGTTGTCGGTAACCGGCAGGCTGGAGAGCGCGTTGCGTCAAGTGCACCAGTCGACCGCCGGTCTCGTGGAGCGCGACGCGTTCCAGGTAGCGACGCGGCCGTTGGCGGACATGTTCCGGATAGCCGGGTTGCTTTCGGAGCCGGAGGCCTTTGCGGCTGCCGAAGAGCTGCGTGACGACATCCGAGCGCATGTTGCGTTGGAGTGGAGCGAATCCAGTCACGTGGACCTGAGCCGAGCCCGGGCGATGATCCTACTGGGCCGGGTTCCCGAGGACATCGAGGGGATCTTACGGAAGCTTGCGAGCCGTCACGAAGGCTGCGCGCAGCTGCGCTACTCCGCGGTCCGCTGGTTGGTACGAGTGCTCGACGACCCGGGCCGTGGCGATGAGGGGGACCGCCTTTTGTCTGAGCTCGACGAGAAAGGGACGCAATTCCGCCGCGACGCCGAAACGGCGCGGACGTTCGCAGCGCTGATTCGGCTCGATCGCAGCCTCCGGTCGGGAGACCGCGACGGCGCTGACAAGGCGCTGCAAGCGCTCGAGCGCGAGGACCCCGGGCTCGTGCGCAACCTGCGACGGACCGCCGCCGACGGCGCCGCCCTCGCCCGTCTGTATCCGGACTAGCGTGTCCAATGGTTGCGCGCGGCTCGTCTACAAAGGGTGCGTTCGTATACTCACAACGTGCTCCCGACTTCCTACGGCGTCGGGCACTCCCGCCTTCGGGGGCCCTGCGCTTGCGTATTCGCGCGAACAGCGCCTTGACATGTGCGCCGCCTCCGGGTTACGCCGGCGGTCATCCGCCGCGACTGTCAAGGGGGACGGTGAGGGTTCAGGGGGTGTTCCGCGGCATTGAGACAGAGGGAGCATTGAGATGACGTGGGTCCGCCCTCGGCGCGCCGCTGACCTGCTGCCATTGCCTAGGGTTGCAGCTGCGGTTACGTTCCTCGGTTTCCTGACGATCACGCCCATCCGCGCGTTCGCGAGCGATCACGTGATCGCTGTGGACGTGTCAGGTTCCATGCGCTGGAACGAAGCTGGGCAGACCATCAAGCCCGGCGTCGCCGGTCCCATGCGGATCGACATCGTGCGGCCGCCGCTGCTCCGCTACCTGAACCTGTTGCCCGACGACTCGCGCGTTTTCCTGGTGGCCTTCAATGACGGAGTTGTGGCGCAGAACGAGTTCGTGCTGAGCCGTCCCGCAGACCGCGAGCACATGCTTGCATGGGTCGAAGGGCTGAATCCGCCGCGCAATAGCCGTACGCACCTGTGGTACACGCTGCGCAAGGCCCTTCAGAAGGCACGTGAGTACGCGGTTCAGGCACCAGGCGAGTGGGTCTCCGTGCGTGTCATCACGGACGGCGAGGACGATCATCCCGGCTCCGATCTCACCCTGACAAAAGTCCTCGACGAGTTTCCTGAGATCGAAGAGGGAAAACTGCGCCCCGACCTGGTCCTGTTGGGCTCTCTGAAAGCCGAGTTTCTGGTGCCGATCGAGCGGGAGCAGGAACGCAAGCGCGTAAACATGATCCAGCCGAAGAAGATGGAGGATCCGCTACCGCCGGTGATCAGCGCTGCTCCCGACCCGGTGATCGCCGGCCGCAAGACCACGATTGCCGACGCTTCCAAGGCGGGCTTTGCCAACTATACATGGTACCTCGACGAGGAGCGGATCTCAGCCGAGCCCAGCTTTGAGCACACCTTTGCCGCGCCGGCTCAGGTACGCCTACGCGTCGAGGCCGTGCGCCGCGACGGCTCGCGCGATACTGCCACGCGCACGATCTCCGTGCTGCCGGTGCCTGTCGACGCGGCCTTTCATGTTCCGTCTGATCTGATCGCCGGCAAGCCGGTCACTTTCATCAGCCGCGCTAAGGGAGAGATCGCACGGCACACCTGGTTCGTCGGCGACTCCCAGGTCTGCAGCTCGGAGGATTGCGAGCACACCTTCCCAGAATCCGGCGAGTACGCGATCAAGCTGGTGGTCGCCGATGCCGCGGGCAACACCGACGAGGCAACGCAGAACGTCAGCATCGGCGCTCCACCGCCGGTGATCGGGGAGCCGGTTGCTGGTTTCAAGGTGGCCGGCTCCGGCGCCGTCAAGGCCGGCGAGCCGGTGCAGTTCATGGATGATTCGCATGGCCTGGTCGAAACCTATCGTTGGAGTTTCTCCGGCACGGGTAGCAGCAACGAGAAGAACCCGGTCTACACCTTCCCCGCTGCTGGCGAGCAAAAGGTCGAACTGTCGGTCGTCGGGCCCGGGGGTTCTTCGACGGCGACGCAAACGATTGAGGTAGTGCCGCAGTTCATACCGCCGGTTGTTTCCATCACTGCCGAACCCGACTCCGGAACGGTTCCGTTCGAGGTACGTTTTCAGGCGTCGGTCGAGGGCGACTATGATTCACTCGTTTGGGAGTTCGGCGACGGCCACACCAGCCAGGAAGCGTCCCCGGTGCACGTGTACACAACGGCCGGCCCGTATCGTCCGGTTGCGCGGGCGAAGCATTCCGTTTCCGGCCTCGAAGGCGTCTATGCCGGTGACCTGACGATCACGGCCAAGGCACCCATGCCGGCGTGGATGCGCCAGGCGTTCCTGGCAGCTGCCCTTCTGGTTGTGCTGCTTGCGAGCTACGCCGTCTACGACCGGTTCTGGCCCAAGCTGGGGGGCCGGCTGCTTTGGGAGTTCAACGGCACGGCGGGCGAAGTCGTCCTGAGTGGTCGGAAGTACCCGCTCTCGAAGCTGGAAATGCCTGGTTGGAAGTCTGAGGCGGGACATTACCTGCGCGACGTCGGGGGCACGGTAACGATCAAGGCAAAGGGCCGCGGCGACGGGCCGCTGCCGTTGCACGAGCGGGTTACGGTCGACGGCGCCGTGTTTACGTACAAGGGATTCGAATGAGAATGGCCCGCTTGGGTCGAATGAGGTGACAGATGCTTAATTGGCAGACTCTCGAACAGAATCTTGTCGGCGGCCTTTATCCAGCGGCCGAGAAGGGGACGTACGCTCCGACGTTGGTGATCGGTCTTGGCGGCACCGGTATCAAGGCCTTGCGCTATCTCAAGAGCGCATTGAGTCGGCTGGCCGCGAGCTCCGTCGAGCTTCTCGGCATCGACAGCGATGACGGCGAAAACGCCAAGTTCCCGGCGTTGCCGCGACTATCCGAGACAGAATTGATCATTCTGGACCAGGCAACCGCGACCAACGTGCTGGCGAGGGCTGAAGCGGGGGAGAGCGACTCTCAGCATGTGAACCAATACCTGCCTGACCAGGCGCCGCCGCTGACCGCGCTGCACGCTGAGGTGCGCAAGAAGATCGCCGCGCAGAAGGGGGCCGGGCAGTTTCGCCGTGCCGGCCGCTTGCTGTTTCAGGCGAATACGAACGGCGGCGCCAACGCCGCGGCGCGCTTCAGCACCGTGCGCCAGCGGATGCAGGGGCTGTCGACGCGCATTGAGCAGAAACGCGAGGGCCTGCAGATCGCTCCCGGCGCAAGAATCTTCGTCGTGACGTCGCTGGCCGGCGGCACGGGAGCCGGGGTTCTGCTCGACTGCGTCGCCCTCTTGCGCGCTCAGTTTACGGGAGAGCAGGACACCATCACCGCTTTCTGTCTCCTCCCGGGCGAGCTGCTCGACCGCGAGCTCTACAACCCTTTGCAAGAGAAGAAGGTGACGCGCGGCAACGCGATCGCGCTCCTGCGTGAGTTGCAAGCCTTCGATCGCGATCACCTTAAGTCGTATAAGTTCCGCCTCGACGGCAATACCACGGTGGGGCCGCTCAAGCGCTTCATCGACGACGTCTACTTGATCGGCGACCACACCGACGCAGGCGTGCCGGCGAACTCATTCATGGAGCTGACACAGGCGGTCGCGTACTTCCTATACTCCTTCGTCGGCGGCGGGGTGGGCGCGACGGTCGCGTCGGGCGCGATCAACGGCCAGATCCAGCTCACGATGCGATCCGAGCCGGTGCCACGCGTGTTCAATTCCATCGGCGTGGCGGCGCTGGAATACCCGATCCAGGAGCTTGCCGGGTACGGGGTGCGATACAGCCTCGGACAATGGTTGCGCCGCTGGCTGAAGGCGAAGGCCGGCAGTGCCGATGTGCGCGCCGCGGCCGACACGCATCTGGGGGGGGAGCCGTTGTTTCTGAAGAGTTTCGAAACGCTCCGGCCGCAGCTGCTGCCGCCCGAGAGCGAACGGCGGGGGACGCGCTTTCTCCCCGATCCGGCGTTGAGGCGATCGTTCTCGTGGAAGCCGGACGAGATCTTCGTCACCCAGGGTTTGAATCGGGTCGCCGAGATCGATGCCGTGCTTCAAGGCATGGCGGCAACCTTCGACGACAACGCCGCGAAGTGGCGAGGGGCGGCCATTGCTCATACCGAATCCTGGGTGCTGGAAAGACTACGTCACGGCCCACACGATGCCGCGCAGCACATCGAGGCGCTGGCGGCGCGACTCGATTCTTTCGGCAAGCAGCTCGCCGCGGAGCGAGAGAGGCGCGACACTCGCATCGACCGTTTGCGCGAGGAGCTTCACCGAGAGGGCACCCGGATTCATTTCTGGGACTTTGGACTGGACCACCGGCTGCGCCAGCGGTTTCTCGACAAGATCGACACCTATCTTGGTCTCAAGGTCGACGAGGCTACCGATGCGTATGCGGCCAACTGCCTCGCGGAGCTGCAGAATGCAGTCGGCGCTCTGCGGGCGCGGATGGAGGCGCTGCAGAACACCGCCACCGTCTGGGCCGACCAGAACGAGCATGAGATGCACCGAATCAGCCAACAGCCGGACGTGCCCGGTTTCGTTCAGCGGGCGATTGCGTACAAGGACTTCGCCGGCTGGGCCAAGGAGCAGACGGTTACCGTCCCCGAATTCGCGCCTCCGGGCTTCGAGTGGGAACGCATCCTGCTCGCGGCATTCGAGACGATCAGGCCCAACTACGAGACCGTGCTCCGTGGCCTCGATGTGATGCGCGACGTGAGAGGCAACGACGCCTTCAAGAGGCGGGCGCAGACTCTGAACGACGCGAGCATGCCGTTGATCCACCGGACGGCCGCCGCGCCGCTCATGCCCGATATGACGCCGCAGAAATTCGTGGCGGGGATGTTCGACGACAAAGATCCCGCGGTGCGCGCAACCTTCCCGCCTCCCGCCGGTCGGACGCAAAGCACCCTCGTGCCGACGAGCAATCCCAGCCTCCTGGTCTGCGCGCAGACCTGTCACGGCTTCGGCGCAGCGCACTGGCGCCCCTTCACCGAAGCGGAGACGTACTACCGCGAGAACCCCTGGTACTACCACGCGCTCGAGAACTTCGAGTCGCTACCGCCGCTGCAAGCGCTTTCGGTGGAGGACAGCGAGAAGCTGCGTCTGTTCGGCCTCGGACTGATGTTCGAGCTGATCCTCAACAAAGGCAGCAACTACTATCGCAACATGGTGTTCTCGACACGGGACAACGTTTGCTACTACTTCGTCCACTCCACCGGCAGATCGGCCGAGGCGGCCGAGCTCGTCGGCACGGATCTGATCCGCGAGCCGATCAAGTCGCAGAATCGCGTTCAAGTCGGCAATAAGCTGGGCGACAGCCTGGAAGCCGCGCTCGACGGCCTGTCGAGCCCGCCTTCGGCCGCTTTCCGCCAGGAGCTGTCGGGCCTGATCGACGACTTCAAGGTGAATCGGGGAAGCCGGGCGACGGCGGAGCTCGTGCGCCAGTACACGCACAACCATCTAGCGACCCAGATCAGCAAAGCGACCGGCCGTAGGGACCTGCTGGAGAAGATCGCCGAGGCGCTGGAGACCTATGCCAACAGCTTGGGTTGACGGGGTCGGAAGGTCCCTGCTCGAGCCGAGATTCCAACAGGTCGTTCCGCTTCTTGCCGGTTTCGACGATTCGGCGTTCGCGAAAGCGGCGCGTGCAGAGCTAAAGCTGCTCACGCCACCGCAGCTCGGGGCCGTGCATTTGGGCTGCGATCTCGCCGAGATCGCAACGCAAATCAAGCTTGTCACCAGCGCCGGCTATCGCTCGTCGATCACGCCACTCGACCTGATCCCGAATCAGGCAGCGTGGTGTTGCTGCTTTCAGGATCTGACCGGTGGCCGTCCGCTCGCCCCGGTGCTCGGCGAGGCGCTGCAACAAAAGGACGACGACCGCGTCCGCTGGGTGCTCTTTCTCAAAGTCCACGACTCAGGGGACGCCGCAGCTCTGCTACAGCGGCTGGAAACGAAGAGCTCCTGGGTCGTCTTCCTGCTCGGCGAGGAAGGAGAGTTGAACAGGGACGTCAACCTCCTGGCGGAAGGCGTGGTTTGCTTGATGCTGGCCGGTTGGGAGCGGTTTTGCGCGTCGAGCGACCTTTCATTCGAGAAGTCGTTGCTGTTGCAGGGTCCGCAGCGCGCCTATGTCCTAGGCGTTGGCAGCAACGGGATCGACCTGCCTTACCACCGGGACCGGTGGAGCTGGAGAGTCGCTGCGGCGATAGCAGCTCGCTGGCGGCAGCCCGCGGCCGGCGGTGCGGCGCCGGAACCGCCCGATGCGGGCGGAATGCTCCGGTATATGGTTCCAAAACGCGGATACACCCTGGCCGAGCCCGCCGCTGGTGACGCCCCGCGTCCCGGCCTGATCATCGGCAACGTCGAGTTGGACCTTGCCTGGGGCGGCGGCGGCGAGTTTCGTCCGCCGAGGGCGGTGAGTACCGGGGACGGCATGCGCCACTATCTGGCAGTGGTCCAGGACACCGCCAATTTCCTGCGTGCCGTGGTGTTCCCGAATACGCGGCGCTTCATGCAGTTGCAGGCACGCTCGCTGAGCGAGCAAGCCAAGCGGTCGTTCGACCGGCAGCTCATCCTGTCGCCAGCGCCGGAGGGATTGGTCGCCTTTCTCCGCAAGCGGTTAGCATCGCTGCGCGAGCCCTGTGTGCGCGCCGCCCACGTGCGGCTCAACGCATTCGCGGGCGGCGCCGACTTCGTCGCGCTGCTGGCGGAAGCGCACCGGCGGATCGAAGCGGTGCCGAGTCTTGTGAGCGCGTTCTTGCGCCTTGCACTGATCGGCGTCGGCTTGATCTGGCTGTTCGTCGGCCCGCTCGTGTGGGGGGGGACTTCTCCTCTCGATGGCGGCTTGGGGCAGTGGGTTTTTGTCGGAGCGATGATTCTTCTCGCCGTGCTCCTGGTCGCCGTGCCGGCGTCCTACGCGTTCCGCATGCGCCGTGCAATTCGAGCGATGGAGGCCGCCCGTCGCGCCATGATCGACGCCCACGTCTGGGAGGTCTGCGGTCATCTCGCAGAGCAATTTCGCGCCCTCGGCGAGGGCTTATGCCGCACGCTCGATCAGAAGGAAACGCAGCTGGAGGCTTTGGTACGTGACCTTGCTGCTGATCGTTGGCAGGCGCCGGCGGGCACGAATCAGCGGATGCAGTTTGGTGACGGCGCCGTCGACGCCGTAATGACACCCAAGCTGGGGCATCTCATCGAAGTTACCTACACGGGCTTCGGCCAACGGCTCACTGGTGACGAGCTTCCGTTGAATGCCGCCACCTGGAAGGTCGCGTTGCTGCAGGAGGCGGCGGCGCAGGTGGAAGAGCTCCTCGCGGCCACGCGATTCGATCAGTTCGCCGATGGAGCCGCACCGATGTTCGGCAATCGCCGTGATCTGCTCACGCGCGTCATCGAGGATGCTCGCAAGCCGTCGCTGCTGATGGACCGTAGCGCCGTGCAACCGCCGGTCGTTTGCATCGGACCGCCGGCCTGGGAGAGCGAGCTGAACGACTTGGTCAGCGTCCAACTGCACTTCCTCGCCACTCGCAACCTGGTTGCGGTTTCGGTCAGGCCTTTGGATCGGGAGTCAACAGGATGATCTTCTTGACCGCATTGATCTTCACGGTGTTGCTCTTCGTCGTCCCCGGCGAGCTGTTACTGCACTGGCTCGCGAGGTGGATGGCGCGTCCGGGTCTCGAAGAGTGGATCGTCCTTCTTCTCTTGAACGTCTTCGTGTTCGTTCTGTTGTTCGTTTCGGTCCGCTTTACGACGGTTGTGATCTTCGATGTAGGCTGGGAGCGAGGGCGAATGACGCGGCGGCTTGCAGAACTGCTCGATGTCCGCGGCTGGCGTTGGCTGAATCTGATCGGGCTCGTCGCCGTCGGCACCGGCGCTGCCATCCTGGCGCTCGAGGGGCGCCTCCCGTACCCGTTCTGGTTTCTGTTCGCGGCGATCACGCTCGGCCTGTTCGATCTTCTCGGTGTTCGTGAGATCGTTCCGCTGCCTGCCGTACGGCCGTTTCCTCGTTTTGACCCCGCTCCCCTACCGGCCGAGGCCTACGGAAAGAGGGTTTCGTTCACGTGGGAGTTCTGGCGCGCGGGACAGACGGACCGTCCGGCGATCAAGTCGCAAGAATTCATTCTTGGCGATGACGAATACTCACAAGCTCGCAGTCGGGAGCGATTCCCTAGACGTCCAGTGCAGGAGTACCTGAAGTACGTCCGCTTGGGATTCTCCCCGTCCATCCAACGTGTGACCGAACATTTTCGCGATGCGTCGGCCGCGGATCGGTTATCCTCGATCGACGAGGTCATGAACGTCGTCGGCTTCGCGCGAGGGATCGAGTATCGGACGGATGAAGAAACGAGAGACACGGGCGACTACGCGAACTTTCCTATCGAGACGCTGTACGATCAAGCGGGCGATTGCGAGGATCACGCCATCCTTGCGGCTACGGTACTGCACAATCTCGGACACGATGTCGGTCTGTTCCATCTCGATCTCGGCGCCTCCGGCCATCTCGCCCTCGGTTACCGTCCGGCCGGTACGACGATGCTGCCGCCTGGGCCTTTCTGCGAGCGCGCCGACGACGGTCGCGAGTACTACTACGTCGAGACGGTGCCGACCGCAGCCGCGAGCGGGTTAGGAGAGATCGACGACCAGTTCCTGCGCGATATGGAGAAACAGACTGTCTTTGCAGTGACCTGAGAGAACATCCCGGGGGCGCAAGGGGCGCCATGTCAGACATCGCGCGGTAACCGCGTCTCCGGAGCGGAGCAACACATGCAGGACCTAAGCCATGATATGTTCGACTCGTTTCCGTCGCTCGGCTTCGGAGGGCTGGCAGGCCTGGTCGTCGGTTACACCGCTAAGAAACTGACCAAGCTGGCGGCGCTGCTGCTCGGGGCGCTGTTCATTGCGCTGCAGCTGTTGGTGTACTTCGGCTTTGTTACGGTGGACTGGGGTGCGGTGGAGGAGGCGGCCAAACCGGCGCTGGCCGACGAAACTCTGCGCAACCAGGCCTGGGAGGTACTCACCGGCAACCTGCCGTTCGCCGGGGGTTTCGGCGTAGGTTTCGCCATTGGCTTCAAGGGCGGCTGAGGTGTGTGATGCCAACGATGAAGGCTTCGAGAGCCAAATTTGCGCTCGGCATACTCGGGTTGCTGGTCGCAGTGCTTGCCTGCCAGCGCTTCGGCGGCAGGACAGTGGTCGTCGAGTTCCGGTCGGCAGAGGGTATCGAGTCTGGCTTGGCCGTGTCGTCGGCCGGTACCCAAATCGGTATCACGCGCAAGACAACAATCGTCGGGGGGCGTGCCCAAGTGAGCGTGCAGCTACACCGTGACCACAACGACGCGTTGCCAACAAGTGCGGTCTTCGTCCTCGCGAAGGATTCGGAGAATCCAGAGAAGAACCGCTTGGTGGTCTATGATATGACGGCTGTCTCTCCTGATCTGGAGAGCGGTCCGGAGCGATACCAAGGATTCCGCAGCGTCGTGGAGCTCGCTCTAGTGGTCGGTGCAGAGAAAGCTCAGAAGATTTGGGAGAACGTGAGCCAGCTGCAGTTGGATCCCGACGCATGGCGGCCCGGGAATACCGACTAAGGGGATCGGACGTGCTCGTGTCCGATTCGATGAACAATCAGCGTCTACCGTGAGATGCCTCCGGCCCTTCTCGATATCTTGATCGCAGCTGTGATCGCGATCGGCGCGATCTGGGGTTTCGTCCGCGGCGCGATCCGGATAGCCGGACCGTTTGTTCTGGCAGCTGGCTTCGTGGTCATGAAGGAGGCCTATCCCGAGCTCGTAACGGCGTTTCGCGAGCAGCCGAAGCTGCCGACCATGGCGATTGTGAAGGTGGCAATCTTCGCCGGCTTCATGGCGTACGGCCTTCTGGCACGCTTCATCCACCGGGCAGTGGACGCTAGCGGCCTTGGGATTTTCAATCGTCTCGCGGGTGTTTTCCTCGGCTCCGCGACTGCGACGATCCTAGCGGGGTTCGCTTTGTGGATGGCCCGCAGCTTCGCCGGTGAATCGATCGACCCTGTCTTGTTGGAGACGGGGCTGACGGGGGTCGTGTTACAGGTCTTCGCTCTCCTTACGCTGATCGCCGAGCAGCTGTTCCAAGCCTAGGCGCGCGCTCGCGACTGGGATCCTGTCAGATTCTTCAGGGTTGTGTCGTCTGATTTGGGAGTGACGTGATGACGGAACAGGCAAATCTCACGAAGGCGCTTACCGTAGTATCGCTTCTTGCGCTGGTTGGAGCGCTTTGGTTCCCACTCCTGAGCGCAGACGTTACCGCGCCGGGATGGCTTTCCGAATCGTTGGAGAAGCAAGCACGTGGCTGGTTGGTGGGAGCTGGGTTGCTGCCGCCGGACATTTACCTCCTTGACGTACTTGGTACCTTGTTTCGACGAGGAGAGTACCTCTTGGCCGTAGTCGTTCTGAGCACCACTCTGCTGCTGCCGGCCATTTCCGTCTTGCTTGTCGGTTGGCTGGCATTGGGCACGTTTCGTTCCGCCGATGCACGTGAGCGTGCCGCTGGTTGGCTAATAATCGTGGCCCGGTGGTCCATGCTCGACGTATTCGTGGTGGCTTTGGTGATCGCCCTGTTTACCATCGATGCGCTTCGGTTCCACTTCAGCGCCGGGTTTGGGACGTATTGCTGTGCGGCAGTAGCAATCCTCAGCGCGATCGCCGGCCGGGTCGTTGCGAACAACACGCATACCTTCAAGGAGCCTCGAGACGTATCAGCTGTGCTCGGTTGAAGACCCTGGCGTACGGATCCGAATCAGCGATGCTGACGACTTTCCGACGGGGTCCTCGTTCGCAGGGTCAGACTCTGCGCACCGCTCTCGTCTTCAGGTCATGGTTAAGAACGGCCAAGCCGCAACAACATAGAAAAGGAGAGGTGAATATGGCGAAGCCTGGAAGAATGCTATGGGGACCGACCATTCAGGTTATTGAGCCTTGTAAAAGTAATAGAAAGCCCAGTCAAAAAAGAGAGGGGAGCTCAGAGCCGAGGATGAACGCCCGTAGTAGCGCTGGCGCCCGACGCAGCCGACGCGTCTGCAAACTGATCG
>Ga0187892_10007590_pt1 | contig 15367 bp, 21 predicted proteins | sample MA1701073metaG_FD_139345 | JGI IMG/M metagenome (GOLD analysis project Ga0187892, IMG submission 139345) | Bio-ooze microbial communities from a basaltic lava cave in the Kipuka Kanohina Cave System on the Island of Hawaii, USA - MA170107-3 metaG ... | reverse complement strand
GCGCGAGCTGGTCCTGCTCGGTGCTCCGTCGAACAGCGCCTCCATCTCGGAGGACGACGAGGCCGCGTAACGGACATCGCCGGGTGTGGGGCCGGAGAATCGCCGGCTCCACACTTCTCGTCTCAACCCGCGCCCGGCAACGCGGCCGTCGTTCACTCCAGCGGGTGATGCGGAAGATCGCGTTCGACATCGTGAACTGGTCCGCGTAGCCGGCGGTGATGGCGGCGTGCTTGAGGCATCCGCCGCGGAGGATGACGCGATGCGCGTGGAGCGCTCGAGCGAGCGCGAGCCACTGCTTGGGTGACGGCAGGAACGCCGCTCGGAATCGTCGGCTCAACGTGCGGCGGCTGATATCGAGCCGCTCTGCAGCGCGCGTGACATCAAGATCGGGCGCCTGCAGCTGCGCAAAGGCACGTAGCAGCTCCGTCGCTTCGCTTTCCGGCGGAACGGCGCCACGCTCGATGAGATAGAACAGCACGTTCTCCCGCGTCGGTACTTCATCGACCTCGGCCGCGCCTTCCGGTGCGCCGTGCATGATCGCCTCCCGGTGACGTGTTCCACGTGCGTTTCGCACGGTCACCCGGAGGCTCTCAGCTCTTCTCCTCCGAAGCTTTCGCGACGAGATAATGGTCGCGCATGACAACCGGTTGCAGTGCCGCCATTGGGTTCTTCACCGAACTTGTCCTCGAGCTTGAGGGGCGCGCCGCAATCGAAGGAGACTGGGCAGATGGCGTCACTGGATTGCGCGACATGCGCGTCGAGATTGTCATTATGCGTACGCCGGACGGTCACAGCCGGCTCGAGGTATTTCCCGATTCCTCGCGACGCCTGTGGTCGCCGATCACCGCAGCGCCCCGGTGATGCTCTCGGTTACCTACGCGTATGTTCACCTGGATGACATTGACGATACGCTCGCCCGGCTCGGCAAACGCAGCGCGGAGTTCGTCCGCGAAGTGCTCCGCTACGAAGACACGTATCGGCTCTGCTACATCCCGGGACCCGAAGGAATTCTCATTGGGCTTGCCCAAGAGCTCGGGTGGCAGACTTCCCCATGAGGACATATGACAGCTACAGACCTGATAGGGGCGGTTGGTCACGGTGCGATCCGCAATCCGAGCGATTGACGCCCGCCAAACAGCTGACACATATAGCGAAGTCCCAGCCGTCTACCCGTCACGAGATCACGATCGCGGCTGCGTAGGTCACGCGGCGTTGTCCAACGGAATGGCAAGCTCCTCGCGCCGCCGCCCGTCCCCGCGGAACACCGCAAGCGTGACGTAGCGGAAATCCCCACCGCCGTCCTCGATGATCTCGGGCGGATCCGTGCTCCGCGCCCCACGGCTGTACTTCACGGCCCGCGCGAGACCCTTCCGCTGCTGCTCCGCCAGCTCGCGACGAGTGTAGAACTGGCCGGCGTGCCAGACACCCGGCCGCTCCTCTCCGTCGATCGTGCACGTCCCGCGACGAGCGCCGATCAGCCGCCAGTCGAAATCGGATTCGTTCGCGAGTGGGAAGCGATACCCGCCGCGCGGGATGCGACCGCTTCGCCAACCCATGTGGCCGAAGACCCGCAAAGCGTGGAGCACGGAACGCCGAAGCGCGCGCGGGTTCGCGCCGTCGATCGGAACGGAGACCTCTGCGTCCAAGTCCGCGTTGAATCGGATGTGGGCCATTGCAACCTCCTGCATGGGTGAGCGCTAACGCGGAGTTCAGTGGAGCGGTGGATGACGACGAGGCAACGTACCGCGATCCTGCTGCCGCTCGATCCATATGTCGACGAACCGCCGCCAGCCCACCGTTCGCATCGCGCTCGGGCGAAGGCCGGGCACGGGATGGAAGTCCCAGCCCTTCTTGCTCGCCTCTCGGTGGGACCAGCCTGCTACCGGTCGCGCTGGGGGCGGTCCCACCGGATATAGGCCTCGCGGCGGTGATCCGGATGCAGGGCGTCCGGCCAGTCGAATCGTGGCTTGAGCCGCTGAAGGTACTCCGTTTTCACCCACACGTTCAGGTAGAAGTGCTTGAAGATGAAGCGGAAGAACTCCTCTGGCCCAAGCGGGAAGGCCACTGGGATGCGGCAATCGACCATGTTGAGGGTCAGGTGCGAGGCTGGGTGAGCGTCTCCGGCGGCCTCGGGGTCGTAGTCGAACCGCACAGCGCTTCGCAGCACTATGTTGGACTCCGGGGCATCCCGCGCAAGGTCCCAGACATCTAGCACCCCGTCCGTCAGCAACAACTCCTCGTCCAGACGAAGAGGGCACGGGATGTAGGCCAAGCGATGGCCAACGATTTCTCCGCCAGCGACTTTCCATGTCAACTGGAGCAAGGAGCCGTCGAACAGGATTGCTGAGAAAGCCCCGGCCTTCACCCACTGGGGATAGTCATCGATGTGGTCCCCGGGCAGTCGGAACAGGCGGCCCGGTGGGTTCGGCCTCCAGGAAACGGTCGAGACGCCGTCCACGGTGTGGATTGCAACTTCGTTCCACAGGAGCAGCACCCCCGCATTGCCGAGAACGTCAAGGAGGTTTGCTACGGAGGACCGGAGGTACTGTGCGTTCGCCATGACTTACTATGACTCCCCGGCTCCCTTGCTGAGGGCCTCGAGCTTCTTTCGCAGCGCGTCGGGTATGTCCTCGATCTCGATGTCCCCACGCTCCAACGCAGCGACCGCGGACTCGACGCTCCGCAAGGCTTCGCGTCGTGCGGCGGTCTCCGCAGCGCTGCGATCCCTATGCAGTTGCCGGAGTCGATGGCGTTCCTCCGCGGTCGGAATCCGGAATCGGAGTTCGAAGTCGCTCGCCCGTATCTTTTCGAATTCTGCCCGAAGGGACTCCATATCCGCACCAACTCCCACTACACGAACCCAAGCCCTTGCTCTCGTCATGGCCGTGAAGAGAACGTTGCGGCGACTTGCGAGACCCTCGGAAGATTCATGACGGCGATGGCCGCCAGCGTACTGGCCGTCGATCACGTAGACCATCGCGGCCTCGTTCCCCTTGGCCCGGAAGATGTGGGTGATCGTGACTGCTCCCTCGGAGAACATGCGGTCCTGGCTTCCGGTAGCCCCCACGTTGTGGGCACTGATGCCGTGCTGTGCCAGGGCGCGTACCACCGCTGCCCCCCGAGTCTTGGATGTGTAGGCGTTTGGCAGGACGATCAGGATGTCGTCGGGATCGATCTCGTCGTGCTCCAGGTTGTGTCGGATGCTCTGGGCCAGCCACTGAAGCAACTCGCCGTCCGTAGGGAATACGCGAAACTGGACGGCGTCTTCCGGATCGATGTTTTGCTCGAAGAACCGCGGATACGAGGAAGGATCGCGTGTCAGCGCAACTTCGGCACCCTCGCGCAACTCACCCGAGATGACTCGATATCCACCTCCCGCCAAAGCGTCGCGTTGTCAAAGTGTTGAACGAGCCCTCCGTCCCGATAGAATCCGAACCCGAGTCCATGGGCAACGGTCAGCGTCCACGGGGGGTTGCGGTAGCATACGGGCAGCACGACATCCTCGCGAGCGAGTCCCTTGCCCGCTAGCCGAAGGTGGGGTTTGCCTTCGTCATCCGCTCCGAAAAGCGCCTCCACAGGTGGCACCGTGCCTGCGTTGAGCTGTTGAAGTTCGTCGTATGCGAACACGATTCGCTTGGGTGGCTTGGTGAACATAGCGATGAGTTCGAAGAACTCCTGGGGCAGATCCTGGGCCTCTTCGATTAGAACAGCGTCGAAGATCGGCTCGACCTTCCTCTTGGCCTTCGCGGCGTCACGTATCTCCATCCAGGCGCCGCTTCCGCCCGGCGCGGCTGGCAGGGACTCCGTGAGGAAGGCCACCAAGCCCGTACTGCGCGCTCACCAGCAGTGCCTCGACGTTCACGCGGTCGTCGGCGAGGGCGAGCACCGGGTAGCCGAGGTAGAGTGTACCCTCGGGATTCAGACGTTGGACGACATCGACCAGCTCCCGAACTGCGGTCGGGTTGGTCGGCTTGCCGTAGATGATCTCCAGTCCAGGCACGGTCCTCTCCTAGCCTCTGCTATTGCAGCACGCTTGAGGTCTCAGCTTCGCACGTGCCGACCTACATGCGCACAACGCTTTCTTGGCTGCACGAGATCGCGGATCCTCACCCGGCCTGGCCACATCCGCGCGACTGGTGGAGTAGACCATTTGAAATCACCCGTTCGTCGCGGCGAGGACGCGATCGACGTAGCGGTCGAGTGAGCCAAGCACCGCGATCATGTCCGTCTTGCTTTCGGCCCCGGCGACCTCTGCGGCCAACTCGAGCAATGTGGCACGTACCGTCGCGCGATCTGCACTGCCATCTCCGGTTGCGGCCGAATCCGGTGCGCGTTTGCGCGACCCGCGCGTGCCGGTGGTAGCACGACGCTTTCCAGATCCGCCGGTTGCCGGCCGCCGCTTGGCGTAGCCACCAGATGCCAGGGCGCGAGATGCCGTTAAGCGGTACGTCCCGTGGAATTGCAGTGGGCTCAGCTTGCGCACCGATGAATCGATTGCGGTCGCCTTCTTCCGAAGCGCGTCGTTAGTTACAGCCGGGTCCTTCGCCATTTCCCGGCGTACCATGTCGAGGACCTTCGGGTTCACCTCAGCCATCCGCTGCCTCCTCCGCAGGTTTGCACGAAAGGGCCGGTTGATCGGCTGTCTTGTCAAGAAGCCGCCCGAGGCCATGTACTCGCGCCGCCGCGGAGCGCATCCGTTCGGCGGAGGTATCCGCGTCCGTGGCGCCGCGGAATCACGTCGGTCGCGAAGCCAGAGGATCAGCGCCGTGGTTCAAGGCGATGCGATCGCCGCCTTCATCCAGCAACAGATCGCCAGCAGCTCCCTCGAGGTAGAGGATGAGGTTTGCTGCACCAGCGAGCGCCGCCGATGGAACGTGCAACGCGCGGTATCGTTCGGCACGAAGGACATCGGCAACCGTCCGACACGCTTCCCAATCGGAATCATCGTCTCCGGTGAGCTGCGTGAGTGCCACGCCGAAGCGACGGCGGAATTTGTGGTCGGTCAAGTCAGCGACGGGCCGCACGCGAACCGCGATCGACACCACGTCGCGTGGCCGGCGGTGGGCGCCTGGGCCGGCTAGCTCGACGTAGCGTTGCCACTCCGCGACTGCGCCAGCGCGGCTCACGGCAGTGTAGAGACAGCCGTAACGGCCAGGGCGATTCCATCGGCCGGATGCTCGGAGGATCCAGCCGGCGTGGAGCGGATGGGCGCTGGCGGGAACATGACGCCAGACAACTCCGTCGAACGAATCGATCAAGCAAACGCGCCCGACTCGATTCCAGCCAGCACGCCGATCACGTCATCCAGTCGACCGCCACGAATGATGGACAACGGGGACCGACCGCGGAGGAGCGGGACGGAGGAGTGCAGCCACTCGACTCGCGCTTCGGCATCAGAAAACACCGTCTCCAACAGAAAACGGAGTTCCCGCACATCCTCGATCCGATCGCGATGCTCCGGGCTCGGTGCACTCACCCCGTGCCGCCACCTGTAAATCGTTCGGCGATCCGCGCCCACGGCGGAGGCGACCTCGGTCCACTCGAGACCCAGCTGTTCGCGCGCCCAATCGAGCGTCTCGTTTGCTGCGCGGACTTCGCGTTCGATCGTTGCCATCGGCTCCCCTTCAGGCTGACTCCGGTGCCTGCTGAAGCCTAGGCCAACCGAGATGTCCCGTCAAGTGTCCCGTGTTCTGCCCCACGCCGCTTGATCCTACGCGAGTCTGGGATAGGTGAGAAGCCCGTAATGCACGAGGTTCAGGCAGAAATGGGCCGTCATGGCGGCGTGAAGCCCGCCCTGACGGTAGGCGACACCGTAGCCGACGCCCGCCAGCCCGGCCAGGAGGACGTAGCCGAGCCCGCCCGCCGCGTGTGACAGCCCGAACAACGCCGCGGCGACAGCGATCGCAAGCGCCTCGCCGTGACGGCGTTCAGCAAACCGTCGCATCAGTCCCTCCTGCAGGTACCCGCGGAACACAGCTTCCTCGGTGAGGCAGACGATCAGCAAGTTGTTGATCGCCCACAGCCAGGCGCCGTCTGGCCACTTCGGCGCAATCGCCACCTCGCCGAACAGGAATGCGAAGCCGAGAACGACCACCGCGGTGACGAGACCGACGAGCAATCCGCGCGCCCAGCTCCACGCGCCTCGGTGGAGACACAGCGCAGGCCAAACGAGCAGCAGCCAGAATCCCGCGAGGGGCTTGTCGAGGTTGAGGTACATCGTGAATGGGATCGCGTCCGATGTGTACCGCACCGGTCCGATGACGCGCAGGTTGTGGAATCCCGGCAGCAGGTGGGTTCCGAGCAGGATCGCGACGAGGACGAACACCGTATGGCCCGCGATGCGCCATGGCCGCGGGCGATTGGGCGCGACTGCGTAAGCTGCAGCGAGCAGCAACGCGATCGAGAGGCCAGCGGACCAACCGACGAGCCGTGCAATGAGCGCCAGCACGTAGCCGCAGCTCAGAAGGCCCGCGACCAACCAATGTCGTCGAAGCCAGAGGACCGACAGCGCGGCCGCGAAAATCACTGTCCAGACCACGGTTGTCAGCGGCATGTGCTCGCTCGGCTGCTCCTGAACCGATGTTGACTGCACTCGGTGGGCGGCGAGGAATGCCAGATCGGTCGAGACCCTCCGAACCCCACCCATCCAAATCGGATGTCGGCGCTGCGCGCCGACACTCACCGCACTAAACGGCCGCCTCTCGGCTGTTTCAAAGCTACACCCGGGAGCCACGTGTCAAGGATCTCCGGCCGTGCCTTGCACGGGCTATCGCCCGAGAGGGCGGTTGTTGACTTCCTCACGGAGGACACCATGCCCGCGACCGCGCAGCCGACCCGCAACCATTCCCGCAGCTTCCGCACGCTCATCCCGACGCCGCGCCGATTCCTTCGCTGCATCTCGTGCGGCACGATCAAGAAGGAACGCACGTACGCGCTGTGCTCCGAATGCTTCAGGCTGAACGGACACCTCGAGCGCGGGCTGTTCCTCCACGTCGCGCGCAAGGCCGAACGCGAGGGCCCGCAGTACAGCTATCGGCGGCATCCGGAATTCTCCAAGGCATGCGACATCTACGCGCGGCGAATGGAACGCGCGCAGGCGATGGCCGCACTCGATCGCATGTTTCCCCGATACACGCCGGCCAACGCAGACCGGCGCAGCAGATACCAGCACGACGGACTCGGCGCGCACGACCTCGGCGAGATCCTCGACTGGCAGATGTACGACGTCGCCCTGCCGGCGCCGGAGCGGTCCGCACATCGCGAGTTTTCGGACTACGAAATCGTGCGATGGGATGCGCGAGTCGATCGCTGGGCGGAGGCACACGGAGGGAGTCTCACCGATTCACCCGCACCCGAGCTTCAGCCCTGGGGCTACTGGATGGAGATCGACGGCGCGCGAGTCTGGACGGACGACATCGATTGATCCTCATCCTCGGTCGTACGGGGTCGCCTGCGCTCGACGGTCGTTACCGATGTAGAGCGCGGCGGTCCTTTAACGCGGGGAGCCAGCAATGGGAAAGGGCCCTCCGCATGCTTCACGAATCGCCGCAGGAACACCCTCTCGATCGAGTGATCACGTGGTTCAGCAGCAGTCACGAGCCCGACGTAAAGCGCGGAAGATCCGCTACCACGATCATGAGTGGAACGAGATCGCGGCGCAGGCCCGCGCATGTGGGATCCCCGCCGCGACGTTCATCCGCAGGGTCTCGCTCGGCGCAAAGCCACGTGCACGACGCAACCGGAACGAGAACGACCTGATCCTTCGCCTCGGCTCGATCGCAACCGATCTCGATTCCCTCGCGCGCGCGTACCACCAAACAGGTCGGCTTCCTGACACTGCTCGCCTGCGGCCCGTCCTGGACGAAGTCCTCGCCACGATCCGGAGGATCGGATGATCGGCAAGGTGATCCGTGGTCGCGGATTCGCCGGTCTCGCACGCTACCTCGAGCTCGGCAGGAATGGCAGCGATCCGGGTCGCGTCGAGTGGATCGAGGCGCGCAACCTCCCGACGAACGATCCCCAGACCGCGAGCCTGCTCATGCGGGCGACCGCCGCGCAGTCCGACCGCATCCAGAAGCCGGTCTACCACATCGCGCTGTCGTTCGATCCGGACGACGCCGTCGATCGCGGAACGATGCTGCGCGTGGCCGATCGGCTGCTGCGCGATCTCGGGCTGCAGGAGCATCAGGCGCTCATCGTCTCGCACGGCGACACGCGGCACGCGCACCTGCACATCATGGTCAACCGCGTTCACCCGCAGACATACCGCGCTTGGGATCCCCGGCACGACTTCGCGCAGATCGAGCGGTCGCTCCGCGAGCAGGAGCGTGAGCTCGCGCTCCGCGCGGTCCCCGGACACCACTACCGTCTGGATGGCCACGAGCAACCGGACCGGTCGCAGGCGCTCACGACCGGACAGCTGCGCCGGTGGGAGCGCACAGGCGAGGTGCCTTTCGACGAGCTCGTGCGGCGGGTGGTTCGGGGCGAGGTGGGCAAGGCCAGAAGCTGGACAGACCTCGAGGCTCGACTTCGCCAGCACGGGCTCCGCATCGAGCCACGCGGCCGCGGATTCGTCGTCACGGATGGGAAGGAATCGGTCAAGGCATCGAGCTTGGCGCCCGGTGCCTCGCGCAAGAACCTGGAGGAGCGGTTCGGTATGTATGAAGAACGGGAACACGCGGAGCGGGCTGCGGGAGCGGTTGAGGCAGGCGAGCGAGATCGGGACGCTTTCGGCAGAGACGGTGGAGATGCTGCTCGAGCTGCCCGAGAGGCTGAACGAAACGGCGACGACGATCGCCGGCGAGCTGAACGAGACGGAGCGCAACCTGGCGTTCACGGTCGAGAAGCTGCGGCGGCACGCGGAACGAACGGAGTGGATCCAGACGGGCGTGATCGCGCTGGCACTGATCGCGGGGATGCTGGGCGGACTGGCCGCAGCGCTCTTGATCCTCGCCTCGATGCGGTGAGGCGCACGATCAACGAGCTGGAGCGGCGCATCGAGCAGGAGACAGCTCGCGACCGGGTGGCGAACGAACTCGACCGCGCGCGAAATCGCGCGGAGCCGTTCGCTGCTCAGCGCGTGGAAGCCCGCGATGCCTCACGTCGATTCCGGGAGGCGCTGGCGGAGGTGCACCGCGATCCGGTGGCCGCGCGGAGGGAATTCCGCGCCCGGGCCGCACGCGACGGCGTTTCGGCGGCGGCCGGCGAGATCGGCCGACATCCCGAGGCGTTCGGCGAGTTGCGCGGGAATCAGGTCGGGCCGATCCGATCAGCCGAGCGGCGGGATGCCCTCGCGGCTTCGGCGAAACTCGAGCATCTCGGCGCCGAGCACGTCCGGAGGACGAGCGAGGCATGGGCCGCGCGCGGCGATTACCGCGAGGCCAAGACAAGCGTTGCCGAGGTCGATCGCCGGATCAAGGTGCTGGATTCGGAACTCGCGCGAGGTCCGGGAAGCGCGCAGCTCGAGCATCGTCTCACGCGCCAGCTACGCGTGCTCCAGCCAGCGCAGCGGCAGACCCTCCAGCGGTCGCTGCCGATACCGCACCAGCGGCTGTTGACGGCGGCGATGTGGGCAGGGCATGCGTTCGCGCGGGAGCAAGGGCATGAGCGGTAGGGCTTGTGATCGAATCCCGACTGCGGGCACGGGCGCGGCGATCTGCGCCCAGCCGATCACTGGGAACCGCCGCCGAGCGGTGTCACCCGCCAAGGAAGCCGAGTTGTGCCCGCAACACTGAGGTCTGTCGTTCTGTCGAAGCAAAGGGCCGTCGGTCGGATGACCGATACACGCAGCTCGGTGTGGACCATCGCGCCGTAGAAGGACCGCGCCACGAGGCGAAGAGCCACGTCATCGGCAGGTTTGAACGCGCATGAGCCGAAGACAGGGACCTGTCCCAGCGGTTCGACGCGAATCTCGGTCGCTCGCCGCACCGCCCAGTCGCCCACCACTTCGCCAGCTTCGCAGACAGCCGGCGGTTGCAAGCGGAAACATAGGACCTCGGGCGGTTCCTTCAACAATCGCATTGTTATGCGCGCGGAGGGCGGCCACGCCGAAGCGGGTGATGGCGGTGAGCATGTACGTTGTCTCACGGCTCTGCTGGACGGCGCGCTTGCCGCTCCGCGGCACCGCACCGATCCCGCTGCGAGCCCCACGGCATTGTGGATGACGCATGGCGCAATCCACGACGGCCCGGGACGCGGTCGCGCAGGCGCCACCCAACGGCCAATTCGAAGGACTCGCGCGTTGCGCGGTCTGCATCGTCGCGGACCCGGAAGGGTTGGCTTGACACACAGACAGGCCAGCCATATTATTCAGTAATCAATGGAATACTGAGGTGAAGCGTGCAACCGAAACTCGGAAGCGCCAAGGAGGAACTGCTCGGTCACTTCGCGCGGATTGGGAAGGCCGTGGCCAGCCCGGCACGCCTGGAAATCCTCGACCTGTTGGCTCAGGGCGAAAAGCCTGTTGAGACGCTCGCGAATCAGGCGGGGCTCTCGGTGACCAACACGAGCAACCACCTGAAGGAGCTTCGGCACGCCGCGCTGGTGACCAGGCGGAAGGAAGGAATCTACGTCTACTACCGGCTGGCCGACCCGGCGGTGCACGAACTCCTCCGGTGCGTGCAGGACATTGCCGCGCGGCGACTCGCCGAGGTCCGGCAACTCGTCCATGACTTCTTCGAGGAGCCGAACGCGCTCGAACCGGTGCCGGCCGCCGACCTTCTGGAGCGTCTGCGCTCGGACGACGTGATCGTTCTGGACGTCCGCCCCGAGGACGAGTACGCCGCCGGGCACATCCCCGGTGCCCTTTCCGTCCCCGTCGGCGAGCTCGAGCGGCGGCTTTCCGAGCTTCCTCGCGACCGGGAAATCGTTGCTTACTGCCGGGGCCCGTACTGCGTGCTGGCCGTGCGGGCGGTGGACATTCTGCGTTCGGCCGGGCACCGCGCGCGGCGAATGGAAGTCGGACTGCCGGAGTGGCGCGCGCAGGGGCATACAGTCGTCGCACTCGCTGCCAGCCGATCCGACACCGACCTGGAGGATCTGTGATCGTTCGTCAATACCTGCACACCGAGCCGGTCGTCGCCGCCTCGTACCTCTTCGGCTGCGGCGGAAAGGCGCGTGGCGCCGTCGTGGATCCCTTGGATGATCCCGAGGCGTACCTCGCGGATTCCGCGACGCTCGGTCTGCCAATCAGGTACGTGATCGACACGCACGTGCACGCCGACCATATCTCCACCGGCCGCCGCCTTGCGGAGGCAGCGGGCGCCGAGTACGTGCTGTTCCAGGGCGTCGCCGCCCGCTACGGCTATACAGGTGTAGCCGATGGCGACGTTCTGGAACTCGGCAACGTCCGGGTCCGGGTGCTCCACACGCCCGGGCATACCCCCGAACACATCACCCTCGAGGTGGCGGACCGAATCCGCGGCGATGAACCGTGGTTCCTCCTGACCGGGCACACGCTGATGGTCGGCGACCTCGGGCGTACGGAACTGGCCAGCAGCGTCGAGGAAGGCGCACGTTCGCTGTTTCGGAGCGCGGAGCGGCTACGTGGATACGCCGATCACATCGAGATCCTGCCGGGCGCTTTCGCCGGGTCCGTCTGCGGCCGTGCTCTGAGCGGAAAGCCGACCTCCACCATCGGGTTCGAGCGTCGCTTCAATCGTGGGTTCAGGCTCACCGACGAAGCAGCGTTCGTCCAGCTCATGAGTCGGGAGATCCCGCCACGACCGGCCCGATTCGCCGAGATCCGGGCCGAAAACCTGGGGCTCCAGCCAGCTACGACTTGAGGCCCGTCATAACATCCGCGCCCGCAGGAGAGACACCTCCCGACCTCGCTCTTGGATTGCGTGAGAACTGGCGGCAGTTCTGGCTCCTGGTGCTGGTCAACGCGTTCGTCGGTGCGATGGTCGGCCTCGAGCGGACGGTGCTCCCCCTCATGGCCGGGGAGGAGTTCGGGCTGCCCACCGAGGGTGCGGTGCTGTCGTTCATCGCCACGTTCGGTGTGGTGAAGGCGGCCACCAATTTCTTCGCCGGCCGGCTGGGCGACGCGTATGGTCGCAAGCACGTGCTTCTCGCGGCGTGGCTCTTCGCGATTCCGGTGCCGCTGCTCATGATGTGGGCGCCGTCCTGGGGCTGGATCGTCTTTGCCAATGTCCTGCTCGGAATCAACCAGGGCCTGGCCTGGTCCACTACGGTCATCATGAAGATCGACCTCGTGGGGCCAGAACAGCGCGGACTGGCCATGGGCCTCAACGAGTTTGCTGGATACCTGGCTGTCGCGTTCACGGCACTCGGCACCGGCTGGTTGGCGGAAGCGCATGGCCTCCGCCCGGAGCCGTTCTACATGGGCATCGCTTTCGTCGCGGCCGGAATCGGTCTCACTCTGTTGTTCGTCCGCGAAACGCAGCACCATGTCGACCTGGAAGCGACAGGATTCGAGAGCCGGACACCGAACGAGTCCGGGGGCCGCGACTCCGCTATCGGCACATCGGAGATCTTCGCGCGCGCGACTTGGAGCGACCCTGCGCTCTCCTCGGCCAGCTATGCCGGCATGGTGAACAATCTGAACGACGGCCTCGCCTGGGGGCTCTTCCCCCTGTTCTTCGCCGCCGGCGGGTTGAGCGTGGGTCATATCGGCATCCTCAGCTTCCTCTATCCTGCCGCGTGGGGTGTGCTCCAGCTCTGGACCGGCGCCCTTTCGGACCGGTGGGGCCGGAAGCGGCTCATCGCGGCCGGGATGATTCTCCAGGGCATCGCGCTCGCCGCAGTCGCCCTTGCAGGCGGCTTCGCGGCGTGGGCGGTAGCCGCCACCGTTCTCGGGATCGGCACCGCAATGGTCTATCCCACCTTGCTTGCGGCCATCGGCGATGTCGCCCACCCGCGCTGGCGTGGGTCGGCCGTGGGCGTCTACAGGCTGTGGCGCGACGGCGGCTACGCCGTGGGGGCGTTGGCGGCCGGCTTCCTTGCGGACTGGTTCGGGACGGCGACAGCGATCGGCGCAGTGGCCATACTCACATTCCTTTGCGGCGTGCAAGTCGCGTGGCGCATGCCGGAGACGCTTCACCGGCCATGAACCGGGCCGCAAAACGTTGCCGGAGTTTACGGCAGTCGTATACGATTGACGTAAATGCCGTCCGCCGCCGACCGTGAGATCCGACTCGGGATCTGGAAGATCCATATCCTGCACCACGCGGCCACGCGTGAGGTCTGGGGCACGTGGTTGCTAGAGGAACTGGCGGAACACGGCCACGTACTGAGTCCGGGGACGCTCTACCCTGCACTCTCGCGAATGGAGCGGAACGGCTGGCTCAGGCGAGTCGGGAAGGCATCGCATGCGCGCGCGCGACAGCCGTTTCGCATCACGCGCGAAGGGCGCCGGCTGCTGCAATCGCTCCGGAGAGATGTCACGGAGCTTTACGAGGAGGTGGTGCTCGGGCGGGAGCCCGAACATCGCGAGGCAGGACGCACTCGGAACACATCGAGCGGCGTCCGGAACACGACATCGGTTGAGGACGCGAGGCGATCACGAATGAGTGAGACGATGAGACGGCCGGATTGGCGATGCGCAATGCTGTGACGGCGCGTTGCGGAAGGCGAGGTCGATAGGAATGCGCGACGATCAGACCACGTCGAGTTTCTGGAACCGGCTGGTCGAGACCAATGCTCCGCGCGCGGTCATCCTGATTCGCATCGCAATCGGCCTCGTCTTCGTGTCCGAAGGGATTCAGAAGTTCCTGTATCCTGATGCGCGCGGTATCGGGCGGTTCATGAGGATCGGGATCCCGGCGCCAGACGTGATGGCATCATTCGTCGGCGGAGTCGAGATCGTCTGCGGTGCCCTCGTGCTCGCCGGCTTGCTGACACGGTTCGCAGCGATCCCGCTCATCATCACCATGCTCGTCGCCATCGCTTCGACCAAGGTGCCGATCCTCCTCGGCCACGGCTATTTCCTCTTCGCGAACCCGTCCGTAGACACGCCCGGACTCTGGAGCATGTTGCATGAATCGCGAACGGACTTGTCGATGCTGCTTTGCTCGTGCTTTCTCCTCGTCGCAGGAGCAGGAGCGTGGTCGTTCGACGCGTGGTTCCGACGGCGACCACGCATCGCTTCCTCTCGGGAGCAGCCATGAATCGTCCCACGGCGCTCGTCCTCGCCATCATCCTGTGTTCATCTCTCGTCAGCCCGCTCGCTGTGCGTAACGGTCTGGAACGCCGCCCGAAGCGAGCGCCTTTCGCAAACATGCTCGACGCCGGTTGGCAGATATCGAGCGAGCGATCGCGGCGAAGGACTCATCGCTTTTCGCTGAGCGATTCGACGCACTTACGGCGACATGCAATGCCTGCCATCGGGCCGAGCAGGCACCGTCCCTACCACGTTCATCGACCAACCGTGCGGAGTGTGCCGATCGGAGCACCGCCGGACACCGGACCCGTTCCGTAGAAGCGCGACGGACCATGTTTCGCTCAAGTGCGTGTAGCATGCCGGGCCTGCGCATGGAAGCAATCACGCGTGTCTGAGACACCTCCGCAGGCGGTGGACCACGGTAGTCGCGGCACGCCGCTCAGCGAACTTGCGCGCCTCTTCCTGAAGCTGGGCACAACCGCCTTCGGCGGGCCCGCCGCACACATCGCGATGATGGAGGACGAGGTGGTGAGGCGGAGGCGATGGCTCACGCCGGAGGAGTTCCTCGATTACATCGGCGCGACCAACCTGATACCGGGCCCGAACTCGACCGAGCTGGCGATTCACGTCGGTCACGCAAGGGCAGGTTGGCAGGGTCTCCTCGTGGCCGGCGCATGCTTCATTCTGCCTGCCACGCTTATCGTCGCGGCGATTGCCTGGGTGTATGTGCGCTTCGGTTCGCTGCCGGAGGCGGCGTGGCTCCTCTACGGGATCAAGCCGGTCGTTATCGCAGTCGTGGTGCAGGCGCTCTGGAGGCTCGGGCGGACTGCACTCAAGACGCGAGGCCTCTGGGCGCTCGGCACCGGCGCAGTCATCGCGGCCGGCGGTGGCATGAACGAGCTGCTCGTGCTCCTCCTCTCAGCAATGGTCATGGCGGTCATCGCCGTGACACACCGGCGCGGTCGTTTGATGAGCACTCTCCTCATGCCACCAGCGCTCTTCGGCGTTGCGGGCAAACCGTTGGTCACTGCCGCGACAGCTGCTTCTCTGCAGGTTGCGCCGGTGCAGATGGCAACGCTTTTCGCCGTCTTCGCCAAGGCCGGGGCCATACTCTTCGGAAGCGGTTACGTCCTGCTGGCGTATCTGCGCTCCGATCTCGTAGACCGGCTTCACTGGTTGACGGAATCGCAACTCCTCGATGCGGTTGCCGTGGGTCAGATCACCCCCGGTCCCGTGTTTACGACGGCG
>Ga0187892_10007589_pt1 | contig 15368 bp, 12 predicted proteins | sample MA1701073metaG_FD_139345 | JGI IMG/M metagenome (GOLD analysis project Ga0187892, IMG submission 139345) | Bio-ooze microbial communities from a basaltic lava cave in the Kipuka Kanohina Cave System on the Island of Hawaii, USA - MA170107-3 metaG ... | reverse complement strand
TGGGGTGAGGGGAAAGCTCCCTCTCCCCTTGCGGGAGAGGGTTGGGGTGAGGGGTAGGTTTGCTCCCGCAGCGGCACCCTGACGACATTCCGATTCCCATACTGCGGCGCCGACAGAAACGGCGGATAGATCGGCACCGCCGTGAGTATGTCGTCGCCTTCCTGGGTGAACGCGCGGCTCACCACGTTCAATCCGACCACCAGGCTCGGCAGCCAGACGATCCAGTCGGGCTGGATGCGCCAGCCGTGATCGCGCTGGAGCGCCGCAACCACGAGTGGCGCCAGCTCCTCGGGCGGCTCGGTGTAGCCGAAGACGCCGTGCTCGACGCGCGCGCGCAACGCTTCGATGATGGCTGGCGCACATCGAAAATCCATGTCCGCCACCCATAGCGGGATGACGTCCCGGCCTTTGTACCGATTCCACTTCGTGCTGCTGGTGGGACGGCGGTCGATGGACGTGTCGAAGTCGAAGGCAGCAGTAGTCATCCGCGATCGCGTCAACCTCTGTACCAACGCACCAACTCGAAGCGCTTCCTGCCTTTCAGGCGGAAAGCTGCGAAGTCGCGCTGATCCACGGTCAGAATCTGGTATTCGCCTACCAGCTCGGCCAACCAGATGAGCGCGACGTCGGCCAGATCGACCTCGAGATCCGCATACTTCTCCAGATTCGTGGCGAGCGTCGGATAGGCTTCAGCCGGCACTTCGGCGACATTGAGGCCGCCTCTCGCTATCCACTTCAGTAGCTCTACCTTGCCACGGACGTTGAGGAAGTGACAAGTTTCGACGATCACAGGCGAAGCCGTCACAAGCGGTGCACGATTGTTCTGGAGAAACCGCCGTGCCGAGTCGTGGAGAAAATCCCCGCGCAGGTACAACGCAACCAGGAAGCCCGTGTCAACGACGAGCCTTGCCACGGAAACGCTCCCTGATCAACTGTTTGCTATGGCGAGCGATGTCGGCTGCAGGGCTGCGATCCGCGCCGAACCCCTCCTTGCCCAGCTCGTATGGACTTGCGTGCACGGCCGCTTCGGCCAGAAGGCGGCCGAGCGCTTCCTTAACGGCTTCGCTCTTCGTAATGCGCCGCGTCGCGCAGTAGGCTTTCAATTCCTGCTCGACGCGAGTCGGCAGGCGGACGGTAAGGGGCATGGTTCTGGAGACGTGTATGACATGATGTGGCAAAGTGTACCACGCTGCACCGGTGGTACACCAGTCGTAGGGCGGCTGGCATCAACTTGCGGGCCTTCCCGCGTCGGACCTATCATGACTTGCCATGCAGGCTTCACCCTTCGACGACCGCTATCTGGACGCCCTCACGGCGGCCGGGGCGGTCCGTTCGTATCCGAAGAACACGCTTCTCATTCAAGAGGGCGACCGTAGCGACCAGCTCTACGTGGTGCTCACGGGACGCTTGAAGGTGTTCTTGTCCGACGGCGAAGGCAAGGAGATCGTGATCGACACTCTCGGGCCACGGCAGTGCTTCGGCGAGATGGCCCTCGAGGGCGAGCCGCGGTCGGCTTCGGTGATGACCACGGAGCCCTGCAAACTGGCGGTGATCGAGCGTGATCAGTTCAAGCGTTTCCTCGCGGATAATCCCGAGGCGGCCTATGCTCTGATCGTGACGTTGATCCGCCGGGCCCGCAACCTGACACGCGCGATTGGCAGCCTGGCGTTGTTCGACGTTTACGGACGAGTTGCCCGCCTGCTGCTCGACAATGCTGTAGAGAAGGACGGAATGCTGGTAGTGGGCGAACGCTTGACGCAGCAGGAGATCGCTAAGCGGATCGGCGCGTCGAGAGAGATGGTGTCTCGTATCGTCACGGATCTGCGCGAAGGCGGCTACATCGGCATCATGGAGGACCACACGGTGATCTATCGGCCGCTGCCGAAGCGGTGGTAGCAGGCGGCTTACTGACGCTCATGCATCGCGTGCGCGCAGCGTCGTGAAGGGACGTCTGCGCCCAGTTCAGTGAGTAATGCCGCCGCTTCGCGCAGGTCGGCGGTATCGTGCCCTTCGGTGAACCAGCGATACACCGGCGCCAGGATCTCCCGCCCCTCGCCGTGCCTGCCCAGCTCCATCAACATGCGCGCCAAGTTTGTCGCCGCACGCAGCTCCCATGTTTTTGCCTGCTGCCGCGCGGCAATGTCGAGCGCCTGCCGGAACAGCGCCTCGCTCGCCGCCGGATCGCCCTTGACCCGCAGCGCGCAAGCCTTTACGCGAAGAACTTCAGCGAGCGCTTGTCTTTCCCCCTTCGATGGCGTCGCCATCTGTTCAAGCGCTTCATCGAGCAGCGCCATTGCGTCGGCCCAGCGGCCACAGCGTCCTGCGGTTTCGGCCAGGTTCGCCTTGACAAACGGTACCGTAATTTGAAGACCTGCGCTCACCCACTGGTCGAGCGCCTCGCGCCGGGCGACGTATGCTCCCTCGCTCGGGCCGGCCCAGCCGAGGCTCAGCGCGCGCTTCATTGGCGCCAGTACCTCCAAGAAAAACGGCAGCCGTTGCAGTTTGGCGTAGCGTTCCATCTCGGCGATGAGTGCTTCCGCGCGAGACAACTGTCTGATCGGACCATAGATGTACATCGCGCCGAAATGCCTCGCCCAGCAGCGGTCGAAGGGGTGCATGACCTGGGCAGCGTTGGCGATGCCTTGGTCGGCAGTGGCCAGAGCGCGATCCGGATAACCCAGGATCCACTCCGCCGCAGCCCGGTGCATGAACGCGATCGTCTTCGGGTCGTGGTTCACGAGGCGGGCGATACGCGCGTCGCGCACTTGGTCGTAGCGTGAGAGAAGTGCATTGGCATGCTCGACGCACCGCGTGAACTCTCCGAGGAAGAAGTATGAGTTGCACGCCGTCCAGTGACCGACGATGCGCATCGTCTCGCTGTCGATCTCTTCGGCGCGCAAGAGCAGCCGCTCCGCCCATGACAGCGATTCTTGGACCTCACCGGTGCACAGGCGGTAGACCCACAGGCCCCAGAGGACGCGAACGGCGTCGTTCTCCTCGTGGAGCGCATGGTCGAGCCGCCAGGCTGGGGCGAGGATCGCTTCCACCTGCAGATGGGTGTAGCCCTGCTGTTCCACCCACGCGATGCCCAATAAGGCACGCTGGTGCACCTCCAGCGCGTCGCGCTCGGTCGAAGGAGGAAGGCTGCAGATGAGCTGCAGTGCGCGTTGGTAGTGGCCAATCGCCTCTTGCAGTGCAACGCGCCCCTGGGCAAGCTCGCCGGCGGCCTCCCAGAACGGGATCGCCGCATCCGGCATGCCCGCTTCGGTGTAGTGGTGGGCCAGCAGCTCGGGTTCGGTCTGTGCCTTTCCGGGCAAGCGCTCAAGAATGGCTTCGGCGATCTGCGCATGTAGGGTCTGTCGCTTGCTCTTGAGCAGCGAGTCGTAGGCCGCGTCCTGCACCAGTGCGTGCTTGAAGATGTATGTGGCAACCGGCGGAGTGCCGCGCCGGAACACCAGCTCCGAGGCGGTGAGCTTGTCGAGCGCCTCGCGCAGCTGCGCTTCGTCCATCGGCGAGACCGCGCGCACCAGCTCGTAGCTGAACTCGCGCCCCAGGCAGGCGCCGACCTGGGCGATCTCCTTGACCGGAATCAAGCGGTCGAGGCGCGCCATGAGCGAGTCGCGCAAGGTTGCCGGAATCGCCAGCTTGTTCACGGTGCCGGAATAATCGTAACGTCCATCGGCCTCCACCAGGAGATCGGATTCCAGGACCGCTTTGGTTAGTTCTTCGAGAAACAAAGGCACGCCATCGGTCTTGTCCACGATGTGAACTACCAGGTCGGCGGGTAGCGGCTTGTTGTCCGCCACTCCAAGAACGATGCTGGCGCTTTGCGCGCGGCTCAAGCGGGTAAGCCCGATCGGTGTGAGGTGCGAATGGGCCGTCCACGGCGCCTCGAACTCCGGTCGGTAGGTGATCAACACGAGTAGCGGCAGTTTGTCGGCACGGCCGACCAGCGCGCCGAGCACCTCGACAGTGGTGGGATCGGCCCAGTGCACGTCCTCGAACAAGACCACGGTGGCTTGCTGGCCAGCGATCTGCGCCACGATATCCACCAGCAGGGCAACCGTCTCGTCCTTCTGGCGCTGCGGGCTCATCTCGAGTGCGCCGTAGCGCGCTTCGGCTGGCAGCGACATGGCGCGCGCCAGCAGGTGGCAGTCGGTGCGGCTGCGTCCCAACTCGTCGATCAACCGCTGCTCGACCTTGTCGAGCTTCTGTTCCGCGGAGTCCTCGCGCTCGAAGCGCAGGGCGCGCTCCAGGTGATCGATGATGGGATAGAAGGCGCTGTTGACGTAGTAGGGCGAGCACTGGTACTGCAGCGACATCTCGATGCGCTCGCCCAGCCGTTCTCGGAAAGCGCGCAGCATGCGCGACTTGCCGATGCCCGGCTCGCCCTGCAGCAGCACCACTTGCCCTTCGCCCGCGCGCGAGCGCTCCCAACGATCGAGCAGCAGCGCGATCTCCTGCTCGCGCCCCACCATGGGAGTGACCCCGCTGCGGGTGGCTGCCTCGAAGCGGCTGGCCGCCCCGCTTGCCCCCAGCACCTGCCACACCCGGGTGGGTTCCGCAATCCCCTTGAGCGTGTGCAGTCCGCGATCTGCGTAGTCGAAGGCCCCACCGGCGAGCGCCCGGGTGCGCTCGCTCACCATCAGCTCACCAGGCTGGGCCAGCGTCTGCAGCCGCTGCGCCAGATTGGGCGTTTCACCCACCGCGCTCTTGTCGGGGGCGAGCACGTGCGAGACCACCACCAGGCCCGAGGCCACGCCGATGCGCACCGCGAGCGGCTGGCCCAGCCCCACATCGAGTGCGGCCAAGGCCTGCACGATGGCCAGGGCGGCGCGGATGGCGCGCTCGGCCTCGGCCTCGTGGGCCATCGGATAGCCGAAGTAGGCCACCACCCCGTCGCCCTGGATTTGTGCCACGAAGCCCTCGAAGCGCTGCACGCAGCCGATGCAAGTCTCGTGGTAGCGCGCGAGCACCTTGCGGTACTCCTCGGGGTCGAGGCGATTGGAGAGCGCAGTGGAGCCCACCAGGTCGCAGAACAGCACGCTCACCTGGCGCCGCTCGCCCTCGGCAGTGAGCGACTCAACCGGCGCAGCGGAACCCTCGACCGCTGGGGGTGGATGTGGAGGTGCACGATGCCCGGCTTGAAGTGCAACCAAGATGCGCTTGCGATGGCCGAGCGACACGCCAAGCTGGTGCAGATCCGCCTCGGTCAGTTCGGGCAAGACGTTGACGTCGACGTCGTTGCTCTCGAACGATGCGGCGTACTGCTCGAGCCCGAGACCGGCAAGCCACTGCCTGATGCTCTGCAACGGCCCTCCCTTCCGGCACAGCGCCGATCAGCTCACTTCGAGCACTAGCTTACCCTTGTTCGTGCCGTCGAACAGCTTGTTCATCGCACGCGGGGCTTCGCGCAAGCCTTCGACCACCACGGTGCGGTACTTGATCCTGCCCTGGCGATGCCAGTTCGCCAGGGCGTCGAACGCTTCGTTCGCTCGCGGCCAGTAGTCCAGGGAGACGAACCCCTCCATGCGCGCGCGCTTGAAGGCGAGATTGAGCAAGTTGTTCGGGCCGGGCGGAAGCGCTAGTGTTCCGCCGAGGTCGTTATATACGGACAGCATGCCGCAGACCACCACGCGCGCCCGAAGGTTGAGCAGGCTGAGGGCGTCCTCCAGCATGGGCCCGCCCACGCTGTCGAAGTAGATGTCGATGCCTTTCGGACAATGCTGGCGAAGTCGCTTGAACACCGGCTCGCGCTTGTAGTCAATGGCCGCGTCGAAGCCAAGCTCGTCGGTCAGCCAGCGGCACTTTTCTTGCGAGCCGGTGATGCCGACGACGCGGCAGCCGAGCAGCTTGCCGATCTGGCCCGCCAGGCTGCCGACAGCGCTCGCTGCGGCCGATACCACCAGCACGTCGCCCGCGTTCGGGCTGCCGACCTCCTTCACACCGAAGTAGGCCGCGACCCCCACCGGCCCAAACAGTCCGAGCTGCATCGCGGCGGGGACTTGCTTCTCGTCCGGCAGCGGCAGGAAGAACTCGCCGCCGCCGTCCGTCACCGCATAGTCTTGCCAGCCGAAGGCGCCCATCACATTGATGCCGGGAGGCAGGTCCGGGCGATTGGACTGCAGAACGGTGCCGATTGCGACGCCACGCACGACGTCACCGAGGCGCTGTGCCGCGAGATAGGTTTCCTCCTCGCGCATCCAGCAGCGATCGGTGACACCGAGCGACAGATAGCGATTTCGCACCAGCGCCTGGCGGGGCCCGGGAACGGGTACCGAACCTTCCCGCCACTCGAAATCGGACTCCTTGATGCGGCCGATCGGCCGGCGCGCCAGGCACCACTGGCGGTTCACGTCTGAGCGCATCGCGGTCGACTGCCGGTTACTTGAGCTGCAGCGTGCCCTTCCAGCGCATATGCGTCAGCGCCGGATCGTCTGTGGGTGCCGATTCGAAGGTGCCGCCGCCGCTGGCCTTGGCGTACTTGCCGGTGCCGGGACCGACCTCGTAGCTGCCCGCGCCGAAAGCGAGCGCACGGAAGCTGAACAGGTCGCCGTCCTTGTCCACGCCGGCGCACAGGGTGATGCAGTTGCCATCCTTGCCGTTGGCCGCGATCTTGCACATCCAGCGACAGTCCATGCTTTGACCGGTGATCGGGTAGGTGGGATCTTCGGTTTCCACGAGGTACCTGCCGCCGCCGGTCAGGTAGGTGCCGCCGTCGGCCATCTTCCGGCTTTCGGTAGGCAGGAGCGCCCCGTAGTTGCGGCCGTTGTTGATCTTCCACGACTGCGCCAGCGCGGGGGTAGCGCAGGTCACGCCCAGCGCGAGCAACAGACCACCGAAAACGCCCTTGACTTTCCAGTCTGTCGAGACAGTCATCGTTTCGCCCTCGTCGAGGTTGCGGCCGCGTAAGGAGGCCACGACTCCGCCGGCGCGACCGATTTCCGGCGAGGCCTGCTGCACGGCCCAGCATCCGCCGGTCGGCGATCGGTTTCGATGAGGTGCGACACGGAAAGAGCGTGACGCGCGTCACGCTTACCGGGGAACGTTCTTGCGTGATGGCCTGAATCACGCAGGAGCACGTCGCCCGGAGGCCGCAGCGGGCGTTACCCGAACCGTTCCACCGCCAGGCGCAGGCGGCCGATACTGGCCGCGCAAATCGCACGGAAGCCGCGCGAGATACGAGCGTCGGCGGCGACGGTCTCCCAGTAACGAACGGCGGCTCCAAGCGCCGCATGCCAGTCGTCCTCGAGGCCAGGCGGTGACGGGGCGGGTTGCAGCTCGCGCTCGAGCAGCTCTCCGGCGCGTGTCGGTGCAAAGAGCATGGGCGCCATATCGTAGGCGGGTGCGAGCGCGAGCTTGCCCGGACCCGCCTGAAGGAACGCGAGATTTCCGGGGTGCATGTCGGTATTGCCGATGAATCCGCCGAACGACGACGCCAGCCCCACGCGCCGGAGGTCTGGTGCGGACAGCCAGCCGTGCCGGTGTAGCAACGCAGCGGCGCGTTCCCAGCGCACGTCGCCCAGCCCGAGCAGCGCAGGCTCGATCGAAGCGAGCGTCACGACGCCCCCGCGGCCGTGCTCGCCGATGCGGTCGAAGCGTGAGACTTCCAGAAAGATGCGGCCCCCGGCAGAGACGATCGCGCTAGCGGGCGCCGGGACGCCGAGGTGCAGCAGCGCCGCGCGGGCGTGATGCTCGGCCATGAGCACGTCGCGCCATCGGGTGGAGGCCGGACTGGCATCGGCCGGGGAGAACTTGACGATTACATGGCGGATGCCCGCTGCATCGAGCACCGTCGCCGTAAATTTCGGGAACTCCCCGCCCGCGGATGAGCCTGGGGGCTCTCCGCGCAACGCCGCCATCGCCTGCTCCTGGTAGGCGTGTTCGCGCGCACCCGCCGGCCACGATATCGCCCCTGCTGCGCGCCGGTTTTGAAAGGCTTCGACGGAGATCTCCCCGACGATCAGGTCGCCGGGCAGATCCTCGCCTGCGAGCGCGAGTGCGGCCAGGACGTCGTCGTCCGACCAGCGCCCGGGATCGGCAGGCAAGCCCAGCCGGGCCCCTTGCTGCCGCGCGAAGCTGCGGCCTAGGAAACCCTGCGGCCGAGCATCGACGATGAAATAAGGCAACCCGGGGTAGAGACCTTCCTGCATCGGACCGTCGACCGGCCAGCCCAAGCCCGGGCTGCCGTCGAGGTAGGCGCCCTCCGGATCCAGCGCGTGCAGCACCGCTTGCTTCCGCGGCCGGCCCGTTGCATCCACGCGAAATACGGGCAGATCGACGGGCAGGCCCCGAACGCTTCGCGTCAAGGCGTATCGGGTGCGCCGCGCTCTTCCGATCGTCAGCACGGAGCCCTGCAGCGAGCGCACCAACCGAGACAAGGTCGGTTGGCTGACGCCCAGCTCGGTGGCGAGCTCGGCTGCGCGGGCCAGCCGCCGGCGGCGCAGAGCGGCGATGAGAAGAGCGGCCTTTGGGTCCATGCATGAATAGATACTGCATAGATATTACTTTTATTTTATTATGAATGTCAATGGCTTGAGATGACAACAGCGATGTTTGTGAATGGATCGGTAGCGCGATTTGCGGGAGGGCCTGCGGGCACTGGTCAGTGAAAATCCCGGGAACGGGTCATCAGCTGCCCCAGCAGCGCGTTGTGGTCCTCGAGCTTGCCGGCGACCAGGTGCACCACCTCGCCCTGGCGCTCGATCACGCCGTGCACCGCCATGAGATGCGAGCCGAGCAGCGCACGGCGCTGATTCTCCGAGACGGTGCGCCACACCACCACGTTGACCATGCCGGTTTCGTCCTCGAGCGTGACGAAGATCACGCCGCTGGCGGTGTCGGGGCGCTGGCGGCCGATCACCAGGCCGGCGGCGCGGGTGAGCTTGCCGTGCGGCATCTGCCGCAACTCGGCGGCGGTGACCATGTGCAGGCGCGCGAGCTGCGGGCGCAGCAGAGCGATGGGATGCCGCCCCAGCGTGAGACCCAGGCTCGCGTAGTCGGCGACCAGGTCGTCGCCTTCGGTGGGTGCGTTCAAGCGCGGCATGGCTTCGACGATCGGTGCTTCGCCGAGAACGGGAGGCCGCGGATGGATGCCGGTCACGGTCCACGCCGCTTCGCGCCGGTGGCCGGTGATGGTGGCGAGCGCTCCGGCGGCGGCGAGTGCGTTCATGTCGTGGCGGTCGAGTTGCGCGGCGAGGGCGAGGAACTCGAACTCAGACCCCTCACCCCCGCCCCTCTCCCGCAAGGGGAGGGGGGAGAGATTCCTGCGCGCCTCGATCAGTCGCTCGGCGGCGTCCTTGGAGAACCCCTTCACCATGCGCAGGCCGAGGCGGATGGCGGATTGTGGTTTTGTTCGCCCCTCACCCCGGCCCTCTCCCACGGCCCTCACCCTACCCTCTCCCGCAAGACCTCTTTGTCTGCCGGGAGAGGGGGAACACCCTCTCGTCTCCAGCGTGCAATCCCACTCGCTCACCAGCACATCCACCGGCCGCGCCTCGACGCCGTGGCGTTGCGCGTCCTGCACCAGTTGCGCCGGGGCGTAGAAGCCCATCGGCTGGCTGTTGAGCAGCGCGCAGGTGAAGGCCGCCGGCTCGTAGCGCTTCAGCCAGCAGGACACGTACACCAGCAGCGCGAAGCTGGCCGAGTGCGATTCGGGGAAGCCGTATTCGCCGAAGCCCAGGATCTGCTGGTAGATCTGCTGTGCGAACGCCTCCGAGTAGCCGCGTTCGCGCATGCCGTCCTTCAGGCGCTTCTCGAACGGCTCCAGGCCCCCGCGCCGCCGCCATGCCGCCATCGCACGGCGCAGCTTGTCGGCCTCGCCGGGCGTGAAGCCGGCGGCCACCACCGCGAGCTGCATGACCTGCTCCTGGAAGATCGGCACGCCCAATGTTCGTTCCAGTACCCCTCTCACCGCATCCGAGGGGTAGCTCACCGGCTCGAGGCCCTGGCGGCGGCGCAGATAGGGATGGACCATGCCGCCCTGGATCGGGCCGGGACGCACGATGGCCACTTCGACCACCAGGTCGTAGAAGCGCTGCGGACGCATGCGCGGCAGCATCGCCTGCTGCGCGCGCGACTCGATCTGGAACACGCCGATGGTGTCGGCGCGGCTCACCATCTCGTACACCCCCGGGTCCTCCGGGGGGACGTCGGAGATGGTGAATGGCCGCCGGCGACAGTCGGCGATGAGATTCAGCGCGCGCCGGATGGCGGTGAGCATGCCGAGCGCGAGCACGTCCACCTTGAGCAGACCCAGCGCATCGAGGTCGTCCTTGTCCCACTGGATGATGGTGCGCGCCGGCATGGCCGCGTTCTCGACCGGCACCAGGCGCGATACCGGGCCGCGCGAGATCACGAAGCCGCCCACGTGCTGCGACAGGTGGCGCGGGAAGCCGACGACGATGTCCACCAGCGCGGTGAGCCGCCGGATGACGGGACTGTCGGGATCGAAGCCGCACTCGCGCAGCCGCTCGGGCCGCACGCGCCGCGCGTCGCCGAAGGCGAGATTCTTGGCCAGCCGGTCCACCTGCGCGAGGTCCAGCCCCAGGGCCTTGCCGACGTCGCGCACGGCGCTCTTGGGGCGATAGCTGATAACGGTGGCGGCGATGGCGGCCCGCTCGCGCCCGTACTTGACGTAGATGTACTGGATCACCTCCTCGCGCCGCTCGTGCTCGAAGTCCACGTCGATGTCGGGGGGCTCGTTGCGCTCGCGGGAGAGGAAACGCTCGAACAGCATCTCCATGCGCGCGGGATCGACTTCGGTGATCCCCAGGCAGTAGCACACCGCCGAGTTCGCCGCCGAGCCGCGTCCCTGGCACAGGATGCCGCGGCCGCGCGCGAACTGGACCGCGTCGTAGACGGTGAGGAAGTAGGGCTCGTAGCGCAGCTCGGCGATCAGTGCGAGCTCGTGCTCCACCAGCGCCCGCGCCTTGTCGAGATCGACCTTCTGGCCGATGGTGAAGTGGCCGCCCCAGCCGGAGGGTTGGACCACCCCGGCGCCTGCGGCGCCACCCCTCCTTTCCAAGGAGGGGAGCGGTTTTCTCTCCTCCGACATTCCCCTCCTCGTCGAGGAGGGGTGGCCCGAAGGGCCGGGGTGGTTGAGTGGTGGCGCCGCAGGCGCCGGGGTGGTTTGCAGCTCCGCCCCGAACCGCCACTGGAATCCTTCCTCCGCCAGCTTGCGCAGCCAGCTCGCGGGCGTCTCGCCGGCGGGCACGATCTCCTCGGGGTATTCGTAGCGCAGCTCGTCCAGCGAGAAGCGGCAGCGCTCGGCGACATTGAGCGTCTCGATCAGCAGCTCGGGCGGATAGATGCGGGCCAGCCGCTCGCGGCTGCGCAGATGGCGCTCGCCGTTGGGGAACAGGTTGCGGCCGCATTGCGCGATCGGGCGCTCGAGGCGTACGGCGGTGAGCGTGTCCTGCAGCGCACGGCGCGCGCGCGCGTGCATGTGCACGTCGCCGGCGGCAACCAGCGGGATGCCGCTGTCGCGCGACAGGGTCTCGAGCGCGGCCAGGCGCCGGTCGTCGTCGGAGCCGAGCAGCAGTTCGGCGGCGATCCAGCACCGCCCGTCGAAGCGCGCCTTCAGCCGGCGCGCTCGTTCCGGGTCGGGCGCAGCGCCGGGCAGCAGCAGCGCCAGGCAGCCGGGCAATCCGTCTTCGAGGTCCTCCAGGCCGAGTGCGTACTCGCCCTTCTTCGAGCGGCGCCGCGCGCGCGTGATGAGTGCGGACAGGTTGCCGTAGCCCTCGCGGTCGGTGGCGAGGAGGACGAGGCGCAGCGTCGCGTCCCCCTCACCCCGGCCCTCTACCGCGGCCCTCACCCTACCCTCTCCCGCGAGGGGAGAGGGACCTCTTTGTCTGTGGGGAGAGGGGGCGCTGCGTCGCGCTTCGCGCGCGCGTCCGCTCCGGTCATTCCCCGTCGCAAATCCCATCTCGGTGCCGACGATGAGCTTGAGCCCGTGTTCCTTGGCCGCGACGTGCGCGCGCACCACGCCGGCGAGCGAGCATTCGTCGGTGACGGCCAGCGCGGAATAGCCGAGCCTGGCCGCGCGCTCCGCCAGCTCCTCCGGATGGGAGGCGCCGCGCAGGAAGGTGAAGTTGGTGAGACAGTGCAACTCGGCGTAGGAGGGGAACACGGCAGCGGCTCCATGCCTGGTGTTATATACAGGTTGAAGGGACTGCGCAAGGGCCTGCCGTCGCCTTGCGTCGCCGCCCGCGGTTTCTTAAACTGGATCAGGCCCCTGCACGGCCCAATCCATCAGGAGGAAGCGCATGACCACGCTCACCAAAGCCGCTGTGACCACCATCTTTCCCGTCAAGGACACCGAGGGCAACTATCTGTGCGCGCACCAGGGCTCGCATTGAACGATCGCCTTCGGCCTCGGCAATTGCGGTCATGCGAAGATGCCTTGCAGGAACCAGGTGCTCGCCGTGCCGCGCTCGCGGAAGATCCAGAAGCGCCGCCCCTGGCCGTTGGCGGCGATGAAGTAGTCGCGCGCAACATCGTTGCCGTCCCACCAGCCGCTTTCGATGCGCTCGGGGCCGGCGAGCAGGGTGAGCGGGCCGTCCAGCGCGGGGGCTTCATCTTCCAGTTGCAGGCGGCGCGGCTGGTCGAGCAGCCACAACGGCCGCTCCGGCCGGCCGCCGGCTCTGTACTCGACGACACCGGGCTCGGCGGCGCCGGGTTCGCCCCGTACTCCAATTTGACAGGCGCGCCAAGCCAGCTCGGGCCGATGGTCGGCGTGGGAGGCGATGCTGTAGACGGCGTCCACGCCCAGGCGCGCGCGCAGGTGATCGAGAACGGCCGAGCGTTCCTCCTCCGGCACGTTATCCTCCGGGAACAAGGACAGGTTGCGCGAGTCGAGGGAGCGCGCTTCCTCGCTTTCCAGCAGGATCGCTTCCACGCGCTGGGGCAGCTCCAGTCGCGCCAGCCGCTCGCGCAGCAGGTGCAGGATGCGCTGCGGGTCGCGGCTGGGCGCGGAGAAGCTCAGCCTCACTACCGTGGGCCGGCGATCCTCGTGGCACAAGGTGAGTTTCAGACGCGTGACACCCGCCTGCTTCGCGCGCAGAAAACCGGCGAGCTCCAGGATCAGACGCTTGGCCGCGAACAGCAGCGGCTCGGTCTCGTGCACCGGCGCGGGCAAGGCGAGCCGCGCGCGGTAACGCGCGGGCGGCTCGTAGGGCCGACGCGGATCGGGGAGCTTGGCCAGCGCGCGGTCCAGCTCGTCCACGAGCGATTGACCGAAGCGGCGCGCGAGGCCATCGCGCGGTAACGCGAAGCAGGCGCCGACGGTATGTACGCCGGCGAGCGCGAGCATGCGCACCGTTTCCGCCGGCTGGTCGAGCAATGCGAGCGGCAAGCCGGAGAGAGCGGATTCGAGGCCGGCGAGGTCGGTGACGGTGGACTGCAGGCCGGCGAGCGCCAGCAGGCGCGCGGCAGTCGGCGTGGGCGTGACGGCGGCGGCACCGGTATAGCCGAGCTCGTTCAGACCGCCGGAGAGCCGCAGCATGATCTGCCGCAGCCCGCCGAACAGGCGCAGGCTGCCTTCGACCTCCAGCAGCAGCGCGTCCGGCGGGCTCAAGCTCACCATCGAGCTGAACTGCCCGGCCCAGCCGGCGATGCGCTCGAGCGCGTGGCGTTCGCCGGCCGCGTCGCGATGGCGTTCCACGAGATCGGGCGCCAGCGCGACGGCGGCAGATACCTTCATGCCCGGTGCGATGCCGTGGCTGCGCGCCTGCGCATCGCAGGACAGGACCATGGGCCGGTTACCGCCGCTGCTGACGATCACCGGTTCCACGGGCGCTGCAGCACGCTGCAGCAGCTGCAAGGAGAAGTCGGGGATGTGCAGGCAGGCCCAGAGCATTCTCAGGCGACTCCATGTTGCAGGCGCTGCAATCGCGAAACGCGAAGGTCGCGCGCAATGCTCCCTTTCCCCAACAGACAAAAAGGTCCCTCTCCCGCTTGCGGGAGAGGGTAGGGTGAGGGCCGGGAGAGGGTTGGGGTGAGGGGGTGCGCGAAGCGCTGCGCGTCGAGCGCCAGCGACAACGGCGGCGCCCACCCGCCGCCGCGGCGCTTGAGGATCTGCAGCCCGAGCCGGCCGCGTGCGGCGGAAAGCTGGATGCGCAGCGGCGCGGGGGAGGGGGCGGCGGCGTTACGCGTGGGGCCGAAGAGGACGCCGAAGCTCTTGCCTTGCTCGGCGGCGAGCTGCAGGCGGCGCAGCACCCGCTCGGAGCCGGGCCCGGGCCAGGCGAGCACCGCCGCGCAGGCGCCCGAGCGCAGACAGCGCTCCGCCGCCCAGAAGGTTTCCGCCTGCGACCGCGTGCTCACCACCACCAGGCGTGCGAGATCCACGCCCAGCGACTCGAACCCCGGCGCGTAGGGGCGATAGGGCGGGCCGATCAGCGCCAGCCACTTCTGTTCGCGCGACAGGTGCGCCAGCGCAGGCGCCAGCAGGCGCAGCTCGCCGATGCCCGGCTGACTGGCCAGCAGCTCGGTCAGCGCCGCGCGCGGCCAGCCGCCGCCGGGCAGCTGCGCATCCAGCTCGTCAAAACCGGAAGGGATGCTCTCGACCGCGACCTTGGCGTACTGATCGCCGCGCCAGACGGCAGGATTCTGAAGGACGAGATCGAGGGAAGGCGGCATGACGACGGCAAGGATCCGAAGACGAGCATCGACTGCAGGGGACCGATCGACGTTACGCGCGCAGCGCGCAAGGTACTCCCTCTCCCCTTGCGGGAGAGGGCTGGGGTGAGGGGGACGCGCGCAGCGCCGCCAGAATGGAATCGAGCACACCCTCCATGTTATTCAGCACCTCGTCGTCCCAGAAACGGATAACTCGAAATCCTTGCGACTCCAGAAATGCGGTTCGCGTCGAGTCGTGTGCAACGTGTTCCATGTGCTGACTGCTATTCGTCAGCGTGTCGAGTACAAGGCGTGCATCTGCGCGGCGGTGTTCCTACGGATGGGGAAGCGGGCGTTCGCGGGTTCGGGGATCTTGCCCAGGCGCGCCAGGCGCGCTTCGATGGCCCAGCGGCTGCGCTTGTGCTCCTGCGCCAGGGTGTCGATGCCGACGCCGCCATCGAAGGCGGCGGCGAGCCGCGCTTCTTCCTCTTCCGTCCAGGGGCGCCCGGCGTTGAGCTGCGCGCCTTCGGTGCGCGGAACGGTGGACTGCCTGGGCGGGCGCGCGCTTTCCAAGGCTTGAATGGCGCAATACAGCGCGCGCACCGTGTCCGGATGCTGATACAGATTAGCGGCGGGCAGCTGCTCGCCGGTGGTGAAGTCGACCCCGTCGGCCAGGGTTCTCAGTATCTCCAGCGCTCTCTCGCGTTGCATGATCGCCTCCCTCGGTAGTAATTTCCCCTCACCCCAACCCT
>Ga0187892_10007588_pt1 | contig 15373 bp, 8 predicted proteins | sample MA1701073metaG_FD_139345 | JGI IMG/M metagenome (GOLD analysis project Ga0187892, IMG submission 139345) | Bio-ooze microbial communities from a basaltic lava cave in the Kipuka Kanohina Cave System on the Island of Hawaii, USA - MA170107-3 metaG ... | reverse complement strand
TTTTACATTGATCAGAACAAAAGCCGGCCGTAGCTCTTCATTAATAAAACTCACTTCCACGTTATTCAATTCGATATTCCGGGCGTGCCTGATAAAAAAGCCGTAGGCCGGCATGTCCCCAAACATCGAGGGTTCAGGATAATTGCTCTCCCGTTCAGGTGGCGACAGCGCGGCCTGCTCTTTTGTGCCGCCTCCACGGTAGACAATTCGGACATTACTCAACGTTACATCTTCAACGGAATGGCCGGGGATGCCGGCGATGATCGAGGCATAACGCGGATCGGCATTAAAGACAACCACGTTGCTGATCTGGACGCGTCGAATTGCGCCCACCGGAGTTCCTTCTGGCCCGCGCATCCGGCTGCCGAGACGCAGGAAGATTGGAGCGGTGCTAATGTCTCGCATAACCAGGTTGGTTACCACAACATCTTCAATTAAGCCGCCATCTACGGTCTCAATCGCCAACCCACGGCTGCGCTCAAAAACACAATTCGAGATCGCTATATTCTTAAAGCCGCCATTGGATTCCGTGCCAAACTTGATGCGACCCGTTACTCGATCGCGATCTGGCGCCAGTTCCTGGGTGCGCTGGAAAGTGCCATCGAGATAAGTGCCAAGATCAAATCCGGTAACCTGGCAGTTCGTAATGGTCACATTCTCGGTTGCCCGGGGAAAACCCAACGCGTAGGAACTCTTTAAAACGATTGCATCGTCATTGGGAGAGTTGACACTGACGTTGGAAATCCGAACGTTGCGGCAGGCATCAATATCAAAACCATCGCGATTGGTATCAACTTTCACGTTGTCGATAGTCAGGTTGTCTACGCCCGTAGCCAGCAGGGCAAAGTGTCCGGCGCGAAAGACTGTAAAATCACGGAGCACAACGTTGCGTGAGAGTTTCAGCGAAATTGCTTTGTTCCCAAGACCTTTCATCACGCTCGGATCTTGATCCTCACCGAGTGGGGCCAGGGTTGGTTTTGCTTGTTGGGCGCCCCCCATGCTGACAGGTGTATCGCCGGGTTGCGCCGGTCGCCTTGGTCCGGGACTGCGTTTGCTCAGCCCTTTGCCATCGATCATGCCCGGACCAAGAATCGAAACGTTGGCTACATTGATTCCCCAGATCAAACTATTCTGCCAGTGACTGTGGCCAAAATCCTGATACATGTCCCACTCGTTAGGCTCAGGCAAATCGTAGCTGCCTTTCACCTCGTTGGGGTCTGCGGCAAGGATGGTTGCTCCCTGGTCCAGATAAAGGGCTATGTTACTTTTAAGACGAATCGAAAATGACAGGTAAGTGCCGGCAGGAAAACGCACCGTTCCGCCTCCGGCTGCTGCCGCAGCGGTAATTGCTCGGTTAATCGCTACCGTGTCTACAGTTTTCCCGTCGCCTTTGGCGCCGAAGGCTCGCACGTCAAAGTTTCCTCTCGCGCCGATCTGCGAAGAACAGCTTTCGTGAGCATGCCGGCTGTTTAACCCGCGGACCGAACTCAGGCCGAAGGCTGAAACGACAATCAGCGTGCAGACATAAACCAAACTAGTTCGTCGCCCTTTAGTTCCCATTTAAAACCTCCGGTCAGATCTAACGGCCCCAATGACAACGGAACTGCTGGTCAATCCTGGAGCCGTAGCGGTGATCTTTATCGTTCCGGATCCAGCGGTGGCCTTAATCATTGCAAAGCTACGTCCCTGATACGCCCTCCTCTGCTGAGCTTGAAACGATTCGTGGCTCAGGTTGTCACCACTGTCAACGGCTGCAAGCACGCCGGGCTTGCTTACTTTGAAAGTGATTAAATCATTAGCGCCTGGGACGAGCACGCCCTGGGCATCAACAACACTGGCCGTGACATGAGCAACGTCGTCCCAGTGCGGGGTAAGACTTTTACGATCAACGGCTAGTGATACTCGGGCTGGCTTCCCGGCCGTTACCAACTCGTGGCTGGCGACGACCCGGCCATCGTTTTTTCCAATCGCTCTCAGGGTCCCTGGCGCGAAGACGACTCTCCAATTACGTGACGCATCATCCGCTGGCAGTAATTTGGAGCCTAATGAATTTCCATTCAGAAACAATTCCACTTCCTGACAGTTGCTGTACACCTCGACGTTCTCTTCATGAGGAATAGTTTCACGCGGGTTCCAGTCAGAAAAAAGTACTTGTGGCCGCCGGTCAAGTCCATACCCGGGGTCGGTCGGCGCCAGTGGAGTGGGTGCAACCCGGCGGGTCAAGTGGACCATCGGTTGTTCGCTCCACCAGCTTTGTCGCTGAAAGGCCATTGGACGAGGTGTGCCCGCGCGGTCAAGCAGGCCAAAGTTAAAGGCTATCATTGGCCAACCAGGCGATTCGCCCAGATAATCGATGCCGCTCCACAAAAACTGACCGGCGTAAGGTGGATTGTCACGCAAGGCCAACCAGGCTTCGCGTGAGTGTGTGTTTTCAGTTCCCAGGATCTTGCGAGTCGGCTTCTGTCTGTAGGCTGCCAGAATCTCATTTTCGCGATAGTTCTGCCCCACCACATCGAGCATGTCGGCCAAACCATTGTCGTAATCCTTGCTCACGTTAGGGCGAAAGAGGGCCTGCGTGACTGGGCGGGTCGAATCATTTTCGTGGAAGACTGGTATCAACGAACCCAGTATCTCCTTCGCCAGATCAGCCTTGGGCGTGTCGTGAATTTCGTTGCCCGTACTATAGATGATCACGCTCGGGTGGTTACGGTCGCGCCGAACAGTGTCGCGGGTGTCGATCAGTGACCACTCTCGGAAATAACGGTGATAATCAAAAGGGTTCTTCGCCACGGTCCAGGCATCAAACATCTCGTCCATGACCAGAAAGCCCATCCGGTCGGTTAGATCCAGGAATTTTGGGTCCGGTGGATTATGGGCGGTGCGGATGGCATTTACACCCAATGTTCGCAGAAGTTCTAGACGACGTTCCCACACTCTGAGTGGCACAGCCGCGCCAAAGGCGCTGCCATCATGGTGCAGGCAAACACCTTTAAGTTTGAAGTTTCTCCCATTGAGCCAGAATCCGGTAGCTGGCTCGAACTTAAACTCTCGAATTCCGAACCTAACAAGTTCATCGTCCAGAATGTTTGGCCCCTCAATTACACGTGCAACTGCGCGATAGAGTGTAGGGCTATTGATATCCCAGCGGCGGGGATTCTCAAGAACCAAATCCTGGACCAGGATCGCCGAATTGGCTGAGGAGACTCTTTGCGGCTGCGAACTCCCGGACTTAATTTGCCGGCCAGCGCTGTCAACGATGTCGACCTGCAAGGCCACCGTTCGAGTCTGCGGCGATTGGTTGACTACTGTGCTCTCCACACGAACTGTCGCCCGGTTCGAGTCAACTTGTGGCGTGCTCACGAACGTACCCCAGTGCTCGATATGGACCGGGTCCGTTACGATGAGCCGCACATGCCTGTAAATACCAGCGCCTGTATACCAGCGCGAAGCAGGCTGTCCAGAATTGTCCGCACGCACGGCAACGACATTTGATTTGTCATTGCCAAAGTGAAGGTGGTTTGAAAGGTCGTAGCGAAAGCTTACGTAACCGTAGGGACGCCTGCCCAGGTGTGCGCCGTTGACCCAGACATCGCTGTTGGCCATCACGCCGGCAAATTCGACAAAAACTTTACGGCCTTGGTAATCAACCGGAAGCACGAAGTGCTTACGATACCAGCCAATACCGGCGGGCAAGAACCCTCCTCCTTTTCCGGTGGGATTATTTTCAGCGAAAGGCCCTTCGATACTCCAATCATGTGGCACGCTTAACTTGCGCCAGCTCGAGTCGTCGAAATCCGGCTTTTCCGCCCCTGATGCGTCGGACTTGAGGAATCGCCAATCGCTGTCGAACGCGAGTATTTTCCGAGCCTGTTGCTGGACCTGGCTGAGTGGGTTTGGTTTGGCGATTCCCAGGATTAGCGAACCCTTGAGAATGAGAGTTGATATGGCAATCGCGACGGCTAAACTTTTAGCAAGACAAGTTAACGAGATCATTTGATGGCAGTTTCCAGAAGGCGCGTTTTGAGCAGTGTTCAGTATCCCAAAGCAACTCAGTATCACTAGTCAAAATCTCTGAATCGGTGGTACCCTTTGCACTACACGGACGGGATCCACGCTAACGCTTCAAGTGAAGAGCTTTAGTTTTTGGCGGCAGACGATGATAGTCTTGGAGTCAGCCGCCTGTAAATGCTGAGTAGTTTCTCGGAAAAACTAAAGCCGAAGCAACACCCCTAAACTCTGCTGAAAAGATGTTGAACCGGCGAGATTTCTTTATTAGTGCAGGTCAAGCTGCGCCGCCCAAGGGTTTCTGGCTTCACGTAAACCGTACGGCGATGGCTTGCAGGTTTGAGGTGACTCTGCCGGGCTCGGAATCAGCGGGTGTGGAGGTCGCTCGTCAGGCTCTCGATGAAATCGATGAGCTTGAAGGGCAGTTAACAGTTTTCCGGGAGACGAGTGAGGTGAGCTTCGTCAACCGGCAGGCGGCTTTACGCCCGGTACAGATTGAGAAGTCGCTCTTTGACCTGTTAATTCTCAGCAAACAACTCTATCGAGATACTGACCGGGCTTTCGACGTCACTGCTGGTCCTCTTAGTCGCTGCTGGGGATTCATGCGGCGCCAGGGACGCCTGCCTGAAGCTTCGGAGCTCGAACAGTTGAACCCCTTGATTGGCAGTGACAAGGTGATTCTGGATGAGCCGTCACGGACAGTTCGCTTTGCGTGGCTCGGAATGGAAATCAATTTTGGCGGCATTGGAAAGGGATACGCCCTGGATCGAGTGGCTATTCGGATTCGCGAGCGAGTTTGCTCGGCACTTCTCAGTGCCGGCTCAAGCAGCATGCGGGCGATTGGCGCAGGCGATGCCGGCCACAGCGGGTGGGTAGTTGGGATCCGCCATCCACGCAAGTTGAAGCACCGGTTAGCAGTGCTAAGAATTCGAGACTGCGCTATGTCTACGAGTGGTAGCGAGGAGCAATTCTTCGAGCTTAATGGCAAACGGTTTGGGCATATCATCGACCCGCGTTCGGGCCAGCCCGCGGAAGGCGTTTCCAGCGTGACCGTGGTCGCCCCCTCGGCTGCCGAAACGGATGCTTTATCAACGGCCTTTTATGTGGGTGGGTCCGAACTTGCGGCACGGTACTGTGATAATCATCCAGGGACTCTGGCGATTCTATTGGAGCGTAATGCTGAACGAGCAATGATCCTGGGATCCAATCCTAGTTGCGAGGTCAATCTAATCGATGGTTAGCAAAACGCGGGATCCATCGTTTCTGCAAAAGTTTTTGCTGATTGCGCTTCGAACGGTCATCGGGTGGCACTTTCTTTACGAAGGTTATTACAAGCTAATGCTGCCAGGCTGGAGCAGCCAGGGAGCCCCGCTCGAGGCCTGGAGTTCCGCTGGCTATCTGAAGGCAGCGACGGGCCCGCTGGCCTCCGTAGTGCACCGTCTAGCGGACTCGGGCTGGATACCCTGGATCGATCGCGGAGTCAAAATCAGTTTGGTCCTGATAGGGTTATCGCTGATGCTGGGATTCTTTACGCGACTGGGTAACCTAGGTGCGCTGTTATTACTCGGGTTGTTCTATGTGGTAGCAATTCCGACCACGGGCATGAGTCAGCCGGGACAGGAGGGCACCTATCTAATTGTCAACAAGACCCTGATCGAAGCCGTAGCGGTTTTGGTTTTGCTGACCTTCGACACTGGAAAAATTGCGGGTCTTGATGTTTTGTGGGAAAAACGACGGGACAATCGGATTGCGAGTGAATAGGACATATAGGTCCTATAGGTTCTATTGTCCTATTGAAAAGCGCGATTCCTAAAAAGGAACTCTTAATTTTATGGATCTTCTTACCCCTGAGCAGAAGCAGATTGGACGACGAAATTTTCTCAAGGTCATCGCAGGCGCTCCGGCCCTGGTGGCGCTGGGCGCGACCGCCTTCACTCGAGGGCCAATCCGTGGCGGTCCGGTCAAAGCGGCGGTGATTGGAACTGGAGGCATGGGCAGAGGACTGATTAATCAGTGCCAGAAAGAGTTTATTGACCTCCGAGCCCTCTGTGAGATCAATCCCAAACGCCGGGCGGCCATCTCTGAAAGGATGGTGAAGGCCGGGTGGAGTCAACCCCGCGAATATGACGACTGGCGCGATATGCTTCAGAAGGAGGATCTTGAAGCTGTCATCATTGCGACACCCTTATGGAGTCATGCGGACATCACCGTGGGCTGTCTTGAGGCAGGTAAACATGTGCTCTGTGAAAAGATGATGGCCAAAACCAGTGCTGATGGGAAACGGATGCAGGAGGTGGCCCAAAAGAACAACCGAGTACTGGAGATAGGCTATCAGCGTTACTACAACCCCATCTATCAGGCAGCCTACGAAGACATCATCAAGCAGGGGCTACTCGGGGATATCTATTATGCGCGCCTGTCCTGGCATCGCAACGGAAACTGGAGACGAAACGAGGAGTCTCCGGCCCAGAATTTTGATCCCAGCAAATGGGGCTATCCAGATTGGGAGCATCTGCTGAATTGGCGCCTGTACAAACAATACTCCGAGGGTCTGCTGGCTGAACTGGGGAGCCACCAGATTACCGTAGCAAACTGGTTCTTTGATGCTGTTCCGGAAACAGCGTTTTGCACTGGCGGGATTTACCGGTTTAACGACGGGCGCGAAGTCTTCGATCATATTTACGCAACTTTCGAGTACCCGGGTGGGCGGACGGCGTCGTTCAGTTCCATCGAATCAAACGCATTTGGTGACGCCTATGAAATGTTTACTGGTACCAAGGGAACTCTGATCTTAACGGAGGAGACCGAAGCCTACCTGTTCAGTGAAGGAGAGAAAGAGATCACCACGAAAGTTGAGGTGTCGCCTCAGACTTCCCAGCCGGTCGCTGATTCTTCCGCGACCCAGGCTGAAACTTCCCAAGCACGCACCGTCACCCAAAGTCAGACGCAAACAGATCGGGGTGTGTCATATAAAAACGAGATCGCGAATTTCTGCTCGGCGGTTAGAACTGGGACGCCCCTGCGTTGTGGTCCAGAAAAAGCCCTGAAATCCGCTACTGCGACCCTGGCTGGTAACCAGTCCGCGCATGAGAAGGCCAAGATCAAAGTTTCGTACGGGTGAAATTTACGTTGGCTATGTTGTGAACAGACTCTGTAGGAGCGGCCCTTCCAAGAAACCACCACGGCTGTTAGTGTAGTTTCGTGTAATTTCGTGTGATTTCGTGGATCGTACGTTTTGTCGCAAAGAACGATCCACTTTGTCGTAAACGAACGATCCACGAAGTAACACGAACCAGCCACGAAGGCACACGCCAAGATGCGGGAATGGACAACAGGGCGGCCACGCGGAAGCTGGGAAAAAATTTAGTCTCGATAGAAATCACTCAACTGAGCAAATTTTCAGGTGGGGAAGGTGGGCTTGCCCCCGCTGTTCCGCCAGAGTTCGCGTTCGTTAGTTAAGACAGTTTTCCTCAAGATTGAGCCTTGCGGAACAGCGGGGGCAAGCCCACCTTCCCAACCTGTCAATTAACTTGACTTGAAGGGTTCTTCCAAATTTGGATGGTGGCGAAGCTTGAGCCGGGGGCAAGCCACGTTCCCAACTTACGGCGGGGTTCGGCGCCAATATTCTAGGCGCCAAAGTTTAACCGGACCCATTAGCCCTGACTCTTTAGGCTGCCAGTGTGAAGCTTTGAAAAGCCCATCTTCTCCCCGATTTTCAGGCAGCCGGGAGGGGAAGTTTATGTTGTAGAAGCGCTTCCATTTTTCTCCCCGCCGATCTAGCTCCGCAATCCGGTTAGCCATCAGATTGGAAACAGAAATTTCGAGTAAGTTCTTACTGCGCCAGAGATGGGCGGGAATTCTTAATTGGAACGGTGGTGCGATCAGCGTGCCTAGGTCCTGGCCATTGAAACTTACCCGAGCGCTTTCAGCCACCCGGCCCAAATCGAGAAGCCAACCGCCACAACCAATTCCAGGGCGGGGACAGGGAACCTGACCATGCGGCTTGTCGAGGGAGATGCTGTAGGTGGCAGTGCCTGAGAACTGCTTAACAGCTTCGCCCGGGAGATTGGTCCACGAACCCAGCGTGTTCAATTCCAGGCCAGGCGGCAACTCAGGACCTCCGGCTTCGAAACGAATGGACCAGGGTCCGTTAACCGAAAGAGGTTCGTCTTTGACTCTGGCATAAGTGTAAGCAGGCCCTCTTACTCTGCGCGCAAAGGTCTTTAAGATCAGCGATTCTCCAGGCGCCAGTTGCAAATAGACTTCCCGCTCCCCGGTCCCGCCGGTACGAACTGCCGCAAGCCCAGCCACCGCTCGCATTGGATCAAAGATAGCCACCGAGTTCTCTCGCGCCGGTAGGGGCACCCAGCCATCAATCTCTTTATCGCTGCGATTGACGACAAAATAGAGATGACCGTTTGCATATTTTCGGCGTACGAAGCCCAGTTTGTGATCGCTCATTGACTCACGCCTGACCCCAGCACTGGCGAGCAGTTGCTTTAGATCACCGCCCAGGAGAAAGCTGCCAGACCCCACCTTAGCTCGCCTTACTCCGGAGCTATCGGGTTCTGCAAAACTTAATCTACCGGTCAGTCGTCTAAATTCCGCTCGACGTTGCTGCAGCGCTCCCCACCCGGGAACATCAGCCGGCAGCTGCTGGTGCACCACCACGGTTGCCCCGCGGGAGGCTAGATCTACAAGTTTGGCAAAACTCTTTAGAGGCATTAGACGCGTCTCGGGCAGGACGATCACTCTGTAAGCTCGCTTCCCAATGCGTAGTGAAGTCTCCGAGAAGCTCACTTGCTCGAGCTGTCTGTCTGACATGAGGTCATACGAATAACCGTCATCGAGCATTGTCTGAGCGTCTTTCTGGGTGATCCCCACATCGTGGCCGCCACCTACATGCACCAGCGTGCTTTCCCCGGGCTCAGACCACATGTCATGAATCGAGTAGTAAAGCAGCACATCGTTATCAGGTTCCCCCGATTGCAGAAAAGACTGTGTGCGTGCGATATAACTGTTTAGGGCAGGAAAATCATTCCAGAATGAGTTTGTTGGTCCAAAGTGAACCGCAGCGTAGAACAACCGCCCTGGCCACTCTTCCCGCGCAGGTGAAAAAGGTGTTCCGTGATAGACAATGTGATTCACACCGCCCAGAAAGTAAAGGTCTGCTGCTCGCTTAACGTCTGCAAGCGTGGAGATGAAGTGCTCGTTTAACCAGGTCGCGGCTTCAGCGGCTGTGATTTGCCTGCCCGATAAGTTTGCGGCGGACGAAGCAAACTTCATCCGGACGATGTCCGTCCCTTCGGTCTCAGGTATATGGCTGGCTGCATAGAGATCCAGGATGTTTGCAGGCGAGCCATGCGCTTGATTGCGAACAATGGCCCGTTTGCCAGCTGCCCACTCTCGCCAGGGAATGGTGAACTCTTCAAGCAGCAGGTCCGAGATGGTCTCGCGAAAATCGTAGAGAACCCGGGCATGTTTGTCCGCTGAGTCCTTATTTAATAAGGCTGGAAGCTGGCCACGAAGGTCATAGCCCCGGCGCGTTTCGAACTGCTTCAAGAAGTCTGGCGTCCAGTTGGAATCGCCCTCAGCATCGTCAACTTCGTACGAGTCGTTGAAAAATGCACGCAGCGAGCTGATATTTCTTCCCTGGAAAGCGTCATCAAACCGTTTGAGATAGTTTCGCAGTGCGCTGGCCGAGAAATGATCAATCACATTTCCCTCACCGCCGGGCGCCGCGCGTTCTACCATCTTGCCGTGCCAGCCTTGAAATAAGGCATATAGCGTCCAGCTGCCTTCAGGGGCCACCCAGTCCAGCATTCCGTTGGCCCCGACTTTTTCGGTGAGATCAACGGTGGTTCCTTTGTCAGAGAAGGCCATCAGAGTTTGCAAGGGTAGTGGCCTGGCGAAGCGCACTTGATCGAGCGCCAGGGCCTGGAGGTTTTCGTTGGCGCTGACCGGGTGCTTAAGGTCCGACATCTTTACCTGGCTTCGGACCGTTCGAAGGAAAGGCTTTTGATTGTATTGAATGGTCTCATTGAGCCTTTCCCCACCTTTTAAGGAATAGATCCGATAGACGAAGTTCCGGCAAGCGTCGTCGTCGCCGACCCACGGACCGCCGAAGGGCCAGCCGGTACCCGTGGCCATATCGAGGCCTATCTGTAACCGTGCTGCTTCCCTGAGCGTATGTTCCAACAGATCCATCCACTTAGGGGAAAGGAAGTCGATAAAGCGGTCTTCATAACCCTTGATGCCATAGATCGGCGTAAGTTCAAGCCCGCCGATTCCGGCGCGCTTGTATCTTTCCATCTCAGCAGTCAGCTCTTTCGGTTCGGCAACGTTACCGAGCCACCACCACCTGGTCCAGGGCTTAGAAAGCTGTGTAACCTCGGGCCAGGCCAGGCTGGGCTGGCCCTGAGCCTTGACGGGAAGAGCCTGCAACAGAGTCGCGAGGAAAATTGCTACGAGCCCTGAGAGAAAAAGACCTACGCGGAAGTGCTTTATCGTTTGTTTCACTCTCACCTCCTGTGACGCAACTATGCCTCGAGCAGTTTTGGCTGCTAATAATCCACCACCATTGAGTTGCCTTACTGTCGTGCGGGCGACGATTGTTTCAGAAACTGGCAAAGAGTGCATTCCCTGAGGGCGCTGAGGCCCCTGACAACCATCGATGCATTAAGTTCCGCTCCGGCCGGACTGGTGTGGGTATGATCACCGGCAAACAGCAATGCTACTTTTTCCTGACCTTGTTTTTCATAATCGTCGGCAATCAAATTGGTAAGGTCTACAAACCGCACGTCCTCGGCCCGGGCAACCTCTCGCGCCCAGGTGCCAAAGCGCCCTGACCCGCGTTCAACCTTTCCTTCTTTCCAGATGTTTCGCACCGTTAGCGAAAGGATGATGGGGACAGCGCCTTTGGCTCGCGTGTCAGCAAGATAACGGCGCAGATACCAGCCAAAGGTGTGCACGATCTCCTTCCTTCCATCCGCTAAAGTGATTTCCTTTGATTCAGTACCAATGCCGGGAAGCGAACCTCGAGCCCGACCCGTGTCCAGGGGACCCCCATCGTTGTGACCAAATTGAATCAGGACGAAATCACCAGCCTTTAGCTCCTGCAGCACCTTGTCCCAAAGCCCTTCACTAAAAAAAGTGCGACTGCTGCGACCAGCACGCGCTCGATTCAAGACCTTGATTCGGTGCGAGTCGAAATGAGAGCTCAAGAAATCTCCCCAACCCCTGGCGCCGTTGGCGTTATTGTTGGCAGTGGAATCTCCGATTATGTACAGCGTGGGCAGCTCACCGGAATCACGAACACTGCCGGACTGCGTCGCGATTTGTGATGACGCGCCGAAGGCAAAACTGACAGCCAGACATACTGTCAGCGTTATTTTTTTCCAAGTGCTAAATGAATACATTGGGTTTCTTTGAAAGGGCCGCTAGCGCTAGTGTCCTGTCTCTAAAGTCCGATAAAGAAAACGCGCGTCCAGCCTGCGAAGCAGGCGTCAGCATAAAGCCTGGGGTGGAGCGCAGCGAAACCCCAGGTTGTAGTCACAAAAATAATCAACAGCCCGCGAAGGCGGGCGGCAGCGTGATCGTTTGCGAGACATCGGCATTCTCAACCTCACCAATTTGCAGGTTCAAGGCTGTCGCCCGCATGCGCGGGCTAGAATCGTCACGGCGTTGCTTTCCTGGGGTTCCGCTGCGCTCCACCCCAGGCTTTATGCTGGCGCCTGCTCCGCAGGCTAACCAGTCGCTAATATTTGTTGCGAACTTTGGAGACGCCACACTAGCGCCGGCCGTCGGTTGGTCCAGGCCAATCGTCTGTGCGAAAAGGAGCCGCGGGCAGACCGGTGTCATTTGTTAGATTTGCATTTTTCGGATTGTTATTGAAACCATAACGCACCGCCACCGGTTTTGGCACTGAGGGCGACCAAACTTCGACGCGATCCTTTCCAATTATCTTCGCCTCGGCCCAAACCCATTTGCGATCCTGGCCAGCGATTGCAAACTCTTGAAGTGTTTCACCCCCACGGACTCGGAGACCCGTGCCGACGTCTTTGAAGGTGAGAATCACTTTCGAACCACTGATGGTTGCTTTACTGAAAGTTGGTCCCGACCGAGTAAGCTTTTGTCCATACACATCTGACAGCGCCCACCTGGCCATCCGGCGTCCCACGTCCAGCTTGTTGCGGGGATGGATATCGTTTGCCTCGCCAATATCAATGGTTACGATCAAACCCGTCTTTGGAGTATTGAGCGCTGCGAGACGTTGGGCCTCGCGCAGGTGACTCCAGGCATCGTCGGTGGGCTCGTCCTCGATACGGCGATAATTGGGTAGTTGAATGATGCCGAAAGGAAAATCACCGAATCCCCAGCGCTCCCGCCAGGCCTTAATCATTGTTGGTAACAGAATCAGGTATTGCTCAGCTCGTTCAACGTTTGACTCACCTTGATACCAGATCGCGCCTCGAATTCGAAAGGGAATTAGAGGTTCAATCATGCCCGAATAGATCGAGCTGGCCTTTCGGTATTCACGCAGAGCATCGGGAACCGATGGGGAAGGTTGCGGCCGGGCCCCGGCGGCTTTTGCCTTGTCCGCGTCTTCTCGCCACTTGCGAATTTGCTCGTCGTATTTCGCTTTGACCTGTGGACGCTCGTCATCCCAAACTTTCGAGCGTTCCACAGTAGGGCGCAGATCATCAGAGGCAAGCAGGTAGGCTTCGGGCGTCCAGGCTTCAGCCTGCGAGCCTCCGTATGATGAATTGATTACGCCGATTGGAACCTGCAGAGTTTTTAGTAATTCGCGAGCGAAATAGTAGCCGGCGGCCGAAAATTCACGAACGGTCTCGGGTGTGCACGGTTGCCAGGTGGCCAGGGGCGGTGGAGCGTGTTTGAAGGCCACCTGCCGGCTCACATTGAACAGTCTGATTTCGGGGTGATTTGCGTCGGCGACGGCTTTTTCACCCTCACTCGATTCAAAGAGTCGCCACTGCATGTTGGATTGGCCCGAGACAAGCCAAACTTCTCCGACAAGTATGTTTTCCAGCGCGATCTTATTACGGCCCTCGATGGTCATCGGGGCGGGAGTGGCGCTTGCCCGCAGCGGACTAAGATTGACACTCCAAGTACCATCGCTTTTGGCTGTCGCTTGTTTGGTTTGACCAGCAAAGCGAACCGTAATGACCTCACCCGGCTCTGCCTTACCCCAGATGGGCAAAATCGCGTTTCGTTGCAGCACCATCGAGTCGCTAATAACATCGGGCAGTAGCACCTCGCCGCGAACGCTCAAAGCGCTGGTGGCCAGCACGATACCCAGTATCAGGAATGAGTATTTTCCCCTCATTGTAGTTTCAAGGTCTCCCTTTCCCGGCGCCGAAGTCCGAAAGCCCAGTTCTTAAGCCTGCGGAGCAGGCGACAGCATAAAGCCTGGGGTGGAGCGAAGCGGAACCCCAGGATTGCGGTTAAATTAAAGACGAGAGCCCGCGGCAGCGGGCGACAGCTAAATCCCAACAACCTTATGACAATTGCGCTTGCGCCCGTTATCACGGGCTTACTGTTGATAATCGAACATAGACCTGGGGTTCCGCTTCGTTCCACCCCAGGCTGTCGCCTGCTCAGCAGGCTGACTGAAACACTTTACTCGGTGAGAGAGGAATCATTTAGTAGCGTTAACTCCCCAAAGGTTTTACGTCGCTTATCAAAGGACTCTCAGGCACCTTAAAGGCTTCGATATTATCTGGGCGGTGCGGGTCGAAGGGGAGGACATCGAACGCCAGATGCTTTGCCAGACCAAAGTCCTGCACGCGAATACTCTCGACAACACAACGGGCCAGCTGGTAGCTGCCATAGTTGTTGTGATGCGTATTGTCATTTGGGGCAAAGGCCCTCTTGGAGATTTCTGGGCCGAGTGCCTCATAAAAGGGCTTGCTCATTTTGTGTAGATCGATCAGCGGCACCTTCTCTTCGACAGCCAGTTGCCGCACTGCATCGTCGTACTCGCCGTGAGAATCCGTAATCGAACCCTGGGCGTCGAACGTGCGGCGGTGCATCGATGTCAACAGGACTGGGAAACCACCGCGCTTTCGCGTTTCATCTACGTAATGCTTTAGTGAGGTTTTATAGGTGGTAAATGGTCCAACCCCCTCGCCCTTCTCTTTTTGATCGTTATGGCCGAACTGTATAAACAGGTAATCCCCAGGTTTCATTACACTCAAAACCTTGTCCAGGCGCCGGGCATTCAGCGAGCTTCTCAGGGACTCGCCTGACTGGGCGTGGTTGGCGACGGCAATTCCGAACTTCAAAAAGCGAGTAAACATTTGTCCCCAACTGTTGTAAGGCTCGCGTGGCTGATCGGTGACAGTCGAGTCGCCTAACAGAAAGATTGTGGGCACTGTGTCAGCGCGTGCTATCTGGATGGCGTTAACGGTCGGGCGCAGGTTGTTGAATTCCAGAGTCAATTTCTCGTCCCAGGCCCAGGCCTCCATCGTCTTCTCCCGTTCTTTAAGTTTCACCTCGCCGCCGCCAATAATTTGTGCTGTGCGAATGTTAACCGTAAAGGTTAGGGTGGAAAACTGGCCCGGCTTTGTTTTGACTTCTTCGAGCATTAAGCGGCGCAGTTCAGCTTTGACTGTGGTTGCAGTGGCGGCCTTCTGATTGCCAAAGGTGATGGTCACGTTGTAGTTGCCTTCCGGCAGGGCTACGGAAAAATAAAAAGGGCTCTTGCTCGTGCAAAAATCCTCGTGCAAAGGGTCGCTTCCGCCGGTTGCCAGGCACTCGACGGCGGCTCCCGGTTCAAAGCCGTAGCCTTTCTCCCTGGAGTAAACCGTTGTCGCCAGGACTGTTGTAAAGCCTGGCTGAAGCCGCCCAGTTCCGAAATCGAATCTATGGACAATGTTTGCCTCGACCCTTTTTGATTTTGCTTGTGAATAAGTTTCGACCCCGTTGTAAGAGCCGAAGGCTAGAACAATAGCGACGATAATCCATGTACGTAGGCAGTGTCGTAGCATAGCTTTGCGCAGTGTTTTGCGTTAATAGGCCACCAGGGTTGTAACAAGAATCTGTAAGGGCGGCCCTTCCAAGAAACCACCACGGCTAATTGGGGGTACGTTTTGCTTAATTTCGTGTGATGCGCGTGGATCGTTCATTTTGCGACGCAAACAGACGATCCACGAAATCACACGAAACTACACGAACGAGCGCAAAGCTTTTGGAGACGGTACCAAGTGGTTTTTCTGGAACATCTGCAGGCGGCCAGCCTGCTGGTGAACTCCGTGGCCGAACCGGTCGCAACACGCCCAATAAACCGGAAAATCTAGTCCGTTTACCCGGCTTTGTTCGTGTAAGTTCGTGTAATTCGTGGATCGTT
>Ga0187892_10007587_pt1 | contig 15374 bp, 10 predicted proteins | sample MA1701073metaG_FD_139345 | JGI IMG/M metagenome (GOLD analysis project Ga0187892, IMG submission 139345) | Bio-ooze microbial communities from a basaltic lava cave in the Kipuka Kanohina Cave System on the Island of Hawaii, USA - MA170107-3 metaG ... | reverse complement strand
GTGCGCTATCTCTAAGTTTCTTTCTCTTCTGCGGTTGCCAAGGAGCTTTCGAGCGCCATCGAATCACCTTCCTCCGCAACACGCAACAGAGTAGGGGACCCGCCGCTTCGGCCTTGCTCTCAAGCACTTGAAGCTGCGAGCGCGACGGCAGCGGTTCTCGCCACCCCACCCCTCGAACACGCATCACACGATGACCGCGACCGGCCGTTCGTCGGGTGGAATGCTCCGCCCCAGGAACTCGATCGCCTCTCGCCCCCGTCCCTCTGCCGGCCCGACGTTCACGATCATCACCCGATCCTCCCGGTGATGAATCACGCCTGAGATCACGTCGAACATCAGGAACTTCTCGCGATCCGAGAGCTCGCACAGGAATACCGAATACTGCACAGGATCGCCGAATCCCAGAAGCTTCTGATAGATGGTCCGCAGCCGTTTCGGGTCGGAGACATCGTAGCAGACGATGAAGCGGCGCCTCACCCGCGACTCCTTTCGCGCTATCTCGTGCAGAACGGCACGTAGCTCGGCGTCTCCCCCGCCAGGTGACGCGCCAACAACCGAGCCTGCACGGCCATCGCCTGCCGGTAGGTGATCGCGTACCCGAAGACCGGATGCGTGATCATCGAGTCCATGCGCCGCTCGTAGGCTCCAATGAGCCGGCGCCGTCCCCGCGGCGTGAGCCCGACCCCCACGGCGGAGTGGATGAAGTCGCTCTCCTGGACTTCGCCGTTGTTCAACGCCGTGAGGACGACGCTGTCCCCGACGAGCGGCCGGAACTCCTCGGCCAGGTCCAGCCCGAGCGCCGGCCGTCCATACCGCGGCCGGTGATAGAAGCCCATGAACGGATCGAAACCGGCACCGAGCACGGCCACCGTCGTCTCGCGCACCAGCAGCGCGTACACGAACGAGAGCAGCGCGTTCACGGGATCGCGCGGCGGCCGCCGGTTCCGATCCTTGAAGTCAAAGGACTCCCGGGCTCTCGTGCGGATCATGCCTGTGAACTGCGCGAAGTAGGTCCGCGCCGCGGCCCCCTCCAACCCGAGCAGGCTCTCCGTCACGACGCAGGAACGCACCTGACGCCTGAGCCGCGCCAGCTCGCGCAGCGCCCGATCCGGTCGGACCTCGCTGTTCCGCCGGAGCAGGGTCCGCGCGTTCTTGATCTTCCCGTCCACGAACTGCCGGGCGAGCCGGATGCTCTGCGCGGGATCCTCCGCCGCGGCGAACTGCCGGCGCCTGAGCTCGACGTTCTTGTGGGTCAGCCCGGTCGTCATCGCCGAGAACCAGCCTCCGTAGCTGAAGTGGCAGACAGGAGTCCCCCGTTCAGACAGCTCCCGTTGGAGCTGCGCGGTCACCTGTATGTTCCCGTAGAGGGAGACCTGGCTGACCTCCATGAGCCGGGCAGTCGCTATGGTCCGCCCGTGGGCACGAACCTCGATGGTCTCCCCGCTCTTCCCGACGATCGCGCCCTGCTCGGTCACGTGCAGCGGAAGCCCATCCTGGCGGGCTGGAATCAGCCGGCGGGGCTCCTCGCGGCCGTTCTCCGCCGCGAGCAGGTTCACCTCGTCCGGGAGGCAGATCGCCACGAGGGAGCATCGCGGACACTTGGGGCTGTCCACCAACGGCGGCGGGATCTTTCCCCGCCCGGCAACCTCTCGCAGCTCCTCCACCGCTCTCCGGGTCCGTTCGACCAGCGCGGCGTCGAAGGGCACCCGCACCCGCGTCTTGGACCCGACGAAGTAGAGGACGCCCTCATCACACTCGAAGCCGTTCTCGCGCAGGATCAGTCCCTGGGCGCAGAGCTGGACCCGCTCGGGCTCGTAGGCGCCTTCGGGAATGTCCGGCGCCTTCCCTCGCTTGTAGTCGACCGGCGTGGCGCGCGATCCGGTCGCCTCGACGAGGTCGATCCGGGCGATGAGCCCCACGGCCGGGCCCGAGAGCAGCACGGATCGGGCGTGAAGCGTCTCGGACTCCTCGTCACCGGAGGGCGGCTCGGGCGGCAGCGCCCCGCCTCCGCGGTCCACGGTGCGATGGCGGTAGCGTCCCTCGACGGTGTCGGCGTTGTCCTGGAACTCGCCCTGGACCCACTCGAGGTAGGCCAACCGCGGACAGTAGACGAACTCGTTGAGCATCCGGACCGGGACCAGGTCCGGCAGAGCCTCCGTCCGACGCGCTTCCTCCATGCCGACCTCCCCGCCGCGTTCGCGGCCAGGGAGAACCATCGGCACGAGAGGGACCAGGGCCGAAGGTCGAACGCCGCGATCAGCCGGTCAGCGAAAGGGCCTCGGAGCCTTCCCGCACGACCCACGTGGGTCCGCGCAGGCAGGGGACCGCGCGGCGAGCGCGGTCCCGTCCCTTCTTGAGGAGTTCCTCCAGCCGTCCCACGTGGGTCAACGGCGTCCCGTCGCGGAGTCTCCAGACAAGCCTGTCCGGTGCGGTGCCGGTGACCTGAAGGTGTCCCTCGTGGATCAGGCGGTGGTGGGTGGAACAGACGAGGACGAGGTTCCGTCCCCTGGTCTGGCCGCCGCGGTGGAAGTAGACGATGTGGTGCGCCTCCGTCCAGAGCCGCCGGCTGCACCCGGGAACCTGGCACTTCCCTCGATCCCGATAGAGCAGGAACCGACGGAGCGCGCGTGGGGCGGTCCGCACCATCTGCATGTAGCCGGTGCGTTCGGAGAGGTCCACGATGCTGGTGAGCCGGCGCTCGTATTCACCGGGCTCGATCGATTCGGGGACGACGTCGGTCCGTTGGGAGGACCGCGGCGGCGGGAGTCCGGTCTCCTCGCGCTCGAGGTCGAGCACCCGGGCGTCGCAGGAGGCGGCGGCCAATTCGTCGCGGCCGACCTCGAGCGGTCCGTCCGGGGTCGAGACTTCGGCCTTGCGGCAGTGCTTGCAGACGTACATGGCGAGGGTGAACGGGCTGGACACGTCCAGCTCGCGGTAGGCGGTGTTCAGGAAGTCGCGGCAGACGAACTCGAAGGTCTCCGCGGCCGTGACGGCGCCGCCCGCCACCTCGCGCATGCGGCTCCTGGTCTCCTCCCACAGCGCGAAGACCGCGACGGGGACGCGGACCGTGATCTCGACCTCCTCGCCGCTCGGCGCCGGGACGACCTCGGCGCGCGGCTCGCTGCGTTCGCGGCGCCCGCCGGCCCGGACGACGGCCTGTTCCAGCTCGCGGCTGGAGAGCGAGCGGGCGCGGTCGAGCCACTCGTCCTCGTTCTCCGGCGTGGCGACCGGGGCGATCTCGCGGACCTTGGTCCAGCCGACCTCGCCGGCGTCGAACGCCGCGGCGACGCGGGGGAGTCGCTCGAGGGTCTCGGCCAGGTGGAGGAGCGTCCGGGTGCGGCGCCGGTCGAAGCCGAGCGAGACGTGGGTGTAGTGGAAGATGTCCGAGAACCCGAGCTCCTGGTAGAGCCGGCGTCGTTCCATCTCGCGGAGGTAGTAGCAGAGGTTCCGTTCGGCGCGCTGTCCCCAGTGGTGCGCGACCAGCACGCGCCGGTGGACGTCCTGGACGGCGAGGTCGGGCTCGGGGCCGAAATCGAGCGGCGGCAGCGGCTGCATGGGCAGGTCCCCCGGACAGGCGTTCGATGCTCCCCGGCGTTCCGCCCGGAACGCGGCATCGGTGGGATGGAGGACCATACAGCGGGGGCGAGGGGTGCGGCAAGGGATGGGATCCGCCGGTCAGACGACCGTCGAGGGCGCGAAGCTACCGTAGCCCCCCTGGTCGGTTCGCCGGATCACGCATTCGTAGACCACCGCAATGCCACGGAGTGGCCTCTCGTCGAGTGGGAACTCCTGGAGCGTCAGCAACGTCCGCACGGTCTCGCGCTCGATGGGGCATGCCCAGAGCGGCCACCGGAACGAGCCGAACTTCCACTTGCCCGAGCATCCCGTCGTCAGGAGCTTGCCTTTCGACGCGAAGACCCGCAGGAACGACAGCCCCCGGAAGGCCAACCAGTCCGCTCCCGGGTTGCCGAGCTTCTCTTTGGCCGGGTCCTTCGCGCGGAGGGCGTAGTCCCGCGAGGCGGTGGCGTCCCAGTTCAGAACCGGAAGGTCCCGATCGTACCTCCAAGGCCCAAACAGCGCGCTTTCGAGATCTTTGTCGGTCACGTTCCGGACCAGGAGGTCCACCATCTCCAGGAATTGCTGCTGTCCGGCCGTGAAGTGGAGCGCGGTCGGCTTCGTGTTGTCGTTGTTGTCGAGGGCGCCCTCGGCGGCGAAGGCGGACACGAAGTCGATCGCGCGGTGGTTTCCGCACTCCAGGAGCTTGGCTAGGAACCTCCGGAAGACCTCCGGCGGCGGCTTCAGATCCCAGGCCTTCGCGCCCTTCTTCTCGTACTTCAGATGAAGGACGGGGTCGCCTCTCCAGCTCGTCAAGTCGTGGCGGAGCGCCTTCACGAGCTCAGCGGTCGTTTCATGAGGACTCGCAAGCGCCGCCCGCCACACTCCATCGTCCTTCCAGGCGAGCCTCGGCGTCGCCGTCTTGGCGGCGTCCGACACGACGTTCAGCGCGCCGAGAGCAGCCAGGAACCCCAGCGGATTCGAGCCATCGAGCCCGCTCAGCAAGAGCTCTTTCACACCTCGACCTCCTCGTCCTTCTGCGCACGCTCCCACTCACTCTGTCGGTGATCCGCCAAGCGCAGTATCGCCTCCAGCCACGCCAGCCCGTGCCACCCGTAGCGGCGCACGAGCCGCCAAAACCGCTCGCTCACGCCGGAGTCGATCCGGGCGAGGCCATGGTCGCTAGAGGAAACGACCTTCTGGCCGCCGGCGTTGAAGCTCACCTCAACCGGCGCGCCGTCCGGGACTGCGGGTGAGAGCGGCCGGCAATGGCCGTGATGAGACTCGACCAGGTGCAGCACTAGGTCTGAGTCATGCGCTGACTCGCGCCAAGACTTCGCGACGCGCATCAGCGCGATCGAGACGAGTTCGTGCCGGTAGCCGCGGGGCCATCCCGCGAGCTCTCGGGCGCGCTCCCGGGCGGAGCGGTCGGCGGCGGGGACCACCGACTTCGCGAGCGGCTCCTCGGTCACGAGCAGCCGGAACTCCGAGCCGCCCAGGAGCAGCTTCTGGAAACGGCGGTCCGCCTTGCCGGCGTCGTGCCACGACCCGGCGAGGTGGAGGTCCGACACGAGCTCCGCGGACAGACCGCACGCCCTCGCATAGTCGCGGGCACGCTCCCCCACGCCCTTCAGGTGCGAGGCGAGCGTCACCGTGACGCCCGTGAACGAGCCCTGGTTCTCCTCGGTCGTGCCGCCGCCCCGTTTTTTCCTCTTCCCGAGGATCGCGAGATCTCCCGTGCCGAAGACCACGACGCGTGTCTTCCCTGGCCTCGCGACGAAGTCTTTCTGGACGAGGAGATCGAGGATCTCGTCCGCGGTCTGCCTTGGGTCGTCGTCGGACTCGATCGCGGGCGCCTCGATTCCCATTTGCTTCAAGACTCCGGGATGCGTCCGCACGACGAGCTGGCGGCGCATCTCCAGGTTCGCGCGCAGGCCGAGGTCTAGCACCGGACCCCGGCTCCTGGGATCCCAGTTTCCGTCGGCGATGCCCCCAAGACTCGACGGCACGACGATCGTGTCACCGGGCAGGATCTCGCCCGGGGGGACGACGCGGGTTTCGTCACCGCGCCACGCGACGACGAAGGTGCCCGCGTGGTCGTCCGACTCCTCGGGAGGCCTGGTCCCTTCGACGTCGGCGACGGGTGGCGCCTCGCGTCCCTCGAGCCAAGCGCGCGCGGCGTAGAGCGGCACCGCGAGCGCTTCTCCCACGCCGGGAGGACACGCCTCGAGCCGGGCCTTCAGTTCCTCTTCGATGGACTTCTCGACCATGTCGGGAAAGTCCGCGCGCCAGACGATCCGAACCTCCGGCGTCTCGCGCTGGAACCCGTGGAGCCACGGCGCGACCTCGGGATCGGGCGTCGGATGCGGAGCCGTCTGGGCCCAGGCGTCGAGATGGCTCGGGAGGAGGAGCGGCGCCTCCGGCTCCGGTGCGAGCAGTTCTGCCAGCCCGCGCAACGGCCGCTCGAGCGCTTCGAGCCCGAAGTCCAGGCTCTTCTGTCGTCCGAGCCAGGCCCAGGTCGCGCCGAGGGCAGGCCCGTAGATCGGGTCGTCTTCGAGTGTGTCCGCGCGCGCGATGACGACACCTTCACAGGTCTCGATGTCACCGAGGCGGTTCAACCGACCAAAGCGCTGGCGGAGGGCGTCGAGGCTCGCGCATTCGGTGACGACAACGTCGAAGTCATAGTCAGCGCCCGCCTCGATGCACTGGGTCGCGACGACGACGAGCGGCCTGGCGTCGGGCACGCGCTTGCGACCCGCGAGGACGCGATCCTCGACGCCCCGGACCACGTCGTCGCGATCGAGCGGGCGCATGCGTCCGGTCAGGAGGACGACCTCCGTCCTTTCACCAAGCGACTCGCGGAGCGCGGCGGCCGCAAACCGCGCCGTGGCAACGCGGTTGACGATCGCCGCCAGGCTCTTGCCTGGCGCGACGCGGGACCTCACCTCGCGGGCGATCTCGGCGGCGAGTTTTCGGCAGCGATCGTCCTCGTTGCCGGAGACCTTGACCTCTTTCGCGAGGGTCACGGGCTTGGAGGCCCGGAGACGCCGTTGCAGAACGGGGTGCTTGCGGTCGTCGCCGTCCAGGGTGAACGGCTTCTCCTCTTCGTCGTCGGCGCCCGGCGTGGCGCTCATCCGGACGACCTGCCAGCGCGACGGCAGCGCGGTCGTCGCGTAGCGGGTCCGCAGCGCCTCGAGAAGTTGGAAGAAGGGCCTCGAGAGGTGGACCTCGTCCAGCAGGAAGAGCGCGTCGTTCCCGAGGAGGCCCGCGTGGATCGGCTGCATCGAAGGAGTCACGCCGTAGCCGCGGAAGAGGAGCCGTGAGCCAACCTGGTCCACCGTAGAGATGGCGACGAGCGGCTGCGAGGGCGTGCGAACCCAGTCGTCATCGCGGGGGATCCCTCCGCGGAGGACTGTGACGTGCAACGCCGGCTCGCCATCTCCGGCGAGCGATTGCATCCGATCGCGGATCGCGCCGAGAACCCCGTCGCCGCCGGCGAGTGCGAGGCGGATCTTCTCCGCGCGCGCGTGGGCCTGGTCGACGATGGTACGGCGGTCAACGACGTAGATGACGCGGACCGGCGCATTGCGGGCTGGCGACGTTGCCTCCAGCGCGAGGTGGAAGAGGGCAACGTCGATCGCCGCGGTCTTGCCGGAGCTCGTCGGGAGGTCGAGGAGGGCCGGCCATCGGCCCTTCGCCGCGACCTCCTGCAGGAGCCGACGCTGCCACGGGAACGGCTCGCACCCATGGACCGCCTGAAAGAACTCCCCGAAGTCGTCGGGCCGGAGGTCAGCCATTGCGGTCCGCCGGCCGAAGGAGTCCGAGTCCAAGGTAGCGTCCCGCGCCAAGAAGCACCGGCCCACGAATCGGCCGGGCGAACTCGACGGCCGCGTGGGTCAGAACCCGGCGGGTTTTCCCCGGCTCCGAGGGGAACGGCGCGAAGTCCTTCGCCTTCACTGCACCGGGAATCGGCGCCGCGGGAAGGATCGTGACCTTCGAGGGCGCCGGGAGACCGACCCGCTGGCAGGACTTCGCGATGACCGCTTCCGCCTCCGAGATCGCCTTCTGGTCGGCGCCACGGAGGTCGCCGGGGTTCTCGTCCAGGGCGATCGGGGTCGCGGTCAGCCAGCGGCGCGCCTGACGACACCACGTCGCGGGCTGAAGGTTCGTGCGGTCGGAGCGCTCCTCGAGCCGGAGGAACCGGACGATCCCTGCGCGCCCGCACGTGACGGGTACGGGTCTCGGTTCGCCGCCCTCGCCTGTTTCCCAGGCGGCGACGGCCCGATAGACCGTGCGCCGCTCCTCGTCGGAAGCACCGCGCGGCAGGACCAGCGCGAGCCCGAGGATCGAACCGTCGGCGCGCTCGTGGCCCACGAAGGGGAGCGGGACGAACGCCGCGTGCGGCCGTTCCGACGGTCCGCCCTCCAGCCCGTGCCCCGAGAGAATCTCCGCGGGCGGTTGCTCGGCGGTCCGGAGGAGCGACTTTCTGAAGGTCGTGGCGAGCGCGGGACCGGCGACCGAGGGGAGCCGCGGACCAGATTCGCGCTCGAAGATGAGCCAGTCGTCGCCGAACACGCCTGCCGGCGCACGTTCGCCCGTCGCCTGCCTTGCCTCGCGAGAGTACGGCTGGGAAAGAGCGGGCATGACCCGTGGCTCGGTCTCCTTCTTCTCCGCGTGGACGCGTTCGAGCAGCTCGAGCTGCCTCGGGTGCACGATCCGCAGCCGCTCGTCGCCTGCTTCTGCGGGGACCATCGTCGGCGGTGGCGACGACTCGATCACCCGCGCCGCCACGAGCGAGGACGAGTGCCCCATCCGGACAACGCGCGCCGCGATTCCATCGAGGAGCTTTGCGTTCGCCCCCGCGTCTACCGCCGGCCAGACGAAGACGACCTTCGGATCGTCGGGCGTGACCGATGGGAAGGTGCGCTGCTGCCGCTCCCGTTTCTCGGGGACGACCGTGACACCGGTCGCGTCGTTGACCGGGACGAACACCGTAACGGTCTCGCGACGGCTCGCGCCAGAGACCGCAATTTGCGGCGGACCCTGGCGCTGGAGCCACTCGAGCGCCTCGCGCTCTCCGGGCTGCGACCTCTCGGCGTGGGCGGCGACGAGCGCGGAGAACAGCCGGGCCGGGTGCGGCGGCCACTCGGCTTTCGTCCGGTCGTAGTACACCGTCGCCACGCAACGGCCCGTCAGGAACTCGACTTCGATGGCGAGCACGTCAGTCCTCGACCACCGCACCCTCCTGGCGGAGCTCGCGGCTCTTCCGGATCAGGTCGCAGAGCTTCTTGGTCGGCGTGAGCGTGACGGGCTTGGGCTCCCAGCCGAGCTGGAACTTGCGAGCTTCCTCTTCGGCGGCCTTGAGGAGGTCCGCTGCGCCCTTCTTGTCGAGGGTCAGCTTTCTCGGCTCCAACCCGTCGCGAGAGAGGATCTCGAAGGCGAGCGACTCCTTCGGCACCAGGAGGGAACGCGAACGGAGGTCGTAGTCGTTCTCCCGCAGCCAGACAATCCCAGCAAGCGCGAGCGCGGCGAGCGCCGTCCGCGCCGCCACCTCCGCCGCGTCGCGCTTGTCCGAAGGGATCGGCTCGCCCGCGCAGCTCCGCGGGAACCTGAGTCGCCGGAGCCCCGCGAGCGTGATCACGACGGTCTGCTGGGCGTAGGCGATCGTCACGCCGCCAGCCTCGCCGTCGATCGTTGGCGGAATGTTGCCGTGGTTGATCGCGCTCGGCGTTCCCTTGTTCTCCTTCCCGTACAGGACGGGCTTCTTGTTCGAGACCGCGGCCTCCTCCTTGTCGAGGGTCCAAGCCTGCGCGGTGTCCTTGTGCTTGAATACCTCGCCGGCGTTCTTCTCGATCCCGGTCGGGTCGAGCCGGCTCGCGGTCTTGACGCCTGCCTGTGCATCTACACCGATGATTTCGGAGACGACGCAGCGTTGGAACTTCGCCCCGAGCCCGCCCTTCGGCCCCGTCGAGTCCCACACCCCGAAGACGAGCGCCGTGGGGCAGTACTTGTATACCCCCGTCGCGTCCCGGAACGTCGAGTCGACGAATGCCCTGCCGATCTCGGTATCCCGGAACTGAGTCACTCCGAGCACGCTATCGCGCAGGAGGGCGTCTGCAATGCGATGCGGCGCCTCGAGTGCGGTAAGCACCCCCATGTCTTCGAGGCCCTGCTGCGTCGAGAAGTCGAGCTGGACGACTGGGAACTTCAGCTCCCCCCGCCCCCACCCCTGGAGCAGCGCCTCTTCCATGCGATTCGCCTGTGATTGCACGGAGTCGAGCAAGACGGTGCGGATCGTCTTGCCACCAATTTGGCGGTCCTCGAAAGCGTACTTGGTTTCGACGCGTTGGCTCTTGAGATAGGTGGGAGGGAACACCTTGTCGTCGGGGCCGCCCGCGGGTTCGAGCCGGGTGCGGGCGCGGATCGCGGGCGAGGCGCCGGCCACGGCAGACTTGAGGATCGAGAGATCGATCTGGTTCATCGGGCTCTCCGTTTGGGGCTTCGATCGTTGAGATTGATGACTGGCACGAGTCGCGACTTTGCGGAGCGATGTGACCGCTGCTTCTCCGAACCGTCACGCTGGGGCCCATCCCAGGAGCCCCCGTGAAAGTGGGCACGAATCTACGAAGAGAGGCGAATCTTGTCAAGCTTGGCAGCCTTGGCAGCTTTCAGCAAGCCACCGAGGCCGGGCCCGTGCGGACTCGACTCACGTCACAACTGCAGCGTCACCGCCAACCGGTTCCCGAGCGACGCGCCGCCGCCCGCGTCCTGCGCGAAGGCCTGGAGCCAGAGCGTCAGCCCCGCCGCCGCCGGCGTCGAGATCGGCCCCAGCGTGACCCGGCCGTTCGCGTCGCAGTAGCCCATCGCCATCAGGTAGAAGGGCGCGCCCACCTCGAGCCCGCCCAGGACACCCGGAAGCGCGAGCGGCGGCTGGGCGCTGAACGCCAGGAGGAGGCCACCCGCGTTTCCCGGGTCCCTCCGGCACCAGGCGCTCCAGTCGTTCCCGGTCCGCGCCGGCCCGCTCGAGATCGTCGCGCACCGCACGCGGTCGGCCCGCACGATGTCGGCCGTCGCGCTCCCCGGCGCGTAGGTGGAGAGGTAGAGCGAGAACCCGTCGCTCGTCAGGTCGCCGTTGAAGTCCCACTGCGCGGAGTTCACCTCGGTCACATTCACCGCCGGCCCGAAGGCCGCGGCGTGGGACGCGCGCGTCGCTACGTAGAAGTCGCTCGAACCCGGTGCTCCCGGTCGCGTGGAGGAGAAGAAGAGCGTCAGGCCGTCGTCCGAGACCGTCGGCGAGTGATCCATCTGCGCGCTGTCCAACTCGACGACCCGGACCGGCGCGTTCCACGGCGCGCCGAGCGAGGCCCGCGTCGCGTGCCAGATGGCTCCTCCGAGGCTCCCCGCACGGTTCGACGCGAAGAACAGCTCGAGGCCGTCGCCGGTGATCGTCGGATCCTCGTCGGCAGCCACGCTGTTCAGGGACGCGAGCGGCACCGGGGCGGTCCAGCGCCCCGCGAACCGCGTCGAGACCCAGAGGTCCATCATCCCGAGCCCGCCCGCGCGGTCGGACGAGAGGAACATCTCGCCGCGGTCCCCGCGGACCGCGAGGTAGGACTCGTTCGCCGGCGAGCTCAGGTTCGCCTCGTGGACCGGCGCGGACCACGGCGAGGCGAGGTCACGCCTCGTGGTCATCCAGATGTCCTGGAGCCCGGCTCCGCCGGCGCGATCGCTCGAGAACCACATCGCGAGCTGGTCGGCCGAGAGCGTCGGCGAGTACTCGTTCGCTCCGGTGTTGATCCCGGGCTCGGGCACCGGAGGACGGAAGGCGCCCACGGCCATCCCCGCTCCCGGCGCCTCGATGCGCACCTTCAGCTGGTCGTAGACCTGGCACATCTCGCCGCCGAAGACCTGGCAGCGCAGATTGCGCTCGTCGGTCGTGTAGCCGAGGATCACGTCCCAGGCGGCCATCGGCGCGCCGCTCGCGGTCTGGTAATCCACCTCCAGTCGGGCCGTGTCCGTCAGCGCGAACGACGGGGAGGACGCGAGGAGGAACACGCCCCCGAAGGGTCGGAGGTTCCCCCACGGATCGAGCGCCCCCGGCGCGATCGGGACCGCGCTCCAGCCGGGAAGACCGGGGACGAAGGACCCCGGCAGGAAGGTGTCCTCCGCGGGGAAGAACCAGCAGCGGTCGATCGGCAGCGCGCCGGTCTGCCCGGGCGACACCTCCAGCTTCTTCGGCGCGCCGGGCGGCGGCGGCGGCACGGGGTCCGGCTTGGCGGCCCCCTTGATCACCTCCAGCGGATGGAGGTACTTGAGGTCCACGCCGTCGTAGCGGTCGAAGTCGCGGTCGGTGACCTCGAACCTCCGGTCGTGATCGACCAGCTTCACCACCATGAAGCGCTTCGTGATGTCGTTCGCACCCGGCGGATTGGCCGGGACGGGTCTCGCGGCCGCGGCGGAGAAGCGCCGCTTCTTGGTCTGGTTCGCGGCGGGCGCGTCCTCGTCGTCCTTCCAGCGGACTCCGGCGTTCTCGTTCTTGTTCCCGTCGTTGGAACCCGGATCGGGGTTCGCGGCGGTCGGATCGGGATTGCTGTCCGGGTCGATGAACCAGACCTTCCGGTTCGTGGCGTCGTAGCCGGCGACGGTGACCGCGTGGAAGTTGCCTTCCCCGGACCACCAGAGCTTGGCCAGGTTCTTCGTCGGGTGGACGAGGTACAGGTTGGCAGTGTCCCGGGCGTTCAGGACGGTCTGCAGCGCGTCGAAGAGGGTGGCGTCGGCCCGGAAGACCTTCTCGCCGCCGTCGGCCGACTTGTACTTCACGAAGTTCCGGTTGTTCTCCCGCAACTGGTAGAGCTCCGTGCGCACCAGCCCGCCGTCCACTCCCTTCCGGGGGCCGGAGCCGCGACGGTCGAGCAGATGGTTCACCTTGTCCTTGAGGACCTTCACGGTTGTGGCCGGAAGCGCCTCGATATCGTCGACCAGTTTGGGGAGCTCGGTGTTGGTCTTCGCCAGCCAGCCGTTTCCGGTGATCCCGTTGTCCACGATGTCGTAGCCCAGCTTCCTCCAGAAGTGGAACTGGTTCAGCACGGCCGCGTAGTGGCACCAGCCGAAGTCGCGCTTCCCGTTCTCCCAGTCGGGGTCCCCGGCCGGGTCGGCGGCTCCCTTGCCCCATTTCTGGTGCTGGAAGAAGTCGGGCAGGTCCTCCACGCGGGGCGCGAAGACCTGGCCCCGGACCGCGCCGGCCAGGAGGCTCAGGAGCAGGAAGGACGCGATCGTGCCGCGGCCGCCGGTCGATGGAGTTGAGCGCATGGCTGCCTCGCTGGGTCGGGCTCACGGGATCCGCTCCCGTCGTTTCCGACCGTGGTTGCGCTCGAGGGCCGGGGATTGCGGGTGAAAAAGAAGGGGTCAGGTCCCGCGGCGGGAGCTGACCCCTTTGGCTGGCTCGACGCCTACTTCTTCCGGTTGCAGGTCGCCACCATCCCCTTCGTCATCTTGCCGTCGTCCCCTTCCATCTCGCCCGTCAGCACCAGCTGGTCCTTGCTCTTGAACTCCCACGTGTCGCGGGCCTTCATCATCTTGCCCGGAGCACTCGGACACGGCCCCTCGGAGTCGAGGATCAGCTTGTTCCCCTCGACCTTCCCCTCGTACTTCCAGATGTGGTTCTGCATCGAGTCCACCCAGGTCCCGATGTACTTCTTCTTCTCCGGATCGTAGCCGAAGGTTCCCTGTCCGTGGTACGGCATGCCCATCATGTCGCCCTTCACGGCGAGGATCGCCCAGAGATCGCCCACCATGGTCCCCGTCATGCTGCCCTTCGACTTCTGCGCCGGCCCACCCGGCATGAAGCACTCGGTCTCGCACTCCCACTCGCCGGCGAACTGCTTCAGGAACGCGTGCTGGGCCACCGGCTTCACCGGCTCCGGCACCTTGCTGTCGTCCTGGGCGCGAACGATCCCAGCAAAGGCCAGCGCCGCCACCAGAATGAGTCTCGTCATGGTTGCCTCCTGTATGAACGGAATGATGGTCTCGAACCGCGGAACCGTACCCCCTGTTGCCCGTTGTTCAAGACGTCACCGAACTGCCGTCGGAGCCTGGGGATCGGATCAGACGCGCCAGCGCGGGCACGTCGTCGGTGAGGATCCCGTGCACGCCCATCCGGAGCAGCCGCCGCATCTCGCGCGGCCGGTTGATGGTCCAGCAGACGTAGTGATCCACGGGCGCCGTTCCCTTCGCGAGTCCTTCGCGGATTCCCTCGAGGTCCCGCCGGATGATGCCCCGGTAGATGCGCCATCCCCCCAGGGTGAACCGCGGCCGGCCGATCGCGGCCCACCGGTTCCCGAGCGCCCGCGCCGGCCCGATCGCGCTCAGCCGCTCGGGGTTGCGCACCCAGCCGGCCGGGATCTCGATGTCCAGCATGCGCGGCAGATCGGGCGCCTGCTCGCGCGCGACCTCGAGCGCCTCCACGGACGCGACGAGCAGCACGAACGTGCACGCCGGGCGGTGCCACCCCACCGCCTCCCCGAGCGCCCCGAGCACCGCGCGCATCAGCTCGGCGCGAGGCCCCGGCACCTTCACATCCAGGATCACCGCCCGCACTCCGGGCCGCCGCGCTGCCCAATGGACGACGTCGTCGAGCAGCGGGACGCGGACCTCGAGCGACCGCTTCGAGCCGACCCGCGCGTAGCCGTAGTGGGCGAGCAGCTCCCCGAGCGTCAGCTCAGAGACCGGGCGGCGCATCGGATCGCCGGGCTCCGGCGCGACCGGGCGGGCGAGCACCTCCAGCTCGCCCCCCGCCTGCCGCGCCCGCGCCACCCGTTCGTCGGGGTCCCAGTCGTGCCAGGCGACCACCTGCGCGTCCCGCGTGACGCAGAGATCGACCTCGATCGCGTTGGCGCCGTTCCGGACCGCCTGCTCGAACGACTCGATCGTGTTCTCCACGCGTTCCACGGGCGCCCCGCGATGGCCGACCACGAGGAACTCGCCGGCAGGCCGCGGGTCGAGGATGCGCGGCGGCCGCGGCTCGAGGAGGTCGAAGAGCCACACGAAGACCCCGCGCAGCCCCTCGAACAGCGCCAGCAGCGGCACGACCACGAGGCGCTGCCAGGGCCAGCGGACCCGGACGCGCCCCATCGGCCGGCCGAGCCGGAGCGAGCGGATGCGGGCGAGCCGCACCAGCCGCACGGCCGGGCGCGGGAAGAGCCCCATGCCTCCTCAGAACCCCAGCCCGGCGAGCCGCCGGACCAGCGCGGTGTAGAGCGGGCGCACGTCCCGGTCGTGGCCGAGGAACCGCTCGCGCGGGCCGGTCCAGCCGACCAGGTTGAAGTGATCGCAGTCCCAGACGTCCAGCGACTCCCCCCAGCGCGCCGACCGCACCGAGACCAGCCCGTCGTTCGGCCCCTCGGCCGGCGCGATCACGTCCTGGCTGTAGCGGAGCGCGTAGAGCATCGCCTCGCGCGGCTTCTCGCCGGCGATCGAGAAATAGCGCACGCCCGGCGCGTCCGGAGTCCGCTCGTTGAAGCGCGCGCACGCGCCGGTCCCGAGGTCCGCGAACGCGGCGTGCTCGATCCCCTGGCGCCGGAGCCAGGGCGTGAGCCCGGCGCGCTCGGCGTGCCGGAGCCCCCAGTCGGCGAACGCCGTGCCGCGGTGCGGCGTCCCGATCGTGGTGAGCGTGAGCACGCGCGCGCCCAGGTGCGTGACCAGGTATCGCGCGTCGAGCCCGCCCATGCTGTGCGCGATCACGTGGACCGCCGCGTCGCCCGCGCCCGCGCGGATCGCGCCGGCGAGCGCCCCAGCGCGCGCGGCGATCGACGCGGCCTTGG
>Ga0187892_10007586_pt1 | contig 15375 bp, 14 predicted proteins | sample MA1701073metaG_FD_139345 | JGI IMG/M metagenome (GOLD analysis project Ga0187892, IMG submission 139345) | Bio-ooze microbial communities from a basaltic lava cave in the Kipuka Kanohina Cave System on the Island of Hawaii, USA - MA170107-3 metaG ... | reverse complement strand
CTGAAGATCTCAGAAAAACGTGTCGCACATTTGCTCTGTATTGCGTTTTCTTGTGACGGGTAGGTCATTTTGATCTTGGAAAAATCGCGTCTTCGAAAAACGAGGGGGTTTTGCAGCAGAATCAAATTGGGGCGTCTGGTCCTGGACCGCAGCCGGGAGCGTGGTTTTACCGGGCCTCACCACAGGGAAATCCGAATCTCTTCATTCTGCGTTTTGACGTAGACCAGTTGGCCAGCTGACTGCCACTCCAGGCAACCAAACAGATCCCCTAATGTAGCATCCGGATTACCTACCACTTCAATGAGGCGCTCAATGGTTCGCACCGGAAGCCGGACATTCACCTTTTCGTCGGGCCCGTCTACTTGGACACAAAGGAACTGCCCGCGCTTGAAGATCCGAACCCGTTCCTTGCCGCTTCGAACTTCAACCAAGTCCGCGTCCGGCAGTCCTGGCACATGCTTCAGAAGCTCAACGATCGCTTCCCGATGCTGCCAGACCTCTCGAAATTTTTCTTCCTGTTTGAGAGGCAGGTCAACGAAGTTCCCGGCCAGATGTCCCAGCGCGACCGGTATCGGCACCCAGAAGCGAGCGTCGGGGGTCCTTACGTTGACCACAGCGATTCCGGCCTGGACAACATAGCCAACCAACAACAGAAAACAGGTGAGCAGTCCAATGAGGATGTACTTAAATGCTGTCTTGACGTTCATAAGGCCTCGTGACCCTCGGCGGGGCCGGACAGGAACCGGCTGGAGTTCGCAAATGGCAATCCCAGCCCCCGTTCCAACGTTAATCGATCCAAATACGAACCTGGGTATTGTTGTCGTTTACCGTAAGAATGTCGCCAACGTTCTGCTTTTGCATAGCCACTAGAGCCGCTTTAAGGTCTAACTCATCGCCCTCGGCCGCCAGCAGCGCATCTACCACCGAAACGGGAATTCTCAAGTCAACCTTCGGATTCTTGTTTTCTGTGATCTTGACCACTACATGGTTTCCTTCTTTGGCGACCCGAACGGTCTCATTCTTGTTCTCTACAGTCACAAACTCAGCATTGCCCGACTTCCTGAGCTCATTCCAGATCTTCTTCATGTCAGTGATGCTGATGTCACTCGAGTGGAGCTTCAGGCGACCTTTGTTGAACTGCTTGTCCTTCACCAAATTGAGCGCCACATCCACCATGGCGATCGGCAGGTTGACCTTCACATACTCAGGTTCTGTTTTGTTTTCTTTTACTTCCAAGTGAAACCAGGCGTCCTTCTTTTGAGCCTCCAACGGAGAGATCAATGCCAAAAACAGGGCAAGTACGGTAGACCAGCTAAGAAATCTCTTCATGGGTTCTCCTCCTTGTTGGTCTCCTAAACGCTCCGCCTGGCTACAATGTTTCAAAAAGTTCGAGAAAAATGGAAAGAACTGCCGAGAGATTCGAGCCAATCGATTCAGTCTGCCTACCCTTCAGTGACCCGGCGGGCACTAAGAGCTCAGCGAGCATAGGAGATTAGAAAAGTCGATCCCAAGACGGGGCTGCTGGTAGGGTCTGCAGTCTTCGCTGGCCGAGGGGGTTACTTCAACCTCAACAGAGCTGCTCCGTTTCCGTAGACAATCCGGCGGTAGGTGGCCGAATCTGGTGACAGTTTCCGCAGGAGCTCTAACGACTGTTCCGCCAGGCAGCGCTCGCTTTTGATGCCGCCCCCCTTGCCGTCGTGGCAATCGCAGTCGCTGCCCCAGATCAATTTAGCGCTGTGCCTGCCGATGAATCCACGATAGAAATCAGGGTCACGCGTTATGGCGTTCAGCCCCGACCCGGCTGAGAGGTCTGCGTAGAGGTTCGCATAGTCTCGCAGCAACCGGTCGGTGAGTCCCGCGGACTTCACTCCCTCTTTGGGATAGAGATCCAGCGGGTTCAGGTCAGCGCTGATATTGCCCCACCAGGTCTGCGCGTGCCCAATGAAGTTCACTCTGGGATAGGCTTTCAGCACCTTCTCGAACCGCTCAAAGCCTGTGTTGTACATTTCATACTCAAAGTGCAACAGAACCGGGACGTTCATCTCCTCAGCCAGTTTGTACACCCGGTGCATCTCGGGAGAATCGACCGCGACGTGATACTTCATCTCGCCGATGCCGATGGCGCCACGTTGGATGTTGCCTCTCAGGACGTCCAGGGCTCGTGATTCTGCGGGGTCCGCAGTAGCAAACCGGACAAAACGATCCGAATGCTCGGTTTGAAAACCAGCGCATTCGCGGTTTCCGCCGACAATCTTGAGCATCCATCCCTCTCCAGGCAGAAGCACCGTCGTCTTGATTTGGTGCTGGCTCTGATGATCCAGCACCAAATCGCGCGGCCGATTGTTGTATGGTGTGTGTTGGTGCAGGTCCAGTCTCGGCTCGCCGGTCTCTTGCCAGGGAAGCAACGGTGTTGCCGTCACCGCCAAACATTGACCCACAAACCGCCTTCGGGACAGATCAGTCATAAGAAGCCCTTTCTCACCTTGATGCTGCTTATTGTCAGAGCCACAGTTACTTCTTCAACTCCACCTCCACCACCCGGATGGGTTTGCTGCCCGAATTGAAGACCTCATGGCTGACATTCGCTTCGCGGAACCCAGCCTCACCTGATTTGAAGTTGACGGTCTCGTCCTTCTTGCCCTTCTCAACAAAGGTCAGCGATCCATCGTCGAGAATGACACCTACATGAGCGACACTATGGGTGTGGACACCTGGCCGCACACCTGGTTGAAAGGCAACCTGGCGCACTCGTACCCGGTCGTTCTCTAACAGGATCTTGGCTTCGGCACCGGCTGCAACTACCGATTGCAAATAGGAAAGGCCCGTCACCAGCAGTCCTCCGCAGACGATCCCCGAAAGAAAATGATGGTTCAGCTTCATGGAGAGCCTCCTTAGGCTGGATCTGAAAAATGAAATTTGCGACGACTTGTCTAGCATGGTTTGAGCGTGTCTGTCCACGGAGATTCACTTTCGGCCGCCCTTCTGCCCAAGTCAAGTGGAGCAGGCGCCCGAGAGGCCGAGTACTCCGCGTCGAGTCTACGACCCTTCATGTCTGCCAGCTGCAGTTTCTATTTGACAGAGGCTGCGCAAACCCCGCTAACATGTCCGAGACTTTCGTCCGCGATTTGAAGAAATGAACAGGAAGGCGGCTTTCGGTGGGACGCCAGGATCCTCCCCTTTTCACCGAGAACAGCAGCATGAGCCAAGTTGAAGAACTCCTTTATCGCTTCAAGAATCGCTATGGCAGAGTTGCGCGGATTTATCGCGCACCCGGACGGGTCAATCTGATTGGCGAGCACACTGATTACAACGAGGGCTTTGTCATGCCTGCCGCGATTGATCTCTCAACCTGGGTGGCCGTGGCTCCGCGGAGCGACAGGAAGATTTGTGTGTATTCAGAGAACCTCTCAGAGGCTCGCGAGGTTCTGCTGGATGGCGGACCGACTCCAGGCTCGCACTGGAGCGACTACGTCTTTGGCGTCGCTGCTGTCTTGGAACAATCCGGCCATCGTCTCAGCGGGGCTGACTTGCTGGTGCATAGCGAGGTGCCGATCGGAGCTGGTTTGAGTTCCTCAGCGGCTATCGAAGTCGCCGTGGGCTATTCGCTTCTCCAGAATGCCGGGCTTAGCATCGACAGGACAAGTCTCGCCAGAATTTGCCAGCGCGCCGAAAATGAATTTGTTGGCGCCCGTTGCGGAATCATGGACCAGTTCATTGCCAGTTACGGTCAGTATGGCAAGGCATTGATGTTAGACTGCCGGTCCCTGGATTTTCGTCTCCTTCCCCTTCCGCCGCGTGTGCGCATGGTCATTTGCAACACGATGATCAAGCATGCCCTTGCCGACGGCGAGTACAACAGACGACGCGCCGAGTGTGAGTCTGCCGTGCAGCGCCTGAGCCAATCGCTTCCTGGAGCACGGGCACTGCGCGACCTCACTCCATCCGATTTGGAACAGCGCGGCAGCAGCCTGCCCCAGACCTTGCGGCGGCGCTGCCGCCACGTTATTAGTGAGAACGGACGAGTCGCGCAGGCGGCAAGAGCTCTGGAACAGTGTGACATGGAACGCTTCGGGCAGCTCATGAGCGAATCGCACCGTAGCTTGCGCGACGACTATGAGGTCAGCTGCCCTGAGCTTGATCTCATGGTAAAACTCGCTGCAGAAGCAAAGGGTGTCTATGGCGCACGGATGACAGGCGGTGGTTTTGGCGGTTGCACCGTGAACTTGGTCCAGGAGGAATCAGTCAACGAATTCGTCGAGCACGTCCTGCAAGGATACAAGCGGGTAACCCTCAAGGTTCCCGGAATCTATGTGTGCTCTGCTGCGAAGGGCGTGGAGGAAGTCCATCTGTCGTAGACGAGTGCCCCGAGTATTCCTCAGTTGGATGGAGACTCGCTCGCAGCGGCTTGGTTGTGGCTGCAGATGGCAAGAGGCGCAGCGCAGCGTGGGCGAAAGCGCTGTGGCTAGTTGCAAAACGGTTTCGTAATCTGCCCTTGGAGTTCCCGTGACCCTGAATTTTCAGGAGCATCCGCACCGTCGCTTCAACCCGCTGACCCGAGAATGGGTGCTAGTCTCGCCGCATCGCACCAGGCGCCCCTGGCAGGGTCAAGTGGAAACATCCCACCCGGAAACTGTTTCTCAATACGACCCGGAGTGCTACATGTGTCCCGGCAACGCACGAGCGGGGGGCCAGCTCAATCCGCACTATCGGGGAACCTATACCTTCACGAATGATTTCTCTGCGCTCAGATCCGAGGCTCCTCAGCAGGTACACAATGAACACGATCTGATTGTCGCGCAAGGCGAATCAGGAATTTGTCGGGTCGTCTGCTTTTCGCCACGTCACGATCTGACACTCTCCCGAATGGACGTCACTGACGTGCGTCCCATTGTTGATCTTTGGGCGGCCCAGTACGCTGAACTCGGCGCCCTGCCTTCCATCAACTGGGTACAGATTTTCGAGAACCGGGGCGCGATGATGGGTGCCAGCAACCCACACCCGCACTGCCAGATTTGGGCGACCCATAACCTTCCGAACGAAGCTGCCAAAGAGCAGGGGTCGCTAAGCGCTTACCACAAGACCCACGGCCGGCCGCTTCTCGGTGACTACCTGGCCTTGGAACTGGAGTCACGACAGCGCCTGGTCTGCGAAGACCAACATTTTGCTGTCGTCGTCCCCTTCTGGGCCGTATGGCCGTTCGAGACTCTCGTCATCAGCAAGCGGCCGGTGACGGCACTCGACGAGCTGACGAGTCAAGAGCGAGACGGATTGGCCGCAACCTTGGGGCGGCTGACTACACGGTACGACAACCTATTCGAGACCGCCTTCCCTTACTCGATGGGCTTTCACCAGCGTCCCACTGACGGAAAGCCTCACCCTGAGTGGCATCTCCACCTGCACTTCTATCCGCCATTGCTGCGCTCCGCGACGATCCGAAAGTTTATGGTTGGCTATGAGATGCTGGGAATGCCCCAGCGGGATATTTCCCCGGAGAGTGCCGCCGAAAAGTTGAGGGGGGTTTCAGAAAAGCATTACCGGAACGCTTGGCGGCGGGACACCGAAGCGTGATACATCACTCTGAAGTCGGGCTTCCCTAAGCCCTTGTGATCCCAAAGACGCTCTCCCGAATTGCATCAGCTTCAAACACCTTCATCCAGTCAGGCCTGAATAGCTTCGGGATTGCCGCATCGATTGCCTTGAGCGCGCCGTCAGAGAACACGGCGCCCTCCTTCTCTTGAAAAACTATCGCCAGCTCCACTCTTAAGTGACCTAGCACAAAATCGCGTGCCGCTTGCGCGGGCACCCCACGCCGCACTGCCTCATCCACCGCCTGCCCAACTACCGTCAAACAAGTCGCCAAGACGGTCTCAGACAAGACTGGCTCGAGAATTACCATCTGTTCCACAGTACAGCGATGCGAGCGCATTACCGGCCGAAAGATCGTTCGGGCAACAGCCTCTCCCAGCGCATAAGCGTGTTCAGGGCCCTGCATCAGAGCGCAAACAATATGCTGTCTGGCATGTTCGCCACCAAAGAAGTCGCGCTGGGCCAATGGATCCACTTCCTCGCTGAATACAGGCGGATGACAGGGATGAGTCACAAAGTAAACCAGGTCTGAGCGCCTGGGAAGTTCATCAGCATAGGGCGCTGCGGCATCGAGAACCATCAACATGGTCCCAGGCTTCAATCGGGCTTCAATCTGATGCGCCACCTGCCCGATGCGATTATCGGGAACGGCCAAGATCACAACATCAGCGCCCGCCAGGGCCTGCTCCAGGGGCTGAGTTGTTATGCCGGCCGCGGCCAGCTCTGCCCTGCCCTGCTCACTGATTTCAACATGCCTCACCGCGTAGACAGAGTTCTTCAAGTTGGCAGTCAGCCGGCGCCCCATCTTGCCGCCGGCACCAACCAGCGTTATGGTCGTCATTGGTTCCTTTCGTAGCTGGTATTGGAAGCGAAGGTTGGAGGCTGTCTCCGAAGGGGACCGTTGTCACGTCGAGTCCGCACTCGCCGCTCGGAAACCAACATTCAGACTGGCGCACTATCCCCCCTTTTGAACGAGGCCGAAAAAGTCCTCGCTCCCAACCTGGCCTCCTTTGAAGACGATTTCTAATCCGTCGAAGTGCTCGTCGTCTGAATAGGCCACGCACATCGGCGAGCCCGGCGCGAGAGGTTTCCTCGTAGTCAGAGCATAGATGCCCAACTGTGAGCCAGCGTGGGCCGAAGTGTCTCCGCCGCAGATCAGCGCTCGCCGAATCCCGGCTTGCTGAACCAACGCACGCAACAGGGTTCCCAGCGACTCGCCCAGCCGTTGATGGAAGACGGAGTCTCGCCGATCAGAGGGAACCAAATTGGTCCCGTGTGGCCCGAGCGCCGTATAAAGAACAACACTTCGTCCAGCTTGGAGTTCCCTCAGCGCCTTCTGGACAACATCCATCCCCAACTCGCCGACCCCGTCCGACACAGCCAATTTGGCAACATCGAGACCCACCGCCGCGAACCCATGCTCCATAGCCCAGCGGATCTGACTTTCGGTCACAGGGGAACAGCTTCCGGAAATTGCGACGAGGCGATCGACGCTCCCGGCGCTGGGGAACTCTGCTGGCGGCGGCAATTCTCCGGCTGATCGCAGATACGTCGCCAGAGCATACTCAATGCCTGAGGAGCCAACCACAAACGCTTGCGGCTCGGCCCGCAAAGTCCAAAGTAACCGCCCCACTTCGCCCAAAGAAGGTTCATCCAACACGTCAAACAGGAGGATGTCCGGCTTCTCTGAAAGGAGCTCCTGCAGGCGCTCGGCGGAATCGGCACTTTCCAGGGCAAGAATGTCCATGAGCGCACTACGCTTCGAAGTCTGCTTGGCCAGATGCCGCCGCAAATCGCTCTCCGTCATTGGGGTCAATGGATGGCGTGACATGGTTGGGTGCCGATCCAACCGATAGGGCATGCCATCGACAGTGGCAAAGAGGTTTCCAAAGACGCAGTAGCGCCGCAGCGCCGGAGCGCCCACCACGACCGGAACATAGGGGGCACGAAACAGCTCCTGACCAATCTCAATCGCACGTCCGATGCTTCCCACATGCGGGGCACTGTCAAATGTGGAACAGACCTTATAGTGGCAGAAGGGTGCGCCGAGTCGCCTCAGTGTGCCGAAGATTCGAGGCAGGTGCTCTGTCATCCATTCGGGACTCTGGCTGCGGCTCTTGCCGGCGATACCGACGGCACGGCAATGCTGAAACTGTGCAAGCCGGGCTTCGTCCGAAAGGTCGAGAAACAGAACGGTCTCGAGGCCATTGATTGCGAGAACTTCCATGACATCGGTAGAGCCACTGAAGTCGTCGCCGTAAAAACTCAGGATCCGGCCAGGGGGAATCACTTCGAAAACGCCTCCAATGCCTGTTTCAGCTCTCTATGCTCCCGCGCCGCATCTTCGAGCGGCCTTCCGGTCAGCGCCGCTTCCCAGGCCTGGCGTATGCTGCGCACCCCCGGCGCTATGCCGCCGGGATGTCCCATGATCCCTCCGCCGCAGGCATAGATGAGATCGGCGGAACCCAGCCGCCGATAGGTTTCTGGCGCTTGCTCAGCCCACTGGCCCGAGGAAAACACCGGCATCACTTCGCAGCCCCGTCCCTGGACTGCAAACATCGGGCTGAGGCAAGTGCGGGCTGAGACGATCACAGAATCGTCATCCTCACAGAATTTGTTTCTCAGACCGTTGACGTGCATTTGATCTACGCCTGCCAGCCGCCAGAATTTCTGATAAGCCACATAGCTCATGCCGATTGCCGGATGGCGGCTGAAGAGGCCCCAACCGTTGCGGTGGCCGTGAATTGGCACCGCAGCATGCTTTCGAAGTGCAGTGAGCGCCGGCAAGCCAACGCTATTCAGACTCACCATGACACACGTGCCACCGGCTCGACACACCAACTCCTGGCGTCGCAGCATCTCGTCGATCTCGCCGGTAAGGTTAAACGCCACCATAACCTTCTTTCCCGTGCGTTCGGCATGGTCATTCACAACTTGCATCACACACCGGACCCGCTCGGCAAACGGGCAGTGCGGCCCGTCCGCCTGCAGTTCGTCATCTTTGATGAAATCAATGCCGGCTTCTACCAGCTGCTTTACCGTCGCAGCCGTCGCCTCGGGCGCCAGACCGACACTCGGTTTAATGATCGTTCCGATCAGAGGAAGCCGCTCAATTCCGGACAGCCGCCGAGTGCCCGGCACGCCGAACTGCGGCCCCTGATATTTGTCGAGAAAGGCTGGTGGCAGTGAGACATCAAGCAGACGCAGGCCGGAAAACTGCTTTAGCTCGAAAAGATTCCCTGCTACGGTAGCCAGCAGATTGGGAAGGGAAGGTCCCAGGTTCGACAGGGGCCAGGAGAGCCGGACGCGCGCCCGACGGTAGCAGGAGGGTGCCTTCAAACCCTTGGGAATTCCTGCCCCTGGCAACGACGGGGACCCTGCTTCGTCTAAGGCCTCAATAGCCTCCACTCGTGCGGCATGCTGCTCCCTGAGCTCGTCCGTTTCTCCGGGTACCTTGACAAAGGTTCCAGACGATTGCTCGCCAGCCATCACTTCGGCAGCATCGGCAAGCGCGAAGGCAGTCTCGATCCAGTAGTCGGCAACGATTCGATCAGCCAATGGGAGAGTTTTGCTCCGTCAGGTGTGCATTGATATCCAGCCGCGAATGGACGCGAATCAACGCGAATGATTTTCGATACGAGTCAAGTTATCTGTGAGGCTCCTGGTTCGCGCTAACTGCCGTCCATTCGCGGTTCTCTTCGTAACGAGCCTCGCACGCGGATGTTTGGCGCCACTTTCAAATTGCAGGATCAGCCCACCAACTTCGCCGTGAATTCGTTCTGCCCATGGACGTCAGTCAGGCGCTGATCGCGGCCTTGGTAGAAGTAAGACAGCTTCTCGTGGTCTAGTCCCATGAGGTGCAGCAGCGTCGCATTCACATCGTGCGCATCAACTCGCATGTCCACAGCCTGCACGCCAAATTCATCTGTGGCGCCTAGCGTCTGGCCGCCCTTCACGCCGCCGCCTGCCAGCCACATCGAGAATCCGTAGGGATGATGGTCGCGTCCGTTCTGCCCTTGACCGAGCGGCGTGCGGCCAAACTCACCGCTCCAGACCACCAGTGTGGAGTCCAGCAACCCGCGTCCTTTGAGATCTCGCAGCAGGCCTGCAATCGGCCGGTCGGACTTCCCAGCCATTTTTGTGTGGGAGGCAATCAGGTCCGTATGAGCGCTGTCCCAGTCGTCGCCCAGCGTCGTCCCGGAATAAAGCTGGATGAACCGGACGCCCCGCTCAACGAGGCGCCGGGCCAGCAGGCACTTGCGGCCGAAGTCGTCGGTGAGCGGTTCATCGATTCCGTAAAGAGCCTTCGTTGCCTGCGACTCCTGGCTCAGGTCAACGGCTTCCGGCGCGGAAGTCTGCATCCGAAAGGCCAACTCGTAGGAAGCAATCCGCGCTTCCAGAGTCGAATCACCGGGCCGCGCTGCCTGGTGCAAGCGGTCCATCTGGTCCACAAAGTTGAGTGTGTCGCGTTGCGCATCGCTGGAAATGCCCGGAGGATTCTGAAGGTAGAGAATCGGGTTGTGACCGCTGCGAAAAACCGTTCCCTGGTAGACCGCCGGCAGAAAGCCTGCACCATAGGCTGGCGGACCCGATTTCATCGAGCCCTCCGACATCACAACAAACGCCGGCAGGTTCTGATTCTCAGTCCCCAGTCCGTAACTCACCCACGATGCCAGGCAAGGACGCCCCGGAAACTGCGAGCCTGTATTGCGCAGGTAGATAGCAGGCGCGTGATCGAATACGTCGTGATAACAGCTCCGGATCACAGCGAGGTCGTCGGCACAGTCGCGCACATGCGGGTACAGGTCGGAAACCGGCAGACCCGACTTGCCACCTGGCCGGAACTGCCAGGGGCTGCCACGCAAGACGGCTTTGGTGGGATCGTGAATGAAACTTGTTTTGATGGTCTTTGCCAGTTCCACCGAGAGCGGCTGTCCACTGCGTTTTGTCAATTCCGGCTTGGGGTCGAAAGTGTCCACATGGCTGGCACCGCCGTGCATGAACAAATAGATGATACTTTTTGCCTTGGCCGGAAAGTGGGGCGGCTTAGCTGCCAAGGGAGAACCCGGAGAAGCCTCCAGGAGGCTCGATAAGGCAACGAGGCCAAACCCGCGACCAGAAGCCATCAGGAATTCTCTACGGTCCATTGAATCCTCCCTGGGAAAAACCACAAAGGCACTAGCTAACGCACAAAGAATAATCTTCCTTCGCTGAGAATGACGCACACATGGCGCTGTTTGTCATGTCTGCGGCGGCGCGTCGCAGACATCGCAACAGACGCGATGTCTGCGCCACCCGAGAAAACGTGGCCTTCCGAGCGGTACTGTAGGATGCGCTCCGTTTGCTGGAACACACCATCGAGTGCAAGATCGCCGGTGCGTCGAAAGGCGCGACACACCCCACCCGGCTAAACAGGAAACTGTGCGGCCGGTCATCGTTCTTTTGGTCCATCCATTAACCATACTAAGACCGCTACAGCTAGGGCGTTGAGCAAAAAGGAGCTTATAGAAAACGCACGAATACTCAGCTTAGAGATAAGCGAGAAAAAAACGATCAAAGTATATGGTGCTGCGATCGCCAGAACTGAAAAGGTAAATTCTGTACTGAATCTTTGAGTGTTCCTTAGGTAACCTCGCATCAACCCAAAGACAGAGATAACGACAAAATTAAATAGCGCGGGAGGCGCGGTCAAAAAGAAAGACAAGAAGATCAGTTTTGATACATCTTTCAGGTTGCGCCAATGTCTCGATTTACCCCACACCGCGGCGGCAGTCCCATCACCGCTTAGACATGCACGTACTCGATGGTTGAACCAGGCTCTGGGATATCAAGCCCTTCTTCGCGCATGCTCTCCAGGTGCAGCTCAACGGCCTCGCGAATCAGTTTCAGCACTTCCCTTCTTGTTCTTGCGACGGCCACACAACCAGGCAGATCGGGCACATAGGCTCCATAGCTGCTCTTGCCGCGTTCAATGATAACCATGAACTGCATGACGCTTCCCCCTCAGAGCTTTAGCCCTGCTTGCTTCAGTATGCTATTAAGCGTATCCGGTGGCACATCCACACTCAGTCTTCCGGCCATTGTCACCGTGCCTGGTCTTCTTAAGTGCCTAAATTGCCGATGACTGCCTTTGACCCGGACCATGTTCCAGCCATCCTGCTCCAGCAGCTTGATCGCCTCTTTGACTTTCACGAGCTCAACAAATCACCGCAAGGCACACAATGCGGGCTTCAACCCTGGTTCGCTATCTCAATCCACATATAGAAACTCATTTAAATTCATCAATCCGCGAGCCAATTCTTCCAGGGCTGCTTGTCGGGAGCCCAGCCGGGCAGTCTGGCGGTCCACCAGGGACTGCGCCGCAACACGCTCGCTCTCACTCGGATTGCGGTTCAACACGCGATGCCACGCCTCGTCCACGGCCTGCACCTTCGACGCCACGATTCTGGCCTGATCCAGCATGAACGCGCTGTTTAGCAACGACAGCGATTGAGGGGCCGTAGTGCTTTCGTTGCGGCGAGAACAAGAGAGGATGCCGTCAGGTGAGTCGAAAGCCTCAAACATCGGTTGTTGGAACGTCCGGCGCGTCAGCAAGTAAATGCTGCGGCGCGGGTGTTCTGCAGGATCTTCCGTCACTACCCAGGCGTTCTCAGGCTTTCCAATGAGTCCGAAAAGCTCTTCGGCTTCGAGCGGTGGCACGACGGGGATGCCTCCAACCTTCAAATTCAGGCTGCCGCTCACCTGCAGCACCGCATCTCGAATCTCTTCAGCCTGCAACCGCCGGCGGTTCATGTGCGAAAGCCAGAAATTGCCGGGATCGAGTTGCGTTGCTTTTTCTGAAGCCACGGAGCTACGCTGATAGGTATCGGAGGTCATGATCAATTTGTGCATGGCCTTGAGCGACCATTTGCGTCCCGCAAATTCTGTGGCCAGCCAATCCAGGAGTTCGGGATGAGAAGGTCTTCCGGCTCGCGTCCCAAAATCACTGGGAGTTCGAAGCAATGCCTGTCCGAAGTGATACTGCCAAAGCCTGTTCGCCATAACTCGGCCGAACAGAGGGTTCTCGGCGCTTGCGAGCCACTCTGCCAGCGCTTTGCGGCGTCCCGTCGTCTTGGCGTGAGGCGGCGGCGGTGGGATATCGCCTCCTCCCAGGACAGCAAGGAATCCTGGCCTGACTTCCTCACCTGGAAGCTCTGGATTACCGCGCAACGCAACGTAAGTGCGCGGCGCCTCGCGTCCCACATCAATAATGCCCGGCGCCATGGGCGGCGGCGCATATCCAGCAAACATTGAAACGAGGCGCTTCTCGATGCGATGCAAGCGATCTCGATCCACCTCAGAAAGCGCAGCGCGAACCTCGTCATCTGTGACTTTCAGCTCTTTCTCAGATTCGGTAACCAGGGCTTGCTGCTCGGGAGTCCGTTTGTCCTCAGGCAGCGCGATGGCGGCCTGAGCGACACCCGACAACTTTGCGATCCGCTCCTGGCGAAACCTCTCCCGGTAGGGTTTCTGGATGCGGTCGATCTCGGCACCAATCTGCCGGAGCTTGAACTCCCGGCCGTTAGCCGCGATATCGTAGAAGCGGGCCGTGTTGTATTCGAGGAAGACACGATCGTTAACGGCGGGCGCAAAGATCGCCTGCATTCGGTAGAAATCCCGCTGCGAGATAGGATCAAACTTGTGGTCGTGACAGCGGGCACAGCCCGTGGTCAGGCCGAGAAACACTGTGGAAGTCGTATCCACGTAGTCGGTGAGCTTTTCGACGAGGTTGAGATCTTCCACTTTGAAGAGCATGTCGCGGTTAGCGCCGACCCGGTAATAGCCTGTTCCAGTGCGTGCTTCCGCGTCATCGGGCCAGAGCTCGTCGCCCGCAATCTGCTCCTTGACGAAACGGTCGTACGGCTTGTCGTCATTGACAGACTTGATGACGTAGTCACGGTATCGCCAGGCCTCGAGCGTGTAGGGATCCTGTTCAAATCCGGAAGTGTCTCCGTAGCGGATCAAGTCCAGCCAGTGGCGAGCCCATTTTTCTCCGTAGCGTGGCGATGCAAGCAACGAATCGACCAGTCGCTCCCAGGCGTCTGGAGTCGTGTCACTGAGGAACGCTTTTGCCTGTTCCGAGGTTGGCGGTAATCCATGAAGATCGAAACACGCCCGGCGCAGCAGGGTGAGTCTGTCAGCCTCAGCCACAGGCTCAATCCCGACGGCCTTCAGTTTCTGTGCGACGAAGGCGTCGATCGGATTCTTTATCCCGGAGACTTCGGGCACTGTCGGGCATTGAGGCTTAGAGAAAGCCCACCACTGGGAGCTGGCAGCCTGACCCTTACTCTGCGGCCACTCCGCTCCCTTCTCGATCCAAGCTCGCAGAATCTCAACTTCGCCTGCAGGCAACTTGCCGGTCGGCGGCATGGCCAGTTTATCGGTGTGACCGAGAGTCTTGAACAACAGGCTACTGGCCGGATCGCCCGGCTTGACTGCCGGACCCCGGCTGCCGCCCTGCAGCACCTGATCGCGGGTCATCAGCCGCAACCCCGACATCGCCAGCTGCTCCCCGTGACAGGAAAGGCAACGCTGCTCAAGAACAGCCCGAGCCCGTTCAGGAAGCGTCTGACTGATGCCCTGAACGGGGGCCGCTCCAACTGCCAGAAGCACCAGCACCAGTGCCTTCATGCTTTGACTCCTTTCTACCACCGCCGGCGATCTCCGTCGGAACAGGTTCCGTCCGTCTCCTCGTGGCTGGCCGACGCAAGCTGCGCTGCTTTCGGGCGTTGATTCGGGTCAGGTGATCGATCATGGCGCGCGCCGCGCCCTCGCCGTCTCGCGCCGCTACCCGCTCGTAAATCTCCTGATGGTCGCAAACGGTCACATCCTCGTTCCCCGGTAAACGGACCAGCTCCGTGTGGAACTCGAAGAGCCACTGAAGCATTGCCTCACTGACCGCGTGAAGAATTGGGTTCCCGGAAACCTGAGCCAGCAGGTTGTGGAAACGCATGTCGGCTGCCACGAAGCGCTTGGGCTCCGCTATGCTGGCACGCATTTCTCCAATAGCTTGCCAGAGTTGTTCCAAATCGGCCGGCGTCGCCACCTGGGCCGCCCGCCGCACCATGCCCACCTCAAACATCTGGCGTGCTTCTTTCAAGTACTCCAGAGCGCCAGGAGAAGTGGCGAGCATATGGCGTGTCGCAAGGTGAATCTGCTTCAGCATAGACCGCGGCGTCAGCGCCACGACGCGGGAACGCTCTCCATGCTGGATCGAGATGAGCCGCATTCCTTCCAAGCGCTGCATCGCCTCTCGAACTGCGGGACGCCCCACACCGTAACGTGCCATGAGCTCCCGCTCTGAAGGCAATTCACTGCCCGGGCCGAGTTCTCCGGTCTCGATGAGCTTTAATAACCGCTCGCTCACCGCATCGGAGAGCTTGCGTCGCTGAATTGTTTCATCAATCATAAACACAACTTATTAGGTCGTCATACCAGCTGTCAAGCTCCAAACCAATCTCCTCGGAGTGTGAGTCCCTCAGTGCAACAACCCGCTAACTTGCTGCAAATCTGACGAGGTGATCGCTGGCTCAATGTGGTTCACTCCGGCTCCGGGATCAGCCTTCTCCAAATGACCAGACGCAGTTGTAGTGGCCGCTCTAATAGAACGGACCGGCGGCGGTCTGTGACCGCCGCCCTGGAGTTTCTACATTTTTGTTTTCACCAAACAGGCTGGGGGTCTGGGTGTGAGATAAGAAAATAGGTCAGTCTGTTCATTTTTGTATTGACATACCGACCTGATTCTGCCAT
>Ga0187892_10007585_pt1 | contig 15387 bp, 15 predicted proteins | sample MA1701073metaG_FD_139345 | JGI IMG/M metagenome (GOLD analysis project Ga0187892, IMG submission 139345) | Bio-ooze microbial communities from a basaltic lava cave in the Kipuka Kanohina Cave System on the Island of Hawaii, USA - MA170107-3 metaG ... | reverse complement strand
TTAGAAGTCCGCTGCTCTATCCAGTTGAGCTACGGGCGCACGCCCGGCGAGTCTAACGGACAGGGGCTTTCCGGGAAGCAGTCGTCCGCGCGCCAGGCGGCGAAGTCGGGATAGGCGCGCACCTCGCTCGCCTCGAGCAGCCAGTCCGCGTGAGCGCGCAGGCCCGGCGTGACGACGAGGGCGACTCGCTCGCGCACCACGACCTCGGGCACGCCGGAGAGCTTCGCGTTCGAAGCGACGCCCGGGGCGATCGCGCCGTACTGCGCGGCGAACTCCGCCGCGGCCTCGGCCGTGTCCCAGCGCGTGAGCCAGACCAGCTCCCAGCTCGCGCCGCAATCGAGCTGCGCGAAGCGATCGCCGCGCCAGGCGTGGAGGCACGCGTCGCGGTCGGCCTCGCCCGCGTGCTCGTCGAACAGGACGCCGAGCGTGAGCACCCCGGCGACGTTGTGGTCGCCCGCGCTGCACTCGGGCCGCGCGAGACGCGCGACCAACTCGGCCAGCGGCAGGCGCACGAACTCGACCGGGTCGGGATCGTCGGGCGCGAGCACGCGCAGCGTGGAGAGCGGCGGGCCGCGCAGGTTCGCGTCGAGTCCCGCGCTGCCCTCGCGTGCGTAGCGGCGGGCCGCGAGCGGCGTGCCGTGCGCGTACGGGAAGATCAGCGACTCGCGCAGCAGGCGCGGCGCGGCCGCGAACGCGCCGTCGGCGCGCACCAGCTCCGCGAGCATGCTCGCGCGCACCGACGCGGCGTTCTCCTCGCTGCGGCCGTCACGCCCATTCCCGCCGACGTTCACGCCCAGCATCGTGAAGGTCGCGTCGCCCTCGAGCGCCGAGGACAGCGCGGCGACCACGTCGTCCTGCGTGCGCAGCCCGGTGAGCAGGGCGAGCTGTTCCGGGAAGTGCTGGTGCTGCAGCGCGTGCACGAGCTCGTGCACGACGATCAGCGACTGGGCGCCCTGCGCGCCCCCGTCGTCGCGCAGCGAGTCGAGCACGTAGAGCGTCTCGCGGCGCGGGCTGTACATGCCGGCGATCGCCTGCGACTGCAGCGTGAGGAGCGTGTCGAGCAGGTCGAGGTCGGGCGGGAACGCGCCGAGCGCGGCGTAGGCGTCGCGGTAGCGCACCGCCTCTTCGGCGCTGAACACGCCCTCGAGCTCCTCGGTGATCACGCCGCGCACGTCGCGCGCGCGGAACCAGACCAGCTCGACCGGCGCCTCGAACGCGAGCCCGCGCAGCTCGCTCGCCTGCGCCTGCCAGGCCGCGAGCTGCGGATCGCCGGCGTCGAGCCGCGCCGCGGGCGCGGCGCACGCCGCCAGCACAAGCGCGAGCAGGCACGCGCGGCGCAAGTGGCTAGACGCCCCAGCCGCTGCGGTGGACGATCGGGATGCGCCGGCCGCTGCCGTACGCCTTGGGCGACACCTTGAGCACCACCGGCGCCTGGCGGCGCTTGTACTCGTTGCGGTCGATCTGGCGCAGGATCCAGGCCACCGTCTCGCGCGTCGCGCCGCGCGGCGGTTCGATCTCGTCGCCGGGCAGCCCGAGCTCGATCGCCTGGTGCAGCACCTCGTCGAGCACCGGGTACGGTGGCAGCGCGTCCTCGTCGCGCTGGTTCGGCGCGAGCTCGGCGGACGGCGGCTTCTCGATCGAGCCGACGGGGATGCGCACGCCGTCGCGGTTCGAATGTCGCGCGAGCGCGTACACGTCGCGCTTCAAGACGTCGCCGATCACCGCGAGCCCGCCGACCAGGTCGCCGTACAGCGTGGTGTAGCCGACCGAGAGCTCGCTCTTGTTGCCGGTCGCGAGCACGATCCGGTTCTCGAAGTTCGACACCGCCATGAGCAGCGCTCCGCGGATGCGCGCCTGGATGTTCTCCTGGGTGAGCCCGTAGCTCTCGCGCGGGCCGAACAGGTTGCGGAACTGCTCGAGGTAGTCCTTGTACAGGCTGTCGATGCGCACGGTGCGCGTCTCGACGCCGAGCGCGCGCGCGAGCGCCTCGGCGTCGCTGATCGAGTGCTCGGACGAGAACGGCCCTGGCATCAGCACGCCGAGCACGTTCTCGGGGCCGATCGCGCTCGCCGCGAGGTGCGCCGTGACGGCGGAGTCGATTCCGCCCGAGAGACCGATCACGCACTGCTTCTGGCCGAGCTTGCCCAGGTAGTCGCGAATGCCGAGCACGAGCGCGCGCTCGAGCAGCTCGACGTCGGGCTCGAGCGCCGGCGCCTCGGGCGCGCCGCGCGCGAACGGGTCGACCACCGCGAAGTCCTCGGCGAAGCGCGCGAGCCGCGTGGTCACGCGCGCCTCCGCGTCGACGCAGAAGCTCGTGCCGTCGAAGATCAGCTCGTCGTTGCCGCCGACCAGGTTCACGAACACGAACGGCACGCGGTGGCGGCGCGCCGCGTCGCGCAGCATCGCCTCGCGCAGGCTCATCTTGCCCTGGTTCCAGGGCGAGGCCGAGATGCCGAGGATGATCTCCGCGCCCTGCCCGACCAGCTCCTCGATCGGATCGATCGGATACGGACGCCGCGGACCCCAGAACCGGCCGCTCCACAGGTCCTCGCAGATCGCGAGCCCGACCGTGCGGCCGCGGAACGCGAACACGCGCCGCTCGCTGGCGGGCTGGAAGTAGCGCGACTCGTCGAAGATGTCGTAGGTCGGGAGCAGCGTCTTGGCCTGCACGTGCGCGATCTCGCCGCCGTCGAGCAGCACGGCCGAGTTCGCGATCCGCTTCGGGCCGCCGTCCGGCGCGGGCAGGATCGCGCCGGTCAGGATCGCGATCTCGCGCGACTCAGGCACCAGCTCCTCGAGCGCGCGCGTGTGGTCGCGCAGGAAGCTCGCGCGCTCGAGCAGGTCGCCGGGCGGATAGCCGGAGATGCCGAGCTCGGGGAGGATCAGGAGATCCGCGCGCTCGGCCCGCGCGCGCGCGAGCGCCGCGCGGATCGTGCGCAGGTTGCCGGCGAAGTCGCCGATCGTGAGGTTCGTTTGAGCAAGCGCGACGCGCATCGGGGTGCGTCAGGGTAGCGCGCGGCGTTCAGGAGCGCGGGGCGGCGGGCTACCGCCTCCTCGCGGGTCCCCGCCGGGAGGACCCGTCGACCCGCTCGTCGCCGGCAGCCCGCCGCCCCGCGCGGAGGGGATCGCGCCACCGTGTGGCCCTGCGCGCGCTTCCTCTCTCTCAGGAAATGGTGGAAGAACGTCCGGCAAGCGCGCGGAGCACGCGCGGAGCGAGCCGCAGGCGAGCGGAGTCGGGTGGCGCGGCTTCGCCGCGCCGGGCCCCGCCCGTACGGAGCGCGGGGCGGCGGGCTTGCCGCGACGAATGGGTCGACGGCTTTGCGTCGGGGACCCATGAGGAGGGGCAACCCGCCGTACCGCGCGGCCGTCCGCGAGAGCGCTCCCTAGTACTGCCCGCCGATGTACTTGCGCAGGGACTCGAGGTCCTGGGCGCGCTCTTCGAGCTCGCCGAAGATGAGGTCGCGGATCGAGAGCATGTCGACCACGGCGCCGTGCAGGACCACGGGCAGGTGGCGGCAGCCGACCGCGTCCATCTTGCGCACGGCGAGCGCGCGCTCGTCGCTCGGCGCGGCGGTGAGCGGGTTCGGGGTCATGACCTCGCCGATCTCGGTCTTGTCCGGCGAGCGGTTGACCCAGACCACGCGGCGCACGACGTCGCGTTCGCTGAAGATGCCGACCAGCCGGCCATCCGAGACCACCGGCACGGCGCCGACCTTGCGCGAGGCCATGATGGCGACCGCCTCGGCGACGGTCTGGTTCGGGCTCACGATGTGCACGACGGGTGAGCGCTTCTGCAGGAGCTGAGCGATCAGGCCCATGAGCAGCCTCCTCTCTTCGAGCTCACCCGAAGTGTGCGCCTACGGGCGCGAAACTTCAACGAATTCTTGAGAGGGCCGCGGCCAGCTCGGCGACCTCGACCGGCTCCAGCAGCTCGTTCAGCGGCTCGAGCGTGGCCTCGTCGAGCGCGCGCGCCTCGATCGGCGCGGCCAGCGCGATCGACTCGATCTGCCGGTCCGAGAGCTCGGCCAGCTTGGGCCGGAGCTGCGTGTCGAGGTCGGGCTTCCAGTCGCCGTTCGCGGCGCGGGCCTGGATGCGCTTGGAGAGCTCGATCTCGAGCGCGAACAGGTCGCGCAGCGCGGCGGGGTCGAGCCCGAGGTCGATCGCCCGCTGGCGCACGGCCTCGAGCACGCGCGCCTCCTGCGCGGTGTCCTCGATCGGGCGCTCGTGCTCGCGCTTCCACGCGCCGACCGCGGGCATCAGCGCGAACCGGCGCGCGACCAGGTCGACCAGGTGGTCCGCCTCGTCCTGGCGCTGGGGGCCGCCGAACCACTTCTCGCGCAGCTTCGCGAGCTGGGGCTCGCGCTGGCGCACCAGCGGGTCGAGCGCCGGGCCGAGCTCTGCGGCGTGCGCCGGCGTGACCCACCAGACCTTGCGGTCGCGCGCCGGCTCGCAGTGGGTCGGCTGGCCGACGCGCGCGAACGCGCCGAGCTCGAAGCTGTCGGTCACGATCGCCTCGACCTCGCCCCGGGCGAGCCGCGCGGGCAGGGTCTGGTTCGCGTCCACGGCCTCGATCCGCGCCGCGGGGAAGTGGGCGCGCGCGAAGCTCTCGAGCACGCCGCCGCGGTTCACCGCCACACTCTTCGGTGACGTCGGGCCGATCCAGCACGGCCCGCCGACCGCCACGGCCAGGCTCATCCGGCCGATCACGGCGCGCTCCGGGCGCCAGGTGACGCCGCTCATCACCAGGTCGAAGTCGTCGCGCATCACGCGCTCGCTGAGCTCGGGCCAGCGGAACGGCACCAGCACCAGCTCGCGGCCGAGCGCGTCGGCCACCAGGCGCGCGGCGTCGACGTCGAAGCCCTGCCCGCCGGACGAGAACGGGGCGTAGTCGCCGCTCGTGCCCACGCGCAGCGGCGGGCGCGGCGCGTCCGCGTGCGCCGCCCTCTGCGCGTCCGCGCGCGCCGAAAACGGCGCGAGCGCGAGCAGCGCGGCGCACAGCGCCGCCGAGATACGCCCCATCGCTACGCCCCCCGCGTCTCGAGCTCGAACCAGTAGAGCGCGGCGATCACGAGTGCGGAGCTGATCCGGCCTTCGCTCGCGTGGCGGTGCAGCTCGGCGCGCGGCACGAGCTCGACCACGGTCTCCTCGGTCGCCCCGTTCTGGATCTCGCCCACGCGCTTCACGCCGCGCGCCAGGTACGTCTCGGTGCGGTTCCCGAACAGGGCGGGGTTGGGGTTCACGACACCGAGCCGCGTCACCGTCTCGGCGCGATAGCCGGTCTCCTCGAGCAACTCGCGCGCCGCGGCCTCGGCCGCGCTCTCGCCCGGATCGACGATCCCACCCGGGATCTCGAGCGTCACCTCGCGCTCGCCGTGCCGGTACTGGCGCACCATCACCAGCTCGTCCTGCTCGGTCAGCGCCAGCACGTTCACCCAGTCCGCGGCGTCGATCCGATAGAATGGGTGCGGCTCACCGGTCCGGGGCGAACGCGCGAGCGTCCGGCTCACCGTGAACACGCGACAGTCCTGCAGGAGCAGGCTCTCGAGCTCCGTCCACGGTCTCGGCTTGGACATACCCGAGCTTATCTCAATTGCCGCGAGGAGGTTTCGCATGGACAGGAGGGGCCTCGGCCGCACCGGCATCCGCGTTCCCGCGCTGTGCCTGGGCACGATGACCTTCGGCCTGCAGTCGGACGAGGCCACCTCGCTCGCGATCCTCGACCGCGCCTTCGAGGCGGGCGTCGACTTCCTCGACACCGCGGACGTGTACCCGCTGGGCGCCGGCGCGCAGCAGGTCGGCATCAGCGAGGAGATCATCGGCCGCTGGCTCGAGGCGCGCGGCGCCCGCCAGCAGGTGTTCCTGGCCACGAAGTGCCGCGGCAAGATGGGTGCAGGCACCAACGACCAGGGCCTGTCGCGCTTCCACATCCAGCGCGCGGTCGAGGCCAGCCTGAGGCGGCTGCGCACGGACGTGATCGACCTGTACCAGACGCACTTCCCGGATCCGCACGTGCCGATCGACGAGACGTTGCGCGCGCTCGACGACCTCGTGCGGGCCGGAAAGGTCCGCTACGTCGGCTGCTCGAACTACCCGCTGTTCCGGCTGGCCGAGGCGAGCCAGTGCGCCGCGCTGCGCGGGCTCACGCGCTACGAGACGCTGCAGCTGCGCTACAACCTGCTCTACCGCGAGATCGAGACGGAGCTCCTGCCCTACGCGCGCCAGGAGCAGCTCGGCGTGATCGTCTACAACCCGATCGCGGGCGGCATGCTGTCGGGCAAGTACAAGCCGGGCGACGCGCCGCAGGCGGGCACGCGCTTCACGATCCAGCGCGCCGGCGAGATGTACCGCGGCCGCTACTGGGACGACGCGCAGCTCGCGGCCGTCTCGGAGCTCGCCAAGGAGGCCGAGGCGCGGGGCCTCGCGCTGGCCTCGGTCGCGGTCGCCTGGACGCTCGCCCAGCCGGGCATCACCTCGGCGATCATCGGCGCGAGCCGGCCGGAGCAGCTCGAGGCCACGCTCGCCGGCGCCGAGCTCGAGCTCGATCCGGAGCTGACACGGCTGTGTGACGACGCCTGGTGGCGGCTGCCGCGCCGGCCCGTGGTCGAAGGCTACCGCTAGCCCATCCCCGGTCGCGGCCCGGGTGGCTGCCTAGAAGCTGTGCAGATGCGCATGGCAACTGCGCAACGCGGGTGTGTGGCGAGCGCGTACGCGCGTGCTCTCCCTGGCATGGTCGTTGCTGAAGGCGCTCTCGGCTTCGACCACCTAGGAGAGGGAGTATCCCATGCACACTTCGATCGTCGGCCGTTGGGCAGCGCGCTCAGCCGCCTTCTTGGTTCCCCTGATCGCGAGCGCCGTCGCGTTCGCACAAGATGCGGCGGAGGCCCCGCCGACCGCGAACAGCGGCGACACGGCGTGGGTGCTCACGGCCACCGCCCTGGTCCTGATGATGACCCTGCCGGGTCTCGCGCTCTTCTACGGCGGCCTCGTGCGCTCGAAGAACGTGTTGAACGTGTTCATGCAGTGCTTCATCGCGGCGGGCGCCGTCGGCGTCCTCTGGGTGCTGGTCGGCTACAGCATCGCGTTCTCGGGCAGCGACGACGCGTCGTACTTCGGAAACCTGGCCAAGGCCGGTCTCGCGGGCGTGACGACGGAGTCCCTGATCGGAACCATCCCCGAGTACATCTTCGTCATGTTCCAGGGCATGTTCGCGATCATCACGCCCGCGCTGATCCTGGGCGCGGTGGTCGAGCGCATGAAGTTCTCGAGCTTCCTGCTCTTCATCTCGATCTGGCTGCTGGTGGTGTACTGCCCGCTCGCCTACATGGTCTGGGGCGGCGGCTGGATCTTCGACTCCGGCGCGATCGACTTCGCCGGCGGCCTGGTCGTGCACATGTCGAGCGGCTTCTCGGCGCTCGCGGCCGCGATCGTGCTCGGCAAGCGCAAGGGTTACGGCAAGGAGCCGATGCCCCCGCACAGCCTGCCGCTGTGTCTGATCGGCGCGGGCCTGCTCTGGACGGGCTGGTTCGGGTTCAACGCGGGCAGCGCGCTCAGCGCCTCTCCGCTGGCGACCCTCGCGTTCCTGAACACCAGCACGGCCGCGTCCACCGCGGTGCTGGCCTGGGCCATCATCGAGTGGATCCACCGGGGCAAGCCGACGGCGCTGGGCGCCGCGACGGCGGCCGTGGCCGGTCTCGTCGCGATCACCCCGGCCTGCGGCGCGGTCACGCCGATGGGCTCGATCCTGGTCGGTCTGGGCGTCGCGATCGTGTGTTACGCCGCGCTGACCTTCCTGAAGCCGATGCTCGGCTACGACGACTCGCTCGACGCGTTCGGCGTGCACGGCCTGGGCGGCGCGTGGGGCGCCCTCGCGGCTGGAATCTTCGGGGTGACCCTCGGCTCCGGGATCGAGAGCAACGGCCAGCAGATCGCGGTGCAGCTCAAGAGCATCGTGTTCACGGCGATCTACGCGCCGGTCGCGACGTTCGTGATCCTGTACGCGATCAAGCTGGTGATGGGCCTGCGCGTCACCGACGAGGACGAGTACGAGGGCCTGGACGTATCGCAGCACAGCGAGAGCGCGTACTCTATGAGCGCGGGCTCGAGCATGGGCAGCGCCTCGGGCTCACACGCGATGGCGGCCGAGAGCTACGCAACCTCGACTCAAGCGCGACACGCCTGAGCCGCAACCGAAGAGTCGAAGGAGTATTCAGCCATGAAGATGATCAAGGCCGTGATCAAGCCGTTCAAGCTCGACGAGGTCCGCGACGCGCTGACCAAGATCGGGATCGAAGGCATGACCGTCACGGAGGTGCGCGGGTTCGGGCGGCAGAAGGGCCACACGGAGCTGTACCGCGGCGCCGAGTACGTGGTCGACATGCTGCCGAAGATCGAGCTCGAGCTGGTGGTCGCGGATTCGCGCGTCGAGCTGGTCGTGGAGACGATCCGCAAGGCGGCGAACACCGGACGGATCGGCGACGGCAAGGTGTTCGTGTCGCCGGTGCTGGAGGCGATCCGCATCCGCACCGGTGAGCGCGGAGAAGAGGCCTTGTAGGGTTGCCTTCGCTCGGCTGCGCCTCGCTGCGCGCGCCACTGTGTGGCGCTTGCGGGGGCGACCGCGGACGGCCGCGGATCGCCCCCGTCTCGCGCGGGTCGGACTAAGCGGGCAGAGCGTCGACGAATAGCTGCTTCAGCCCTCGCAGGATGAAGCTCGGGACGTGCGCGAAGTCGTTCTTCCCGGGAGAGAGGCGGAGATCGCGGGTACCATCGAGCAGAGTCTCGAACGCGATCGCCGCCTCTTTCCGCGCGAGGGCCACGCCGATGCAGAAGTGCTCCCCGCGGCCGAAGGCGAGGTTCTGTCTGGCGTTCTCGCGCCGCACGTCGAAGCGGTCGGGCTCGGGGAAGACCGACGCGTCGCGATTCGCCGACGCGTACATCACCACGATGCGCGCGCCCTTCGGCACGCGCCGGCCCTGCACGGTCGTGTCCTCGGTCGCGAGCCGGAACAAGGACTGGACGGGCGACTCGAGCCGCACCGCCTCCTCGACCATGTTCGGAACGAGCGACGGGTCGGCGCGCAGGAGCGCGAGCTGCTCGGGGTTCTGGCCGAGCAGCATCATCGCGCTCGCGATCAGGTTGGTCGTGGTCTCGTTGCCGGCGACCAGGAACTGCTGGAGGATCGAGAGCATCTCCGGCACGTCGAGCGGCGCCTCGCCGTCGAGCCGCGCCGAGATCAGGTCGGAGAGGATGTCGTCCTCGGGCTTCCGCCGGCGCTCCTCGATCTTCCCGGCCATGTAGTGCTGGAACTCGACGATCGAATCCGCGCACTCGACCGCGCGGTCCTCGCCGATCATCCCACCGAGCGGCGCGACCGCGTCGTCGCTCCACTTCTTGAACAGCGCCATGTCCGAACGCGGCACGCCGAGCTGGTCCGCGATCACCGACAGAGGGAGCGGCACCGCGAAGCTCGGCACGAGATCGATCGTGCCCTCGCGCGCGAAGCCGCGCAGCAGCTCGCGTGCGACGCCGCGGATGTAGTCCTCCATGCCCGCCACGCGCCGCGCCGAGAACGCGCGCGAGACGAGGCTGCGGTAGCGGATGTGGCGCGGCGGGTCGCAGGTGATCAGCGTGTCGACCTGCGGGTAGCCCTTCGCCATCGCGGCCTGCACGCGCGGCGGCGGCGCCATGCCGCCGACCGCGGGGCCGGAGCTCGACGAGAACCGGCGCGGATCGCACAGCACCTCGAGCACGCCGGCGTAGGTCGAGACCAGGAACAGGCCGATCCCCGGCACCTCGTACACGGGCGCCTGCTCGCGCAGCGCGCGGTGGAACTCGAACGGGGTCTCGACCACCACGGGGTCGAGGAAGTTGTACTCGGCGACCGGCCTCATGCGCGCAGGCTACCCCACTTCGGCGGCGCGCCGGGCTACGGCGCCGCCGCGCCGAGCTGCTGCTGCAGCCACAGGCGCAGCTGCGCGTCGCGCAGCGGCGTCTTCTGCAGCGCGAACTCGAGCAGGCGGCGGCCCTCCGCCTGGTGGCCGCTCGCGAGCGCGACGCGCGCCAGCGCGGCCAGCTGGTCGTAGGAGACGCCGGGCGCGTAGATGTCGGGAATCGCCCGGCGCGCCGCGCGCCAGGCTTCGCCGGGCCGGCCGAGCTCGAGCAGACACGACCAGAGCTGCCCCTCGAGGTAGGCGCGCTGGCCCGCGGTCTTGGGGTCGTCGCCGAGCCGGTCGAGCGCGAGCGCGTACGCCTCCTCCGCGTCGCCGAAGCGGCGCATGCGAAACAGCGTGTCGGCGCGCAGGCGGTTCGGCTCGGGCCGATCGGGGTGGATGCGCAAGAGCTCGTCCGCGCGACGCAGAGCGGTGTCGAAGTCGCCGCGTTCGAGCGCGAGCGCGCCTTCGAACACTCCGGTGCGGCCGCCGCCGGGGTGGATCTCGTTGATCCGCCGCAGCTCGGCCTCGGCGGCCGCGAGCGCCCGCGGATCGTCGCCTGCGCCGAGCACGGTCAGGCCGAACGGCTCGATCGCGCGCAGCCGGTGGCGCGCGACCAGCTCGGGATTCTGCGACGCGCTCGCGTACAGCACGCTCGAGTCGTCGACGAACACCGGCGCGAAGTCCGGGAAGCTCGCGACGATCGACGCGAAGCCGCGCAGCTGGTTCGGCACGAGCAGGAACGACGGCGAGTACGTGCCGATCAAGCCGGCGAGCACGACCGGGTCCTGGAACGCCTGGTCGGCGGCGAAGATCGCCGTGTCCGGGAACAGGAACGGCGTCTGCAGATCGACGAAGATCTTCTGGCGCGGGAAGAGCGACCACTCGAGGTAGCCGCCCTCGTTCGGGTGGTTCAGCAGGTCGCCGGTCGCGTTCTCGCGCGCGAGCAGCGCGACCGCGCCCTCCGGCAGGCCGCGCGTGCAGACCGGAAAGCCGCAGCGCGGGTCGAGGATCTGCACCAGGTAGCGGAACGGCAGGATCGACACGGCGACGAGCAGCGCCAGCGCGAGCGCGCGCGGCAGCGCGCCCGGTGCAAGCGCGGGCGGCCGGAACGCGCCGAGCAGCGGCAGCGCGAGCAGCGCGAACTCCATCGAGAAGCGCTGCATGCGCAGCAGGAGGACCGCGCCGCCGGCGAGCAGGATCAGGTGTGCGGGCCGCAGCGTCGCGCGGCGCAGGCTCGCGAGCGCGGCCACCGCCGCGAGCGCGACCAGCAGCGTGCGCAGCGTCGGCTGCGAGACGAACAGCCCGTTGAGCGAGACCTGCAGCAGCGACCAGGGATCGACCGGCCGCAGCTCCTCGATGTACTGGCCCGCGAACGAGACCTCCGCGAATGGCGTCCCGATCAGCCCCAGGCCGTGCGGCGTCAGCAGGACGCACGGGATCACCGCCGCAACCAGCGCGAGCTCGCGCACTGAAGCCGCCCGCGCGGCCGGCGCGAGCCCGAAGCGCGCGAGCGCCCACTCCGCGAGGTAGGCGCCCGCGATCAGGAGCATCACCGGGTACTCGATCCCGTGCAGGTTCACCCACAGCACGGCGAGCGGCGGCAGGAGCCAGAGCGCCCGCCTCGCCTCGAGCAGGTACAGGAACACGGCGATCAAGAGATAGGTCGCGGCGTGCGGGCGGATCGCCGTGAAGCGCTCCAGCACGTACAGCCCGGCCAGCGTGAACACGAACGCCGCCCAGGGCAGCCCCTCGCGCCCGCCCCTCACCGCGCGCAGCACCGCGAGCGCGAAGCCGAGCGTCGCCAGCGCGAGCGCCGCCCGCAGCAGGATCAGCGCGACCGGCCCGCCCAGCGCGTGCACCCCGTACAGCCCGAGCTGGGAGAGCCAGTAGTAGTCGAGGAAGGCCGGGCTCGGGCGCAGGAACGAGAAGAACGCCGAGTCCGGAATCGCCCAATCCGCGGCGATCTGCCGGCCGGCGTTCAGGTGATACCAGAGGTCGGTATCGACCGAGACGATCGGCCAGCGCACCGCGAACACCGCGACGGCCGCGAAGAACAGCCCGAGATAGACCAGCGCGAGCTCCTGCCCGGTCACCCGTCCGCTGGCCCACTTCACGGCGGCGGAGCGTACCAAAAGGAGCCCCCCGGACCCGACCCTCGGCTTGACAGCGTCTGGCTCGGGCCTTAGCCAGAGCCCCGCACTTACCTGCATGAGGAGAGGCACCCGTGAAAGTTCGACCCCTGCACGACCGGATCCTGGTCCGGCGGCTGGACGCCGAGGCCAAGACGGCCGGCGGCATCATCATCCCCGACACCGCCAAGGAGAAGCCCCAAGAGGCCAAGGTCGTGGCCGTGGGCGCCGGCAAGATCGGCGACGACGGCAAGCGCCAGGCCATGGGCGTGAAGGCCGGCGACCGCATCCTGTTCGGCAAGTACAGCGGCAGCGACGTGAAGATCGACGGCGAAGACCACCTGATCATCCGCGAGGAAGACGTCCTCGCGGTGCTCGAATAGGAGACCGAACCCATGTCCGCGAAAATGATCTGCTTCGATGAGGAGGCGCGCGCGCGGCTCCTCGAGGGCGTGAACACGATGGCCCAGGCCGTCGCCGTCACGCTCGGGCCCAAGGGCCGCAACGTGATCATCGAGAAGAGCTACGGCTCGCCGACCGTGACCAAGGACGGCGTGACGGTCGCCAAGGCGATCGAGCTCGAAGGCAAGTACGAGAACATGGGCGCGCAGATGGTGAAGGAGGTCGCGTCGAAGACCTCCGACGTGGCCGGCGACGGAACCACCACCGCCACCGTGCTCGCGCAGTCGATCTTCAAGGAAGGCACGAAGATGGTCGCGGCCGGCTCCTCGCCGATGGAGCTCAAGCGCGGCATCGACAAGGCGGTGGCGGCGATCGTCGCGGAGCTCGCGAAGATCTCGAAGCCGACGCGCAACTCCGAGGAGATCGCGCAGGTCGGCACGATCTCGGCGAACTCCGACGAGTCGATCGGCACGATCCTGGCCGAGGCCATGGAGAAGGTCGGCAAGGAAGGCGTGATCACGGTCGAGGAAGCGAAGTCGATGACGACCGAGCTCGAGACCGTCGAGGGCATGCAGTTCGACCGCGGCTACCTGTCGCCCTACTTCGTGACCAACCCCGACCGCATGACGGTAGAGCTCGAGAACCCGCGCATCCTCCTGCACGAGAAGAAGATCTCGAGCATGAAGGACCTCCTGCCCCTGCTCGAGCAGGTGGCCAAGACCGGCGAGCAGCTCTTGATCATCGCCGAGGAGATCGAGGGCGAGGCGCTCGCGACGCTGGTCGTGAACAAGATCCGCGGCACGCTGCACACCGCCGCGGTGAAGGCCCCCGGCTTCGGCGACCGCCGCAAGGCCATGCTCGAGGACATCGCGATCCTGACCGGCGGCCGGCTCGTGGCCGAGGAGCTCGGCGTCAAGCTCGAGAGCCTGACGCTGAAGGATCTCGGCCGCGCGAAGAAGGTCACGATCGACAAGGACAACACCACGATCGTGGGCGGCGCCGGCGCGAAGAAGGACATCGAGGGCCGCTGCAACCAGATCCGCAAGCAGATCGAGGAGACCACCTCGGACTACGACAAGGAGAAGCTGCAGGAGCGCCTGGCCAAGCTCGCGGGCGGCGTCGCGATCGTGCGCGTCGGCGCCGCGACCGAGGCCGAGATGAAGGAGAAGAAGGCCCGCGTCGAGGACGCGCTGCACGCCACGCGCGCGGCGATCGAGGAAGGCATCGTGCCGGGCGGTGGCGTGGCGCTCTTGCGCGCGCAGGCCACGCTCGCGAAGGTCGAGGAGGGCATCTCCGACGATCAGCGCGCCGGCATCGCGATCGTGCGCCGCGCGATCGAGTCGCCGCTGCGCCGGATCGCCGAGAACGCCGGCCACGAGGGCTCGGTCGTGGTCGAGCGCGTGCGCAGCGAGAAGGGCTCGTACGGCTTCAACGCGGCGACGGAGGAGTACGGCGACCTGCTGAAGGCGGGCGTGATCGACCCGACCAAGGTCGTGCGCTGCGCGCTGCAGAACGCCGCGAGCGTCGCCGGCCTGCTGCTCACCACCGAGGCCATGATCGCCGACAAGCCCGAGAAGAAGAAGGGCGGCGGCATGCCCGGCGGCATGCCGGGCATGGGCGGCATGGGCGACATGGACATGTAGGTAGAACGACGGGCGCCGTCCGCGGCCGTCCGCGGCGGCGCCCGCAAGCGCCGCGTAGCGGCGCCCGCAAGCGCCGCGTAGCGGCGCGCGCAGCGAGCCGAAGGCGAGTGTAGTCAAACAAGAACGGCCCCCGGAGACTGAGTCTCCGGGGGCCGTCGTGTTCTCGCCCGCAGGGAGGGGAGGGAGAGGGAGTGGCCGCGGGCTAGAACGACATCGTTTACCGGAGTCCGAGAACCTGCAGCACGAGCAGCCCGTGCATCAGCATCCAGCCGCCCATCATCGTTCCAAACGCGACGTTTTCGAAGGTGCTCATCGTCGTCTCCTCGAAGTGGGGTTCTCGACTACGACCTGAACATCGCCGGGGCCCGGGCGGCGAGCTGTGAAACACTTCACTCGGCGGTGGAGATTTTCAGCGCGCGGTAGGGCTCGACCCGGCGCAATCTGTAGTCGAGCGCGGAGTCGATCTCGTTACCCTCGCGGTCGAGCATCCGGATCGCGTCCTCGGCCTCGACCCGATACTGGCGTGGCGGCTCGCGGTCCCCGGTCAGGGTGAGCCGGTCGCTGTCGGCCGACAGGCTGAACGTGCCCATGGCCTCGTGGACCGCATCGTCGCCCTTGCCCAGGTAGGCGCTGCGCATGAACCAGCGGCCGTCCGGGCGCAGCTCGAACTCGGTGAGGATTCCGGCGCAGGACCCGCAGGGCAGGTCGCCCGCGAACACCACCGGCGGGCGGATCAGCTCGGCCGCGCTCTTCGGCGGGCCCTGGAACCAGGCGCAGGCGCCGAGGGCCAGACAGGCGAGGACGGCTTTGATGGCTGTGGCGCGGCGTGCTTGCAAACGAGACGGCCCCCGTAGACCGGAGTCTACGGGGGCCGAGCCAGGCCGACTACGAGAGCCCCATCATCCGCAACACCTGCATCGAGTGCGTCCACTGCAGCGTGAACCAGCCACACAGCATCAGCCCCAGCATCAGAGTCTCCAAGGTGCTCATCGCCCTCTCCCGGCATGTGGATTTGCATCCACGACTGGAGCATCGCCGGGGCGAGGCGGCGGGGCCGTGAAGGTTTTCACCGGCCGAGGCGTTTTTCTCAGGGCGCGGGGGTGTCGCCAGCTCGGAAGGTCGCCAGCACCGCGCCGGCCGAGTCGACGAGCTCGAGCCGGTCGCCGTCGATCCGAAACGCCGCCGTGCGCTCGAGCGCCGCGTGGAGGGCGGACTCGACTTCCATCCCGTTCACGCAGGCCATGCGCGTGCCGGCGAGCGGCCCGAACGAGAGCTGGTCGCCCG
>Ga0187892_10007583_pt1 | contig 15387 bp, 10 predicted proteins | sample MA1701073metaG_FD_139345 | JGI IMG/M metagenome (GOLD analysis project Ga0187892, IMG submission 139345) | Bio-ooze microbial communities from a basaltic lava cave in the Kipuka Kanohina Cave System on the Island of Hawaii, USA - MA170107-3 metaG ... | reverse complement strand
TCAACGCCGCCGTCAACGTCGTCTTCCCATGATCTACATGCCCGATCGTCCCTACATTTACATGCGGCTTCGTTCGCTGAAATTTCTCCTTGGACATAACTCAGTTCTCCACTTTCGTTCGTCGTTACCGAGCCTGCTTCGTCACGGCTTCCGCGATACTCGCCGGCGCCTCGTTATACTTTGCGAATTCCATCGTATAGGTGGCTCGTCCTTGGGTGGCGGAACGCAGATCGGTCGCATAACCGAACATTTCCGCAAGCGGCACCTCCGCGCGAACTATGCGGCCCGCGGGAGAATCCTCGGTGCCCTGCAGCACGCCGCGGCGGCGGTTCATATCTCCGTTTACGGTCCCGAGGTATTCCTCGGGCGTCACGACCTCGACCTTCATTACCGGCTCCAAGAGTACGGGCTTACCATGCGCCGCGCCGTTCTTAAACGCCATGGCGCCGGCGATCTTAAACGCTATTTCGCTCGAGTCGACTTCATGAAAAGACCCATCATAGACTATCGCCCTGATATCTACGACGGGATATCCAGCCAGCACGCCGTTCCCCAACTGTTCGCGAACGCCTTTTTCAATTGCCGGGATGTACTCCCTGGGAATCGCACCGCCCACGATCTCGTTCACGAATTCAAACCCTTCCCCCGGCGCCCTTGGCTCCAAGCGCAAGAGCACATGGCCGTATTGACCCCGACCGCCCGACTGCCGAACGAACTTTCCTTCCGCCTTTTCCACAACCTTGCGGATGGTTTCCCGGTAAGCCACCCGCGGTTTCCCGACGTTGGCTTCGACCTTGAACTCCCGCTTCATCCGATCGACGATGATCTCAAGGTGCAGCTCGCCCATGCCCGAGATAATCGTCTGAGCGGACTCCTCGTCCGTATGCACGCGGAAAGACGGGTCCTCCGCCGCCAGCTTCGAGAGGGCCATACCCATCTTCTCTTGGTCGGCCTTAGTCTTCGGTTCCACTGCCACCGAGATGACCGGATCGGGGAACACCATCCGTTCTAAGGTGATGATCTTGTTGACAGCGCACAAGGTATCACCGGTCGTCACGTCCTTGAGGCCTACCGCCGCCGCGATATCGCCGGCCCGGACTTCCCTGATCTCTTCGCGGCTATTGGCATGCATTTGCAGCAAGCGGCCGATGCGTTCCTTCCTGTTTTTTAGAGGGTTATACACGGTGTCGCCGCTTTGCAGCGCCCCCGAATAGACGCGAAAGAACGTCAGGGTGCCCACGAACGGGTCGGTCATGATCTTGAAGGCCAGCGAGGCATAGGGCGCTTCGTCCGAGGGTGGCCGGGTTTCCTGGGTCTTACCGTCGTCCAATGTGCCCTCGATGGGCGGGACATCCACCGGCGCCGGGAGTAATTCGATGACCGCATCGAGGAGCGCCTGGACGCCCTTGTTTTTGAACGCCGAACCGCACAGCACGGGAACGATTTCATTTCGAAGCGTCCGCATCCTCAGACCACGAAAAATGTCCTTCGGATCAAGCCCGCCCGCATGAAGGTACTTTTCCGTCAGATCCTCGCTCGCATCGGCCGCTGCTTCCACCATTTTGTCACGCCACTCGGCGCACAAGGCCTTCATCTCAGCGGGTATTTCACGTTCCTCGTAGCGGGTCCCCTGAGACGAAGGATCCCAATAAATGGCCTTCATCTTGATGAGATCGACCACGCCCTCGAACTTTTCTTCAGCACCGATCGGGATCTGGACCGGCACCGCCGCGCTGCCCAGACGCTCGCGGATCTGCCGCACCACGCGCAGGAAATCGGCGCCCGCTCGGTCCATCTTATTAATAAACGCCAATCTCGGAACCGAATACTTGCTGGCTTGGCGCCACACAGTCTCGGACTGCGGCTCGACACCCCCAACGGCGCAAAAAACGCCCACCGCGCCATCGAGGACGCGCAGTGAGCGCTCGACTTCGATGGTAAAGTCGACGTGACCCGGCGTATCGATGATATTGACGCGGTGCTCGGGGTACTGGTTACCCATACCGCTCCAGAAACACGTGGTCGCCGCCGCGGTGATCGTGATACCGCGTTCCTGCTCCTGCTCCATCCAGTCCATCACGGCGGCGCCATCATGGACCTCGCCGAGTTTATGCGACACCCCGGTGTAATAGAGGATACGCTCGGTCGTGGTCGTCTTACCCGCATCGATATGGGCCATGATACCGATATTGCGGTAGCGTTCGATGGGCGTTAACCGGGCCATGATGGGTTTCTATCGCTACCAACGCACGCTACCAGCGATAATGCGCGAAGGCGCGGTTGGCTTCCGCCATCCGGTGAGTGTCTTCGCGCTTCTTAACCGCCGTCCCTCGATTCTCCAAGGCTTCCAGAATCTCGGCGGCAAGCCTCGATCCGAAGGTCTTCTCGCCACGCTTGTCCGAGGCATCGACCAGCCACCGCATCGCCAAGGTCGTACGGCGTTTGGCGCGCACCTCGACCGGCACTTGGTAGGTGGCGCCGCCGACGCGCCTCGACTTGACCTCAACGCGTGGCCGGACGTTGTCGAGCGCTTGCTTGAACGCGGCTAGAGCATCGCTTTGCCCCTTGGCGGCCACTTGCTCCAAGGCTCCGTAAACAATCCTTTCGGCGAGAGATTTCTTTCCCTGATTCATGACCATGTTTATAAATTTCGCAATCGTCTCATCGCCGAATTTTGGATCGGGCAAAATGACTCGTTGTTCAGCGACGCGTCTTCTAGACATAGCGAGCTATCATCCGTTTCTACTTCTAACTAAGACTTCGGGCGCTTAGCACCATATTTCGATCGTCCTTGTCGGCGAGCCGCGACACCCGACGTATCCAAGATGCCTCGTACCGTGTGATAACGAACACCGGGAAGGTCCTTGACCCGTCCACCACGGATCAGGATCACCGAATGTTCCTGTAAGTTGTGTCCCTCCCCCCCGATGTAGCTCGTCACTTCATAGCCGTTGGTGAGCCGCACGCGCGCGACCTTCCGCAGGGCCGAGTTCGGTTTCTTGGGTGTGGTCGTATAGACGCGCGTACAGACCCCGCGCTTCTGCGGACACCCTTCGAGCGCCGGCACGGTGCTTTTTAGCTGCTGTTGTTTCCGTGGACGCCTGACCAGTTGATTGATCGTAGCCATACCGTTAAAGAGCACCCTGTGCGGCGATTACTTCCGGCCGCTTCTAAAAAAAACAACAGGCCGGATCGCTCCGGCCTGCCAAAACTGTGGAATTCTAATAATTCGACTCACCAACTGTCAAGCTAAACTGGCCTAATCTTTCACGATCTTGCGCTACTCCATGCACGCCAACTTTCCCTAACCCGCCGCCACATCCGCCCCGCCGAGATCGGCGAAGCGGGTTGCCAGATCCACGGGTTCCTCACGTTGGCTGCGCCGCTCCCCGTGAAAGGCGAATCCCGTTCCGCCCGGGATCAATCGCCCAACAATGACGTTCTCCTTGAGCCCGCGCAGCTCGTCGCGTTTGCCGGTTACCGCCGCCTCGGTCAAAACCCGCGTCGTTTCTTGGAAGGACGCCGCCGAGATGAACGATTCGGTGGCCAAGGAAGCCTTGGTAATTCCGAGCAGCATCTGCGCCCACCGCGCAGATTTCTTGCCTTCCCGCGCGCCGCGCTCGTTTTCATCGAGCACCCGCTCCTTTTCGGCGTGCTCACCCAGGAGAAAGCGCGTATCGCCGGGATCGGTGATTTCCACCTTGCGGAGCATTTGGCGCACGATGACCTCGATATGCTTGTCGTTGATCTTCACCCCTTGCAGGCGGTATACGTCCTGCACTTCATTGACGATGTAGTTCGTCAACGCATAGACGCCTTTCAGGCGCAAAATATCGTGCGAGTCCGGCGCGCCGTCCACGATCACTTCGCCCCTCTCGACATGCTCTCCTTCAAACACGGCGACCTGACGCCATTTCGGGATAAGGATCTCCGTTTGTTCGCCCGTCTGGTCGGTGAGCACCAAACGTTGCTTCCCCTTGGTGTCGCGTCCGAAGCTGACCGTCCCCGAGACCTCGGCAAGGACGGCGGCCTCTTTCGGTCGGCGCGCCTCGAACAGATCGGCTACGCGTGGCAGCCCCCCGGTAATATCACGCGTCTTCAAGGACTCCTGAGGCAGTCTCGCGATGACATCCCCGACTTTCACGTTGGCGCCGTCCTCGACATTCACAATGGCCCGCGGCGGCAGGAAATAGTGCGCTGGGATCTCCGTGCCCGGGATCTTGAGATCCGTACCCTCGGCGTCGACAAGCTTGACGACCGGCCGCAGGTCTTTGGCGCTGGACGGCCGTTGTTTCGGATCCATCACTACGATGCTGGTCAGACCGGTGATCTCATCGATGTGCCGGACCACGGTGACCCCTTCGACGATATCCGCGAACGCCACCACGCCCGCCACTTCCGTAATAACGGGGTGAGTATGGGGATCCCAAGTCGCGATCACCTGCCCCGGCTGAGCCTCAAACCCGTCGGTAACCGTCAGCACCCCGCCGTAAGGGATTTTGTAGCGTTCGCGCTCCCGCCCGAACTCGTCCACGACCGAGATTTCGCCCGACCGGGACACCGCGACGTAGGTCCCCGTTTCTTGCTTGAGCAATTTGATGCTATGGAGCCGGATAACTCCCTTCGACCTGGCTTCGATGCTGTTTGCCGCCGCCGCCCGCGAGGCAGCGCCGCCGATGTGAAAGGTGCGCATGGTCAACTGCGTGCCGGGCTCGCCGATCGACTGCGCCGCGATCACACCGACCGCTTCGCCCACGTTAACCAGATGCCCGCGCGAGAGATCGCGACCGTAGCAGGCACCACAAACTCCATAGCGCGTCCGGCAGGTGATCGGCGAACGCACCTTCACCTGGTCCACACCGACGGCTTCCATTCGCTCGGCCCAGCGCTCATCCAATAGGGTTCCGGCGGGCACGACGACCCCACCCTCGCCAGCCCGGCGCACATCCTCCGCCACCACCCGCCCGAGTACCCGGTCGCGGAGGTGCTCCACGACATTACCGCCTTCGATGATCGGCGCCATGAGAAAACCCTCCGTGGTCTTGCAGTCCTCTTCGGTAACCACGAGGTCTTGCGCCACATCCACCAGGCGGCGGGTCAGATAGCCGGAGTTCGCGGTTTTTAAGGCCGTGTCGGCGAGGCCCTTACGCGCGCCATGCGTCGAGATGAAATACTGTAAGACGTCCAGGCCTTCCCTGAAGTTGGCCGTGATGGGCGTCTCGATGATCGACCCGTCCGGTTTGGCCATCAATCCGCGCATGCCCGCGAGCTGGCGGATCTGCGCCGCCGATCCGCGGGCGCCGGAATCGGCCATCATGAAAATCGAATTGAACGAGGTCTGGCGAATGTCCTTGCCCTGGACCTTGACCAAATCCGTACCGAGCTTGTCCATCATCGCTTTAGCCACTTGATCATTCGTATGCGACCAGATGTCGATGACCTTGTTATAGCGCTCACCCTTGGTGACCAGGCCCGAGGCATATTGCCCCTCGATCTCCTTGATCGCATCTTCCGCCCTGCCGATGATCTCTCTTTTCTCCTCCGGGACCACCATATCGTTTACGCTGATGGATATACCCGCGCGTGTAGCATGATTAAAACCTGTGTACATGAGCCGATCCGCGAAAATCACGGTATCCTTGAGGCCCAATTGGCGATAACAGGCATTGATCAGAGTGGAGATGGCGCGCTTATTCAGTTCCTTGTTGATGAGGTCGAACGGAAGCTCCTTCGGCAGCACTTGCGATAACAAGGCCCGTCCGACCGTGGTCTCGACGCACCTTGACACCTCCCGACGCTGCCCGAACTGGTCTTGAACGATCTCGCGGATCCTCACCTTGATGCGAGCGTGCAGATCGGCCGAACCGCTCTCATGCGCGCGATGCACCTCATCGAGATCGGTCAAAGCCATGCCCTCGCCGCTAGCCCCGGCACGCTCCCGAGTTAGGTAATACAAGCCCAAAACGACATCTTGCGTTGGCACGATGATGGGTTCGCCATTGGCCGGCGAGAGTATGTTATTGGTCGACATCATCAAGGTGCGCGCCTCAAGCTGAGCTTCGATCGACAAGGGCACGTGCACCGCCATTTGATCGCCGTCGAAGTCGGCGTTAAAAGCCGTGCAAACCAAGGGATGTAGTTGGATCGCTTTGCCTTCGACGAGCACCGGTTCGAAGGCCTGTATCCCTAGCCGGTGCAAGGTCGGAGCCCGGTTCAGCAGTACCGGGTGCTCGCGGATCACGTCCTCGAGGATGTCCCATACCTCTGGGCCCTCGCGCTCCACCATCTTTTTCGAGGCCTTGATCGTGGTGGCCATACCCAGGCGTTCCAATTTGCTGAAGATGAAAGGCTTGAATAATTCCAGCGCCATCTTTTTGGGCAACCCGCATTGGTGCAGCTTCAAGGTCGGCCCCACCACGATCACCGAGCGCCCGGAATAATCGACGCGTTTGCCGAGCAGGTTCTGTCGGAACCTGCCTTGCTTGCCCTTGATCATGTCGGCAAGGGATTTCAGCGGGAGCTTGTTGGTCCCTGTGATGGCGCGCCCCCGGCGTCCGTTATCGAGCAGCGCGTCCACGGCCTCTTGCAGCATGCGCTTCTCATTGCGGACGATGATGTCCGGGGCGCTGAGATCCAACAAGCGCTTCAAACGGTTATTCCGGTTGATCACGCGCCGGTAGAGATCGTTGAGATCGGAGGTGGCGAAGCGGCCGCCATCGAGCGGGACCAGCGGGCGCAATTCGGGGGGCAGGACGGGCAGCACGGTCATGACCATCCATTCGGGACGGTTACCCGAGGACACGAGCGCCTCGAGCAGCTTGAGCCGTTTATTGAGCTTCTTTAACTTCGTCTCGGAGGCGGTGTTCGGCAGCGCCTCGCGGATCTTGGCGATCTCGACCCGAAGATTGATGGTCCGCAGGAGCGCGTGCACGGCCTCGGCGCCCATACGCGCGTTAAATTCATCGCCGTATTGCTCCATCGAATCCAGATACATTTCCTCGGTCAGCAATTGGCCGCGTTCGAGGGGCGTCGTACCGGGATCGATGACGACGTAGGCCTCGAAATAGAGGATGCGTTCGATTTCCCGCAAGGAAAGATCCAGCAGCAAACCCATGCGGGAGGGTAACGATTTCAGGAACCAGATGTGGGCCACGGGACTGGCGAGCTCGATATGGCCCATCCGCTCGCGCCGGACTTTGGCCAGGGTGACCTCAACACCGCATTTTTCACAGACCACACCGCGGTGCTTGAGTCGCTTGTACTTTCCGCACAGGCATTCGTAGTCCTTAACCGGCCCAAAGATTTTGGCGCAGAATAGACCGTCGCGTTCCGGTTTGAAGGTCCGGTAGTTGATGGTCTCGGGCTTCTTGACCTCACCGTAGGACCAGGATCGGATCTTCTCCGGCGAAGCGATGCCGATAGTGATGGCATCAAATTCCTCGCTAAGCCCCTGTTGCCTCAGGAGATTCAATAGATCTTTCAAGGTTATTCCTCCTTCCCGGGACCTTTCCAGGCGGACCCGAGAAATCAATATACTTCGCGGGCAGGGTATAAACCCCGCCCTTGACCAAAGGGGAGAGCTGCGCTTCTCCCCTTTGGAAACCCCATCGCTGAGGGTACCTGCGGCAAGACCGCGGGGTACGCGTTTAATGATTCGGTGCGATAAGGCATCACTTCTGATCGAGCTCGATGTCGATTGCCAAAGACCGTAACTCCTTCAACAACACGTTGAAGGATTCCGGCATCCCGGCTTCCACACGATGGTCCCCGTCAACGATGTTCTTATACATCCGGGTGCGCCCATTCACGTCATCGGATTTGACGGTCAACATCTCCTGTAGCGTATAAGCGGAGCCGTAGGCCTCGAGCGCCCACACTTCCATCTCCCCGAACCGCTGGCCTCCGAACTGCGCCTTTCCGCCTAAGGGCTGTTGCGTCACCAGGCTGTACGGGCCGGTGGAGCGCGCGTGCATCTTGTCATCGACAAGGTGGTTAAGCTTCAGTATATACATGTACCCAACGGTCACGGGACGATCGAAGGGCACACCCGTACGGCCGTCACGCAGGACTGCCTGACCACTCTCGGGTAAGCCCGCGAGTTTCAGCAAGTCTTTAATCTCCCGGTCCGAGGCCCCGTCAAAAACCGGCGTGGCCACCGGGACACCTTGGCGGAGATTCATGCAGAGCGCGCGGATCTCTTCATCACTAAGCGCGGAAAACTCTTCCTGCTTGCCGCTAGTGTTATAGACGCGCTCTAAGAACTGCCGGATCTCGGTCACTTTGGTCGCGACGTCCAACATCTTCCCTATGCGCTCGCCGACACCTTTCGCGGCCCACCCGAGATGTGTTTCCAGTACCTGGCCCACATTCATGCGCGAGGGAACGCCCAAGGGGTTGAGGACGATATCGATCGGGGTGCCATCTTCCATGAACGGCATGTCCTCGACGGGCACGATGGTTGAAATGACACCCTTGTTGCCGTGCCGGCCGGCCATCTTGTCACCGGGTTGAACACGGCGTTTTACCGCGAGATAGACCTTGACCATCTTCAGCACACCGGGGGCAAGATCATCGCCGGAGGTTATTTTCGAACGCTTTTCCTCGAAGCGGCGATCGAACTCTTGCTGTTGCTGGGCAACTAGCGCCGCCAATCGATCGAGCTGCGCCTGCCCCTCCCCACTGCGTATCTTGAGGTCAAGCCACTTCTCGCGCTTCAGCCCTTCTAAATAGGCCTTGGTGATTTTGGTTCCGGTTTTCAGCCCACCCGGACCTCCGTCGGCTACCTTGCCGAGCAGGGCTTTCTCGATGCGCTGATAAACGTCACCTTCCAGGATCCGCAGTTGGTCATCGAAGTCTTGCTTGACTCGCATGAGCTCCGCCGTCTCGATCTCCAAAGCCCGGGCATCCTTCTCTATCCCGTCGCGCGTAAACACATGGACATCGATCACCGTCCCGCTCATGCCCGAGGGCACCCGTAGCGAAGTGTCCTTCACGTCGGAAGCCTTTTCACCGAAGATCGCCCGAAGTAGCTTTTCTTCAGGCGTCAGTTGCGTCTCGCCTTTCGGTGTGACCTTGCCCACCAGAATATCACCGGGGTTGACTTCGGCGCCGATATAGACAATTCCCGACTGATCCAGCTTTCCGAGCGCGCTCTCGCTCACGTTCGGAATATCTCCCGTGATCTCCTCCGGTCCGAGCTTGGTGTCGCGGGCGATGCAGTTGAGCTCTTCGATGTGAATGCTGGTGTAGCGGTCCTCTTCGACGACGCGCTCGGAAATCAAGATCGAGTCCTCGAAGTTGTAACCGTTCCAAGGCATGAACGCGACCAGCATATTCTGCCCTAGCGCAAGCTCGCCGAGGTCGGTGGCGGGGCCATCGGCCAACACATCGCCTTGCGCGATCCGATCGCCCGGTTGCACCAGGGGCCTTTGGTTGATGCAGGTGTTCTGATTCGAGCGGGTATATTTGGTAAGATTGTAAATATTGACGCCCGGCTGACCCGCATCGGTGTCGTCCTCCTCCTCGCTCCTCACCACGATCCGGCTGGCATCCACCGAATCGACCACGCCGCTGCGTTCGGCCACCACCGCGACGCCCGAGTCGATCGCGACGGCGCGTTCCATACCGGTCCCAACCAGCGGCATCTGCGCGCGCAGCGTGGGCACGGCTTGGCGCTGCATGTTGGAGCCCATGAGCGCGCGATTGGCATCGTCATGCTCGAGGAACGGGATGAGCGACGCCGCCACCGACACGATCTGCTTCGGCGAGACATCCATGTACTCGACCTTATCGGGCGTCGACAAGCTAAATTCATTCTGATAGCGGCACGAGACCAGGTCATCGATGAGCCGGCCGTCGGCATCCAGCTTTGCGTTTGCTTGGGCGATGACGTACTGGCACTCCTCGATAGCGGACAGGTATTCCACCTCGGTCGTCACCTTGCTGTCCGCGACTTTTCGGTAGGGCGTCTCGAGGAAACCGTAGCGGTTAGTCCGCGCGTATACCGCGAGCGAATTAATCAAACCGATATTCGGTCCTTCCGGCGTCTCGATCGGACACACCCGCCCATAATGGGTGGGGTGCACATCGCGCACCTCGAAACCGGCCCGCTCGCGGGTAAGTCCGCCGGGACCGAGCGCGGAGATGCGGCGTTTGTGCGTGACCTCCGACAGCGGGTTGTTCTGATCCATGAATTGCGACAACTGACTCGATCCGAAAAACTCCTTGATGACCGCCGACACCGGTTTCGCGTTGATGAGCTCCTGCGGCATGGTCCCTTCGGACTCCGCAAGACTCAAGCGCTCCTTGACTGCCCGCTCGACCCGCACCAAGCCGATGCGAAACTGGTTTTCGACCATTTCGCCCACGCTACGCACGCGTCTATTTCCAAGGTGATCGATGTCATCGACGGTTCCGTTTCCGTTACGGATATCGATTAACGCCCTGAGCACATCGATGATGTCTTCCTTCGACAGAACGCTTGCTCCCTCCGGCTCCGCGCGCCCGACCCGCCGATTGAACTTCATGCGGCCCACCGCGGATAAATCATAGCGGTCAGGGCTGAAAAACAGGTTCTTAAACAGACTATCGGCCGCTTCCCGTGTCGGCGGTTCGCCGGGACGCATCATGCGGTAGATCTCCACTTGAGCCTCTCCCGGGGAGCGCGTCGGATCGACACGCAAGGTGTCCGAGATGTAAGACCCGCGGTCCAAATCGTTGGTATAGATCGTGGTGATAGACGTAATGCCGCAGGCGCTGCATTTTTCCAAGAATTCGTGGGTGACCGGGTCATTGGCTTGTGCGACGATCTCCCCGGTATTGGAATCCACGACATCACTGACCAGCACCTTTCCGATCACGTAATCGCGTGGCACGACGATGTGCTTTAGTCCCGCCTTCTTAAGAGCATTGACGTGCCGGACCGTGATACGTCGATCCTTCTCGACCAGAATCTGATCATGATCGTCCTTGATATCGAAGGCCAGCGTCTCGCCCCGCAGCCGTTCTGCGATGAGCTCCATTTTGATCGTGCGTTTTCTGATCTCAAAGACAATCTTTTCGAAGAAAACGTCGAGGATTTCCGCGGGGGAATAACCGAGAGCGCGCAGCAGGATAGTCGCCGGGATCTTCCTGCGCCTATCGATGCGCACGTACAGATAGTCCTTGGGATCGAACTCGAAATCGAGCCACGAACCCCGATAGGGGATGACCCGCGCCGAGAACAGTAGTTTACCCGAGGAATGCGTTTTGCCTTTATCGTGCTCGAAAAAAACACCAGGCGATCGATGTAACTGCGAAACGATGACGCGCTCGGTGCCGTTGATGACGAAGGTGCCGTTGCTGGTCATGAGCGGCAATTCGCCCATGTAAACTTCTTGCTCCTTGATATCCTTGACGGTGCGTGCCGCGCTTGACTCTTTGTCATGGATAACGAGCCTGACCTTCACTCGCAATGCCGCGGCATAGGTGAGCCCTCGCACCTGACATTCCTTCACATCGAATATAGGCGTACCGAGGCGGTAGCTGACATATTCGAGCAGCGCGTTTCCGGAGTAGCTCACGATCGGAAAGACCGAGGTAAACGCGGCATGTAAGCCCCTGACTACGCGCGCTTCTTGCGCGCTATCGGCTTGCAGGAAATCCCGGTAGGAATCGATTTGTGTCGTCAACAAATAGGGAACGTCGAGTATGCTTGGACGCTTACCGAAATCCTTACGAATACGCTTTTTCTCTGTGTACGAATAGGTCATCGTTAAGATCCGCGTTCTAAAGTGCTATAGGACGGCCGGTGACCGGGGTCACCCGCCGCATGGGCGTGAGCAGACAACCGAAGACAGGGTGCCTGCTGTTACTTGACCTCGACCGTCGCACCCGCCTCTTGCAGTTGCTTCTTGATGGTTTCCGCTTCCTCCTTTGGCACCGCTTCTTTAACCGCCGAGGGCACGCCTTCAACCAGGTCTTTAGCTTCTTTAAGTCCAAGGCCGGTAATCGCGCGCACCGTCTTGATCACGCCAACTTTGTTTTCTCCGAAGCTTGTCATCAGCACGGTGAACTCGGTCTGCTCTTCCACTGCCGCCGCCAGTGCCCCTCCGGCGCCGGCGGCGGCCGGTGCGACCGCGACCGCGGCCGACACCCCGAACTTTTCCTCCATAGCCTCAACAAGATCCACCACTTCGAGAACGGTCATCTTGGAAATGGCCTCCAAGATCTCTACTTTTGACACTGCCATGATAGGTAAGCCTCCTAACTAAAAATGCCACGATGAATTAAGCCGCTTGCTTTTGATCGCGTACCGCCGCCAGCACGCGCACCAAGCGCGTATGCGGTTCGGCTAGCGTCCGCACGAGCTTGGCTACCGGGGCCTGCATGACCGCCATCAGACGGCTGATAGCCTGTTCCCGCGTCGGGAGGTTCGCAACCGCCTTGATGGCGCTCGGATCGAGCAGCTTGCCAGCGAGCGCGACCAATCGCACGACGAGTTTATCGTTTCTTTTCGCGAACTCGTCGATCACTCGTGCGGCAGCCCCGGGATCCTCGCCCGCGAACGCCAATACCAGCGGTCCCACCATACCTTCACGCATGCACGAAAATTGGGTATCGGACACGGCCCTGCACGCCAGCGTGTTTCTCACTACGCGCAAGTAAACCCCCGCTTTGCGCGCTGCGTTGCGCAGGTCCGTCATTTGTGCGACGGATAATCCCGCGTATTCGGCGGCGACCGCGCAATGAGCGCTACGCGCGACATCTGCCACCTCGGCTACGATAGCCTGCTTTGCTTCCAAATTAAGCCTCACACCTCCCCTCCTGTTTAAGACACTTCGCGACTCTCGTCGATGGCCGGCAGACTGGCTAAATCACCAAGTCAGCCATCTCCTCGCAGACTGGCGTCTTACCCAGGACTCCAGCCGTCACGGGGGACACCCACTGCGCCGGCCTCGCACGGCCTAGGTTCCGGCGATGCTGACTCGATCCAACTGGATCCCCGGCCCCATGGTACTGGCGACGCTCACCTTCTTCAGGTAAACACCTTTCGCTGCCGCCGGCTTGGCCTTGATGAGGGCGGCGACAATCGTCGCCAAGTTCTCCCGCAGGGCGCCGGTCTCAAACGAAACCTTGCCGATACAGCAATGGACTATACCGGATTTATCGCTCTTGAAGCGCACTTGTCCGGCCTTCGCGTTTCTTACCGCCGTAGCCACATCCGGGGTGACGGTGCCGACCTTGGGATTCGGCATCAGGCCGCGCGGTCCCAGGATTTTACCGAGTTGACCCACGACGGCCATGCTCTCGGGTGCGGCGACGGCCACATCGAAATCGATTTGACCCGCCTTCACTTGTTGGGCCAAATCTTGGAGTCCCACGATGTCGGCGCCTGCGGCGCGCGCCGCCTCGGCCTTGGCGCCCTCGGCGAACACGGCGACCCGCACCTGTTTTCCGGTGCCATGAGGCAAGACGATGGCGCCCCGCACCGACTGGTCCGATTTGCGCGCGTCGATACTCAGGTTGATCGCCACTTCGACCGATTCATCGAACTTCGCGGAGGCGACCTCTTTGAGGAGTCTCAGGCCCTCATCCACGGCATACTGTTGACCCGAAACGACTTTTTCCCGCGTCGCTTTCCCTCGTTTACTGAGCTTCGCCATGACTAAACTCCCTCGACTTCAATACCCATACTGCGCGCGGTACCGGCGATGGTGCGCAGCGCCGCCTCCCTGCTCGCCGCCGTCAAATCCGGTTCCTTGGTCTTGGCGATTGTTTCGAGCTGCTCCCGCGTGACCCGTCCGATCTTGTTGCTGTTCGGGGTGCTGCTGCCTTTTTCGAGTCCCAAGGCCTTGCGCAGCAGCACCGCTGCGGGCGGGGTCTTGGTAATAAACGTAAAACTGCGGTCCGCGAAGACGGTAATGACCACCGGAGTCGGTAATCCCGGCTCGAGCCCTTGTGTATGGGCGTTGAAGGCCTTGCAGAACTCCATGATATTCACACCGTGCTGGCCCAGGGCCGGTCCAACCGGCGGGCTCGGATTTGCCTTGCCCGCAGGGACTTGCAGCTTTACGTACGCTTGTATTTTCTTTGCCACGTGTGCCTCTCTTGATTAAGCATCCTGTTGCGTAAACCATCGCGCTCCGTTATTCCTTCTCGACCTGACTAAACTCCAGCTCCACCGGCGTCGCGCGGCCGAAGATTAACACCGCCACGCGTAAGCGGTTTTTTTCGTAGTTCACTTCTTCGACTACACCGCTGAAATCCGTGAACGGCCCTTCCTTAACCCGCACCACCTCGCCCACCTCGAACAATACCTTTGGTCGCGGCTTATCGGTGCCTTCTTGCATGCGATGCAAGATCTTTTCGGCTTCCTGATCCGTGATCGCCGCGGGCCGATCGCCGCTTCCACCGATGAAACCCATTACCTTCGGCACCTCTCTTACCAGGTGCCAGGTGTCCTCGTCCATTTCCATCTGAACTAAGACATAACCCGGAAAGAACTTGCGGTCCGTCTTGCGTTTCTGTCCATCCCGCAGCTCCACGACCTCCTCGGTCGGCACCAAGATGTCGCCGAACTTGTGTTGCAAGCCACTGCGTTGGATGCGCTCGTGCAACGAGCGCTTCACTTGGTTCTCGGCCCCCGAATAGGCGTGCACGACATACCAACGCAACGTCATTCCATCAGCCTCTCTGCCCGGTAAGCCACTGCACCAACCACGCAAGCAGGGAGTCAAGCAGCCAAAGGACGGCCGCCATCGCGATGACCATGGCGATGACGATTAGGGTCATGCGGGTCGTTTCCTGGCGCGTCGGCCATACGACCTTGCGCACCTCGATCTGAGCCTCCTTGAAGAATCCCCAGACATCGCGCCCCTGCGCCGTCTGCAGCGCCAGCGCCCCGGCGACACCTGCCACGGCCAAGAGCCCGACGACCCGTAACAGTAACGACTGGTCGCTGTAGAAATAGAACGCGGCCATGGCGCCGGTGACCAGCAACAGGGCTAGAGCGAGCTTAAAGACGTCGCCCTTCCTTTCTTGAATTTCCGCCTTTGGATTTAACATATTAGGTGCGCCGCCGACCCGTAGTGGCTTCCGCCCTGCACGCAATTGCAGGCCAGGAGGGACTCGAACCCCCAACCTGCGGTTTTGGAGACCGCCGCTCTGCCAATTGAGCTACTGGCCTATACCCTTAAAAAGGCTAGGTCGTGCTAGGTTCCGATAAGGTCCTATAATTTTTTCCGACGACTTAAACTCTGCCCACATAATGGCGCGCGGTAGCGCGCTACTCGATGACCCTAGCGACGACGCCGGCCCCGACGGTGCGGCCCCCTTCGCGGATCGCAAACCTCACCCCCTCTTCCATCGCAATCGGCGCAATCAACTTCACCACCATCTTCACATTGT